>ENA-OQJN01000403-OQJN01000403.1-human-gut-metagenome-genome-assembly--contig:-NODE-403-length-18336-cov-12.884233_pt1 | contig 18336 bp, 20 predicted proteins | sample MGYA00242610_ERZ504777 | MGnify/ENA primary metagenome ERZ504777 (study PRJEB26092, sample SAMD00036350) | human gut metagenome | host: Homo sapiens | study: EMG produced TPA metagenomics assembly of... | reverse complement strand
ATGCCCCCTGTCCCTGGCTGCATCTAGTCAGGCATCTTTTCTTATTTGTTGCTCTTGGCCACCAGAAAAGTGAGCCTGTTTCATCCAGACGTTCGTAAAGGAGATTCAGGTTATCAAGCATTTCCTGTCTGGTAAGACTTCCGCCAAGTTTTAAAGTACAGCCTGTTGCAGATGGATTCATGCCCAAAAATGTAATTCACGCATTGTCTGGAATTCCGGATCATAGTTTGTGATATACATAGAACGTGCATATCTATGAAGATTTACATATGGCTCATAATCGAACTCATATAGCCCATACAAAGGTGCCATAACTGTAGCAGTATCCTCACCACCATAATAATTCAGATCATCCTGGATATAGAAGCGTTCCTCATTCTCACCTAAGTTGTTTCCGCCTGTAATCTGTCTGCCGAATGGTCCGCTACCTTCCATCAGTTCTTTCATGTCTGCTTTCATCTGTTCCATAAATCTGTCCACATCTGTCGCATCCCGTTCCAGAAGTTTCAGAATTCTTCTGTAAGATTTCAACGCATAATAACACTGTACATTTGCACCGTAATCATACTTGCGGAATACAATAAGATCGCTGGCGTATCTGCTAGAAATCAGTGCTTTTTCTTTATGTTTATGCTTCATCATTCCATCGTAGATCTCATCAATAGCAGCAACCAGTTCCGGATGATCTCTGAAGAATTTCTCATCTCCTGTCAGCTCCAGATATTTTCCTGCTATTACAAGCAGAGAAATATAGTAAAACATACTATGATCCGAATACAGGCTATAACGTGGCCGGTTTCTTTCTGCCAGATAAAACATTGCACTTTTTCCTACCTCAGGTACTGCATACATAACACTTACCACATCAGGAGTAATATCAATTCCCCAGAGCCTCGAAAGACTATGGGACGGTGCCCCCTGCCAGTTGGTCAGAAAACTTCCATCTTCTCTGAAAGAAAGGCAGTTAAAATTATCAAGAATAAACCGTACCTGCATATCACGGTATTTCTCACCAGCCTCCTGGTTTTCCCGAATATCTGTAGTGATTTTTCCAAATCTTTCTTTCCAGAAATCATCAGTAACATTCAACCATTCCAGCGGTGTATGTTGATACAGTGTTCCAAGGGCAGAATAAATCTCTTCTCTCTTTGGAGTAAGAGCAATTACTGTTGTAAATGTTCTGCTTTCATTTGCTTTTAATTCAAATGGTACATAAATTCTAGGATTATCTCCCTGGCCTTCACATACGGAATCCAGAAGCTGAATTGCTGCACAGGCTTCCGGGTGCCATAATACCAGCAATTTCTGATCCCATTCTGATTTATATGGTGTTACTGTATAATCATCGAAATATTTCCCATAATGCTCAAACTGATTTACAAACTTCTGGTCAAATGACAGACGAAGTTTTCCTTTCATTTTGCATCCGGAAATATTTTTTACTTCTATACAGTAGAATGCTCCTGCAGGTCCCGGAACCGGATGGATTGATGATGCCGGAACTGCTTCTTTCTCCAGAATCGGCGCAAAAGAGAATATTCTGGTTTCCAGTTCCGGATGCTCTGTAGCAGTAACCGGAAGAAAATCATCATAATAAGTTGTCCATGACTGCTTATTTGCACCTGAGATCATCAGACCATTGTCCAGCTCCAGATCATATTTCATTTTTCCAAGAAGTAATGCTGTATCATTCTGATAATACTGACCTATGTATCCTTTAAACTGTCCTCCCAGATCTGTTCCTCCGGATGGTACTGCATAAATTTTATCATGAGGAGTGCACAAAAAGTGCAGTCTGCCCATGGTATCCTGGCCCAAAAGTGTTCTTCCATTTGACTGTGTAAATAGCTGTCTCTCACTTAATGACCAGTCTGTGCGCTCCGAAGTTTCATCATACTGTGCTCTGAAATAAGAAGACTTATATGCCTTTTTCCAGAAATTTTCCCATGTATTATAAATCACATTTCCTCTTAAATGCATTGTTTTTCCTCCTATTCTTAGCCTTTCACACCAGACATTGTTACACCCTCAACAAGATACTTCTGACCAATGGCAAATACAACCACAACAGGTGCAAGCACCAGGCAGGCTGCTGCCATCATTAAATTCCATTCACCTCTGTAAGAACCAGTAAACAACTGAAGTCCCAGTGCAACTGTATATTTTTTCTCAGAATTTAAATATACAAGCGGACTCAGGAAATCATTCCAGGAATTTAAAAACGCAAACATACCTACAACAGCCAGGGCCGGTTTTGTAATTGGCAGGATAATTTTTGTAAAAATCTGAATATGGGAAGCACCGTCCAGATATGCTGCCTCATCAAAATCCTTCGGGATTCCCAGATAAAACTGACGAAGCAGGAATATGTAAAATGCACCGCCTCCAAACCATGCCGGAACAATCAGTGGAATAAAGCTGTCTGTTATTCCAATAGTTCTCCACATCAGAAATGTAGGAATCAAAGTAACCGCAACTGGAAGCATCATACTGCTGATGATGCAGGCAAATACCACATTTCTGCCTCTCCATTTAATTCTTGCCAATCCATATGCACAGATGGAACTGGTAAGCATTGTTCCCACTACACATCCTCCGGTTACAATAAATGAATTCAGGAAATATTTTCCAAAGGGAAGTGTATCAAAAACTTCCTGATAGTTTTCCCACATAAATTTGGAAGGAATCCAGCGAGGCGGCATCATAAACACTTCCACTGTGTTCATCAGTGAACTTCTGATCATCCAGTACAAAGGAACCAGACAAAACAAAACACCTAAAATCAGCGCAAAGTATATTAGAATTTTTGAAATAATTTTCTTTGTATTCTTCATATTCATTCTCCTCCATAATAAACCCAACGGTTGGAAAACTTAAATATGACTGCAGTCAGTACCATAATGATCAGGAACAATACCCAGGCAACTGCACAGGCATTTCCCATTCTTCCAAACTCAAATGCTTCTCTGTACAGATAGTATACATAGAACAAACTGGAATTGTTTGGTCCACCCTGTGTCATAACATAAGACTGGGTAAATATCTGGAATCCATTGATGATTCCCATTACCACATTATAAAAAATTGTAGGAGTCATCATAGGAATCGTAACATGAAGCAGCTTTGCCCAGAATCCGCCTCCATCAATCTCAACTGCTTCCAGAAGCTGTCTTGGTACATCCTGCATTCCGGCAAGGAAAATTACCATTGTTGATCCGGTAGTCCACAGATTAATAAAAACCAGTGTGGGAATAACTGAACTTTCACCTGAAAGCCATGTACTTACCGGTAAATGCATTGCCTTTAAAATATTGTTTGCCAATCCCATGTCCGGATTGAAAATCCACATCCAAATCGCTGCCATTGCTACGATCGGAACTACAGTCGGAAGATAAAAGATTGTTCTGAAAAATCCTTTTCCTTTTACATTTGTATTTAACAGCATTGCTATAAAAAAAGAAAATATGATAGCTGTCGGTACAGAAAGCGCAACATAAATTACTGTTACAAGTAATGATTTATAAAAATACGGATCACTTCCACTGAACAGATTTTTATAGTTGCTGATTCCTATAAACTGTCCGCCTGTTGTAAAATTAAAATTTGTAAAACTCAATCCCAGACTGACTGCCATCGGAAGCAATGCAAAAATCAAAAATCCCAGAATACAGGGAAGACTGAATAAAATTCCCCAACGATTTTCTCTTTTCTCGCGATTTGTCATTTTATACTTTATTTTCGTCTGCATATTTATTCCTTTCTGGCATTATAGCTATTTCAATCAGGAAAGGCTGCCAAAAGCAGCCTTTCACTTGAATACTTTAAGAACGTTCTCCTGAATAGGTTCCTTCTACCAAAGAATCCGTCTGGCTTTTTACTTCTGTCATTGCTTCTTCTGCCGTTTTCTTTCCAGACCACACCTGTTCCAGTGCAGAGCCCACTAATGTATTAATCTCATTAAAATTCTTTACGTTAATTTCGGTTGCCACTACTGCATGATCATAAGTTGCCTTTACAATAGCGTCCTGAAAGCCCTCTGGTCTTGCAGGCAATTCTTCAGATGCCCAGAAATCAATCTTATCCGGATCAGTATAATATTCTGTCTGTACAGGCATCCATAAAGTTCTGTATAATTCTGTGATTCTTTCTGAACTTTCTGGATTTGTAAGCCACAGATAAAGTTTTTCGGAAGCCTCCAGATGCTTTGTACTCTTGAATATAATCAAAGAACCACCATCAAAGAAAGTAGTATAGTTTTCATCAATTGGGAGAACACCTACGCCCCAGTTGCATCCTGAATTCATAAGATCCAGATGGTTCCAGCTTCCGTCAATGTACATTGCTGTCTGTTTTGCAGCCAGTGCTGTTGCTGCACTTGGCATTGCATTCTTCTGTACTGCTGTAGGAGATACATGGTACACATTGATCAGATCTGCAAAATTCTGTAAAATCTGAGCTGACTTCTCATCATTTAATCCAAGTCCGTCCATACTCTCATTTAAGTAACCGCCGCCTGCTGATAGAATAAACGGCATATATACATTCCAGTCTGTTCCAAACATTACACCGTACTGTTTAATATTATTTGCATCAAAATCCGGATCAGCTGCATTTCTTCCTTCTGTATCCAGCGTCAGTTTTTGTGCCATCTCTACAAATTCATCCCATGACCAGGCTTCCTCTACCTTAGTCGGCGGCAGATCTACCCCTGCCTCTTCGAAGCAGTCTACATTGTACATCAGATTTGTTGTAACATTGGCCTGAACAGGTCCTGCTGATTCTGTAGGACTCCAGTTCCACCAACAGGTAGACAGATAATCATCTTTACTAAGTCCCATATCATCCAGAAGATCATAGAAATTATAAATCAGGCCATCCTCACCCATCTGACATTTCCATGAAGCTGAATAACTTACATCCGGTGCTTCGCCGGCTGCAATCATAGCATTCAATTTTGTCAGGAAATCCTCAGATGGAATATGCATCAGATCCACTTCAATATTGGGGTTTGCTTCCATGAATTTATCTACAGATTCCTCAATAGCCTTTTTTCGTCTCCGCTTCCCCAGTAAGTGAATTTTATAGTTTCTTTCTCGTCACTACCCTTGTTTTCTGCCTTCGCAGTTGTGGTAAATAAAGCAGTACAGGTCATTAATGCCGCCAGACCTAAAGCCATTCCTCTTCTCTTCATAAAATTTCCTCCTGTTTTTTATCAGCGCGCTTGTTTTTGATGGTTTTATTATATAGCCTTTAATAGCATTTTCTCTATGGGACTTTTTTCGGATTATAGCATTTAGATTAGGAAAACACATTGATATATTTGCTGTTTACAGCAATAGAACAAAAGTATTATTTTGCGAAAAAAAAACAGCAACTGATAAATCAGTACTGTTTTAATTGGTTTATGTACCAGTTTTATACAATTTTTATTCCTGTCTGTTTTTACTAACTTCGTTGTATCTGACAGCTTTACTGATAACTTGCTGCTGTTCATAATTCCTCACCCAAAGTCAATTGCAATCAGATGGAAATCTATCACCGGATTCGCTACCTGCTGATAGACTAAACATTACTCTGCCAAATACGCCTTCAGTTTCTCCATATCAGCTTTCATCACTCTCCGTCCCACCTCATAAATCTCCTTTAAATGGGCGGGATCACGCTCAACCGGTTTGGCACTGATGTCTCTGTCCGGGCGGATAACATGGATCCTGCCCTCTTTTTCCAGATATGCGATTTTATCCAGCATACGATTATACTGAATATGACGTTCATCCAGAAGCTTTACAAGCTCCGGATACTCCCTGAACTTCAGTCTGAGCAGTGGCATCAGCTTATTATGTTCTTTTCTGTATCCCGGATGACGGGTACAGACTACCACATTTTTCTCATACCCCTGTGAAAGCATCCAGTTTACAGGAATCGGATCTGAGATACCACCGTCCAGATACATTCTTCCATTCAGATTTACCGGTCTGGCGGCCAGTGGCAGGGAAGCTGATGCGCGCATCCATTCCACATCCAGCCTGTCTCCCATTCTGCATTCCTGATAGCAGGGTTTTCCTGTTTCAATATCTGTACATACAACCGTAAACTTCATGGGTGATCTGGCAAATGTCTCTGTGTCAAAAACATCCAGCTTCCAGGGCACCTCCCCATATGCAAAATCTTTGCTGTAAAGATCGCCGGTAGTGATCCAGCTTTTCAATCCCATATATCGTTTATCCTTGCAGAATCTGGTATTATAACGAAGGGTTCGTCCAATCTGGCGGGACTTATAATTACATCCAAAAATTGCACCGGCGGAAACGCCAACTGTAGAATCTGCATAAATCCCCTGCTCCATCAGCTCATCCAGAACTCCGGCTGTATACAGTCCCCGCATACCTCCACCTTCCAGAACCATTCCGAGGCCTTTCTTTTTATTGTCTTCCATAGCTATTCTCACTTTTCACTTTCTTTCACATATTCATTTCGGATTGCAAATCCATGATCCATAGGGCCACTTCCCTTTCCCAGGTCAAGCATTGCCGCCAGTGCTCCTGAAATATACTGTTTGGAACGTTTTACAGCAGTCTGCAGGTCATATCCCTTTGCAAGATTGGAAGCAATGGCACTGCTCAACGTACAGCCTGTTCCATGTGTGTTTGGATTATCGATACGCTTTCCTTCAAACCAGCAATATTTTCCATCATAGTAAAGCAGATCATTTGCATCATTAATGCTGTGTCCGCCTTTGCAAAGTACTGCACAATGATATGTCTCAGAAATCTTTCCGGCAGCCTCTATCATTTCCTCTGCATTGGTCACTGACATTTCAACCAGAACCTCTGCCTCCGGAATATTCGGAGTAAGCACATCAGCCAGTGGAAACAGTTCCTGCTTCAATATCTCCACTGCATCATCACTGATCAGCTTTGCACCGCTTGTTGCAACCATAACAGGATCCACAACAATGTTTTCCGCTTTATATTGTTTCAGTTTCTCTGCTATTACATGGATCAGATTCTTATCTGATACCATTCCGATTTTTACCGCATCCGGATAAATATCCTGAAAAACAGAATCCAGTTCCTGCCCCAGAAATTCCGGTGTTACATTTAATATTGCCTGTACACCGGTTGTATTCTGTGCAGTTAATGCGGTAATGGCACTCATTGCATATACACCATTTGTGATCATTGTCTTAATATCTGCCTGGATTCCGGCGCCTCCGCTGGAATCACTTCCTGCGATCGTCAGTGCAGTTCTCATAATTGTCTTCCTCTCATTTCTGCTATAATACAATCTTATCTACTGCCTCTTTCAGTTCTTCTGCTGCTTCTTTAATGTTATTCTGAGCATAAATGGCACTGATCACTGCCACACCGCAAATCCCTGTTCCCTTTAGCTGAGATATATTTTCTGCTGTGATCCCCCCGATTGCCACCACAGGGATAGATACCGCTTCACAGATTGCCTTCAGTGTTTCATGGGGAAGTTCTGCCGCATCTGCTTTTGAACCGGTTGCAAATACTGCACCCACCCCCAGATAATCTGCACCACGCTCCTGTGCAAGCAATGCCTGCTCTACCGTTCGTGCCGAAACTCCCAGGATTTTATCCGGTCCAAGTTTCTCACGCACAGCACCTGCTTCCATATCACTCTGCCCTACATGAACACCATCTGCATTCATCTTCAAAGCAATTTCCACATTGTCATTTATGATCAGAGGTACCTTATAATCTCTGCATAATTCCTGAAGTTCAGCTGCTTCCTGCAGGAAAGTTTCATCATCTGAATTTTTATCTCTGAGCTGCAGAAAGGTTACGCCTCCATCCAGACTCTCCTTTACTACTTCCTTAAGGCTCCGCCCATTAAGCCAGTGACGATCCGTTATTGCGTATAAGCGCATTTTCTCTTTATCGAATTTCATGTTTCACTCCTCTTTTCTACTCTTATCTATAGCAATTTACCCAAAAGTTCTGCTGTAATTTTCTCCAGCTCATCTCTGATCTTAATGTGCTGCGGACATACTTCTTCGCACTTACCACATTTCACACATTCATTGGCAGATTTCCTGCCATGTTTGCCTACCAGCCATTCTTTCTGGTGAACTGTGCAGTTGCTTCTTCTCTTGTCTTGTAGTTGATCCATGCTGCATTCTTTGTAAAAAGAGTCATATATTTTTTACATACTGATAATTCCCAAAACGTTTGCAATAGAACTCAGCAAAATAATGATCAGGCAAATCGGTGCAAAGTATTTGATAAATACTCTGTACAGTTTCTTTCTGCGGAATGGAGAAGACTGTTCAATTTCTTTTTCCATTCCGTCAATACCAACAACACGAAGAATCAGAATACAGGTTGCAAGTGCTGCCAGCGGCATCATTACTGAGTTTGTCATAAAATCGAAGAAATCAAGGAAGTTCATTCCAAAGATACGAATGAAATCCAGAAGTCCATATCCCATGGAAGATGCGGTTCCAAGTACAATCATGATCACAACCATCAGACCGCAGCATTTCTTACGGCTCCAATGAAGTTCGTCCATGAATGTGGAAACACTGGTTTCCATCAGGGAAACTGCACTTGTCAGAGCTGCAAGTAATACAAGTATGAAGAATACGATTCCTGTTGCAGTACCAAATCCCATACTTGCAAATACTTTTGGCAATGTGATAAACATCAAAGATGGTCCTGCCTGAAGTGTTTCAGGATTTCCACCGGAGAATGCAAATACCGCCGGAATAATCATCAGTCCCGCAAGAATTGCGATACCTGTATCGAAAATCTCAACCTGTGTGGTAGATCTCTCGATATCCATATCTTTACGGACATAGGAACCGTAAGTATACAGGATTCCCATTGCAATGGACAAAGAATAAAACATCTGTCCCATCGCTGCTACTACTGTCATCCAGGAGAAATTTTTCACATTCGGGATCAGGAAATATTTCACACCTTCAACAGCGCCCGGACGTGTGACAGAATAGATTGTAACTACGACTGCCAGAACTACCAGAACCGGCATCATAATCTTTGACATTCTCTCTACACCGTTCTGTACACCACCGAGAATGATGATGAATACAAGCGCCGCAAATACCAGAAACCAGAGTTCCACCTGCCAGGAATCGGAAATAAAATTTCCAAAATATCCGTCTTCCGCTACTGCCTGGACATTTCCTTTGAAATATTCCACAAGATACTTAATTACCCATCCGCCAATCGTACTGTAATAAGGAACGATCAGCATTGGAATCACTGCATTTAACCATCCGCCGATTTTGAATGATTTCGTTTTTCCAAAATGCTCAAATGCACCTACCGGACTCTTTCTGGTCATTCGTCCAAGGGCTGTTTCTGACATGATCAGTACATAACCAAATGACGCTGTCAGAAGAATATAGATCAGCAGGAAAATTCCGCCTCCATATTTCGCTGCAAGATACGGAAATCTCCAGATATTTCCCAGTCCTACTGCAGAACCTGCAACTGCCAGCACATAACCAATCCTTCCGGAAAAGCTTCCTCTGTTATGGTTATGTGCAGAATTGTTTTCTTTTTTCATTATACACCTCACCTCGTTACAAAAACCTCCCATAGGATTTCTCCCATGGGAGGTCTGCTAGTTTTTTACTGATTCTATAGTATCAAAAAGATGCGGGAATGTCAAAGACTAATAATAATTACAGACTTAATTGTAACATATTTGTTACTGTTCACACGCCACTGTCCCAGTATATATTTCAAGTATAGTCTTTCTGTACGCATTGTTCTATGATATAATAGTTGAGCTACCACCCCTAGACAGGTGCAGAAAGGGGGTGTGTTGTAAATGGATATGATCTTATCATTTATGCTTTCTATCTTGGCAAGTGTAATCGCCTACTACATTTGCAAATGGTTGGATAGAAAATAGCAGCTGGTAGCCAGCCTGGGGGAATAAGCCACCCTGCCCAAACGGAATAAAAAAGCCTCAGAGGTCGCAACTCTGGGGCTTTTGCTGTGTTATAAATGAATTTAACCTTATCATTTTGCCTACTGGCATTATATCATATGCATTTTTTGTTTGCAATATACTCAATATACTTTTTCGAATCAAGTCAAACTTTTGGTTACTGTTCACACATCACTATTCCGCGAGGTGTTTTGGCATGAATCTGCCACAATCCGTTTTATGAAATCGTAGATCGCTCCGAAGCAGTTCTTTCATCACCTCCCTGTCTGCTCCATCTTCGCGGCGTTTCATATTCGCTCGTACATGGGTTATGTACCTGTTGTGCTGTCTATTCGATTGTCAATATACAAATGAAGGAGGAAAACTTGTCCTTCTTATTAACACTGACAAAAAAGGCAAAAAACAGGCGCATCAAATGAAATTTTATCAAAAATATTTTACAAGCTGCTTTAATCCACGGCGGATACTGTCTCGGACACGGCTTGGGTCTACACCTTCTACTTCGGCAATTTCATTTACCGCCATTCCCAGATAGTATCGGGCATAAATTCGCTTTGCCTGTTTCTCCGGCAGCTTCATCACAGCGGCATAGACCTGCTCCTGAAACTGTTTTTCCTCCAGAAGCATCTCCGGTGTTTGCGGCTTCAATAGCACCGCATTTTCAATGCCATTCTCGCAATCCAGAGAATACTGTGCTTTATAACGATACATCTTTCGCTCATACGCAGCCTCCGCACGTTCAGCTGCTCGAATAGTCTCCATTACTTCCTCTGTCACATCTACAAAAAAGTCTGTTGTATAAACATCAGGATAAAGTTCCCGAAGGTTAATTTTCTTCATTATGTACCTCCATTTCGATTCACGGGTGATTGACGGGTGAATCGAATGGAGGCGGAGACCGACACCGGCAGACAACCGGGTCATCTCCGAAAAAATGGCAACAAAAAACGCCAGATTTCCATGAGGGAAAACTGGCGCGCCAAGAACAGCCATTATTATACTGAATCACATGGAACGATAATGCCGATGCAATGTTATACTTGCCCAGAGGAGGAGCAATGCTTTTTTTAACTGATGTAGATCATGTGAGCTTTGAAAAAGTAAAAGGGGCACGGCAAAATAACCTCCAATCGGCTACCGTGTCCCTGCAAGTCGTCATAGGTTTGTACAAACGCAAAGAAACGGCGGCTCTGAAATCAAAGCCGCCGTTTCATAAGGCGCGTGAAAATATGTCTGCTGTACGACGGCTTTTTTTCTTTTGCCGTCGTCCGGCAGATTAACATATGAAACTATAATTCATTGATGGTTGCAGTAATTGGCATATTGCGAATTCTCTTTGCAGGAGCATAAACAGACACAATAGCAGATATGAAGATAAAGGCAACGACAATTCCAAACCACAGGATAGGAAATCTCCACTCAATTCCAAAATAATGTGTAATTAGACGATTATATAAAAATCGACTAAGCGGGAGTCCAATGCCACATCCAACTATCAAACCAGAAATTGCATAGGTGTACGCTTCCGCAGAAATCATTCGTTTAAGCTGCCTATTATCCATACCAACAGCTCGCATTGCACCATACTGCTTAATTCGTGCAGATACACTCATAGAGATACTATTGACGATATTAAACAGCGAAATAACTCCGATAATAGCTAAGAAGCCATAACAAACAATTCGTGCAGCCCAATATGTAGCATTATTTTGTTTATTGCCTTCACGCTGATCTGTAATGATAATATCATCGTTTTCAAGACTTCTAATTTCTGCTATTGTTTCTTCAGTAGCGTTTGAATCTAACTGAATTCCAATAAGACCATACTTTGTATCGCCCATGATACGGTCAAATGTTTCCTGTGAGCAAATAATAATCAAATCATCTCCGAATAACCCTTGTGATAGAGCGCAAGTAATCTCAACTTCTTCGCCTGCAAACTGGATGGTATCACCGATGTGCAAGGAATTGTTTCTATTAAATACGGTTGCCACTTTGTTACTGTTCCCGTAAACTGTATCTAATGATCCCTGAGCAATACTACCTTTTGAGTAATCTAGAAGTGTATCATCATAAGAAACAATATTGATATGGTCTATTCCTGCTCTTGAAGATGTTGCAGGAATGTTTTCTACATAGCTACTTCCATAAGCATTTGCAACCCCATCTATTTTTTTGATTTCATCGACCAGGCTGCGCTCAATATCCATTTTATTTGCATAACTGGATAATGCTATATCGGCTGATGTGACACTCAACGATGGAACAAGTTGCTTTGCAAAATCTAAAATTACAGAAAAAGAAAAAACCAGCATAATAGTCAGTGCAAAGGAAGTCGTCATCAGAAACCAGTTTTTCTTTTTTTCAACCGCATGATGTATGCCAAGTGAATTATCAATTTTTCCTAAGCTAAACTTGATAGCGTGTTTAACAGAAGATTTATTATCTACATTGCCAGAAACCGCAGATATGGGTGAAACTTTAGCAGCCCGCTTTGCTGGGGATTGTGCTGCTAAAAATACTGTTACCACTCCAACAACTACACCACTGATAAGTCCAACAGGGCTGATCTGAAAGACTGGCGTTGTAGAAAATTCTCCACCAATTCCATAATGAAGTGTGGCACAAATAATCCAACTAATTATTGTTCCAAAAACCACTCCAATAGGTACCGCGGTTTTACACCAGTTCAATGCCTCCAAACGGACAAAGCGGATAATTTGTTGACGACTTGCACCAATGCAACGCAACATTCCAAAAAATTGAGTTCGTTGCGCAATGATGCTATTCATACTGCCAGAAATCATCAATATTCCTGCCAACAACACTAAAACAAATAGAATTGCTGCCAATCCGTACATACTCTGCATCGCTGTATTGTTGCTTTGCCCAGCCATGCCCATAACGCCGGTATTTTCAGAAATACTCCCATCGGATAATTGGTACTGTGTCTGTAGTTCTGTTATTGCATTTGCCGCTTTCGCTGCACTTTCAAACTGCACATAATAAGTCAACTCATTGTTTGTTACTCCGTTTTGTGCCATAACAGAAGTAAATGCACTTTGTGTCAGATAAGAGCCTATCAAATAAGTCTGATTGTTATAATAGCTTTCATCATCTGTGCCAAAGCCAGAGATTGTAAATGTCCGATCTCCAGCAGGGGTATGTAAGGTTACACTATCCCCAAGCTGTACTCCTAAAGCAGTTACAGAATTAGGTGTAAGCATAACTTCCTCATCATTTGCCGGAAATGTTCCTTCTACAATTCCATTTGAAATCTGAGTAATATAGACTTCATCGGTGCCATACAAAACAGTTCGTTTTTCGTTGACTCGGTACGGTTGTTCTCCTTCAAAATTAAATTGAGAAGCTACACCAACTGCTGTAACATCTGAACGATTACTGATTTCATCCGCATTGTTCTGTGAAATATTTTTTATTGCAATGTGCCAGTTTCCATGGTTACTTATCATAAAATCGCTTTCTGTTCGTATCATCATGTCAGCAACACTGAAAATAGCTGTGACAAGAAACACCGAAATGATAATACACAAGACAGTCATACGATTTTGCCGCTTGCGCACCTTTGCGGAGATGGGAATGAGACTAAGATAGCTTTTCATTCACGGCACCTCCCAAAATCAGTCAAAGTGCCATCTGATACCTGTAATACCCGGTCTGCCGTTTGCGCAATACTGCGGTTGTGGGTAATCATAATGATGATCTGCTCGTATTTTTTCGATGTTTCTTTGAGCAATGCTATGACCTCACTGCTGTTTTGTGAGTCCAAATTTCCTGTTGGCTCGTCTGCCAGAATCAGAGAAGGACGGGTAATCAATGCGCGGCCAATCGCCACTCTCTGCTGTTGACCGCCGGAAAGCTGACTGGGTAAATGATTACGACGATCTTTCAAATTCAAAACCGTCAGCAGTTCCTCCAAATATCTCTTGTCCGGCTTTTGATAATCCAGCAACAGCGGAAAAATCATATTTTGTTCCACCGTCAACTCCGGGATAAGGTTAAACGCCTGAAAGATAAAGCCGATATTCCTGCGGCGAAATACCGTCAGTTTTCGGTCATTCATGGAAAAAATGTCCTTACCATCAATCAGCACCTTTCCCGAAGTTGGCATATCCAGCGCACCGATCATATTCAGCAGTGTGCTTTTACCCGAACCAGATTCTCCGACGATTGCCACATATTCTCCCTTAGGAACAGAAAAGCTAACATTCCTAAGCGCTTTTACAGCAGTTTCACCGCTGCCATAGGTCTTACAAATATTCTTGACCTCTAATAAATTCATAGTGCAAACACCTCTTTCTTATGTTCTTGCGATGTAGACAGGTAAACTTCATTTCCTGTCTACGATTGAAAGAATAGCACCCTAATATTACTGTAGCCCTACAACCAGCCTACAATTTTGTAGGAATTGGGAAGTTCATTATAAAACTCGTTCCAATTCCTAATTCACTTTCCACTTCTATTAGGCCCCCATGAGCTTCGATAATCGCTTTTGCCAACGGCAGGCCAAGCCCGATCCCCTGTGTATCCTTTGAAAAACGGCTGCGATAAAACCGCTTGAAGATGTGATGTATATCCTCTGGGTGGATGCCGCATCCATTATCCGTTATCACAATTTGGACACCAGACGGCAACTCCTTCCACGCAACACGAATTGTTGCACCACTTTCTGTATGGTCAAACGCATTTTTCACAATATTGTCGATTGCCTCATTCAACCAATCACGATCACAAAAAAGAGAAAGATGATCCGAGCCAGACAGAATGATTTCTTTCTTTTCCTGTCTGGCTCTATATGCAAAATGCAGTTCAATATCCCGCATCATATCTGCAACATTTTCTGCGTTCTTTTCCAAGACAATGGCTCCAGCATCCAATCTTGTAATCTTGAGCAGACTTTGCACCAGTGTTTCGATACGGTCAAGTTCCTGCTCAGACAAACCCGCAAATTCTTTCACGGAGGACACTTCTATATCCTCGTCTTGAAGGAGTCCGTTATAAATATTGAGTGCTGCCAGCGGTGTTTTCAGTTGGTGTGAAATGTCGGAGATTGTATTTTTCAAAAACTCTTTCTCTCGTAACTCGTTATCTGCATGGGCATTTAACACTGCCGCTAAAGAATTGATGGAATGAAACAGTCGGTACAATTCGCCCTCATTGTCACATTCAATACGGGCATTGCGATCACCATCAAGATACGCATTGATTTGTAATATCGCCTGCTCCATGATCTGATTTTGCCGATTAAAATATACAAAGCAGACTGCCCATACAGCACCACCAGCCAATAGAAAAAGGATTAGCAATAACAGAGAAAGCCGGCGATATGATAGCCATAGAAAAACCTCGGCTAAGAGAAATGTAACCCCAAAAACCAGTGAAAGCGAATGAAATAGATTTTTGATTTCTTTATTTGCCAGTATCTTCATTCTGCACCTCACCCGATAATATTCCATTTATATCCCATACCTCGAACAGTCAGGAGCATTTGTGGTTCGCTTGGATTATCCTCGATCTTCATACGAAGCCGACGCATATAGACCGTAAGGGTACTACTGTCGATATAATTCCCGTCGCAATCCCATAGCTTATCTAAAATTTGTCCCTTTGTCAGCACCATGCTTGGGTTTCTCATAAACAAGCACAGTAGCTTGTATTCCGCGGCAGTCAAATCCAACAGCTCCCCATTTTTGAAAACCTGTCCTTGCAGCAAAAGAACCTTGATGCCATTCGACTGCAATTCTGTGTCTGCTGCTTGAAAAGAATTTGCACGTCGAAGTAAGGCGTTAATCCTTGAAACGAGAACGCCCAGTTTGAACGGTTTTGTGATATAGTCATCACCTCCAATATCCAGCCCCATAATAATACTTGTTTCCTCATCCGAAGCCGTCAGAAAAATAATTGGCACCTTTGATGTAAGTCGAACTCTTTTGCAAAATTCAAAGCCAGACCCATCTGGCAGAGATACGTCCAACACCAACAAATCATATTTTCCGTCCGTCCACAATTCCTCCGCTTCTTTGAGCGTTCTGGCGATATTTAATTCAAATCCCTGCTTTTTGAAAGCAAAAGAAAGCCCGTTAATCAGGCTTAGATCATCTTCAAGAAGTAATATATTACTCATACTTTTTTACCTTTCCTTGTTTTGTTCGACCATCAATCGGCTTTTCCGCATCCTTTGGAATTAGCCAGATAGTTGCCATCTTTACAGCTCCAGATATGCGCCCGGCGGCACAATAGTAATTTACTCTACGAGGTGTCACGCCCCATTTTTCGGCGGCCTCTTTTAGTGTCATATAATCCATTCTGCACCTCCACAGCGTACATTATAGTTCTTTGCCTCGAACAATACAAGCTTATCACCAATCGCAGCTTTATAAAATTGGCATAATCGTACAGTTTTTCAGGCATAATAAGGTCATTCCATCACATAAACCGGAACGATACAATATTATTGAGGTGAACGATTATGCCGATTGATGATTTAACTGCTTTAGGGCAAAAAATGCGGGAAGCCCGAAAGAATAAAGAACTGACACAACAGGAGCTTGCGGATCTGAGCCATGTTTCTGTAAAGCAAATCGCCAATATCGAAAAGGGGAAAATGAATCCTTCTTATTTAATTTTAAGAGCATTGGCAAAGGTCCTGCACATCTCTTTAGATACACTTATAAATCCAGATGTTTCTCTGGAGGATGAGGGTGTCAATCAGATGAAAATGCTTTATTCCAGCTGTCCGCCAGAAATGCGTGACACCCTGTTGCATCACACCCAAGAAACGGTGAAAGAACTGACAGAGTTGTCCGAGATATTTGAAATGAATTGAGCCAGTGAGTGAAATTTAACGATTCTCTCACTGTAACTAATTTATCTTCCATATATCATTGATTTTGAGATTAAAACAAACAAGAAATCCCAATTGTTGTCAGCAATTGGGATTCTATCTAACTTTCTCTTCTTAAGCTCGAACAGCTTCTTCAGTCTTACCTGCCATTTCATCTAAAATTTTTAAAGCTCGCTCTAAAACAGTAGTATCATCAATCATAACCAATCCACCATCTGGTCCAGGTTCCAAGTGAATCCCAACACTTTTCCCCTCCTTAAAATTGTGTCCACCGAAAAAATTTCTTACAGTGTCAACATTCAGTCCAAGTTCATCGGCTATTCTATGCATACTACCACTAGGCAATGAGTCTTTAATCTTACGTAATTCATTAAATGTTATTGTTCTCATATTCATAAATTTAATGGTTAATACTCTGTACTTTTTATTATCACGCTATAAACTTAAGGAAAAAAAGGATAAACAAACTATTTCTTTATCTTTTTTCTAAAAGAATATTGCCTCTCCAAAAATAATCATTTTCAAGTATGCAGAATTATAAGTACAGAGAAAAAGACTCCTAAAATAGACAGAAACAGCTCGTATAAAGCAGAATTATCGGGTTTATACGAGCTGTTTTTAGAATACAGGGAAAATTTAAATACCTTCTATGGCAGAAGCTGGAACCCACCCTACTTTACCATCTTCCAAACGAATTTCTTTCCATTCACGCATAGAGTTGTCTTTTATCTCAACTTTACGTCCCTCATGAAGAATGAACAGACTTGTACCACTTTCACTGGGAGTACTACGTACTGTGACACTAGGTGCCAACACTATAGCTTCGTTACGTTCCATCAGTTCGCCTTTTTTGCTGAGCAGCAAACACATTACTCAATATAACAAGAACCAGGAATACTATTCCTGCAATAAATCCCACTTTCTTTCCCGTAATCTGTTTTGTAAAAGAAAAAGAAGATAGAACGAAACGAGTAATAGTACAAAGAACACAATCCCCAACTTAGCCCATGCGTCTACGCTAAGACAATTAATCAACGATTTAGTCCAAGATACAAAGAAAACCTCAGGAACTGGGATTACCTTATCGATTGTCTTAGAACGTGCTATCTCCAAATTTGCACGAATATCAGCATTACCAGGTTCCAACAACAAGGCACGCTCATAATTCAATATAGCTCTTGCTATATCATCTGCCTTATAATAACTGTTGCCAAGATTATATAGACCTCTGCAGCCTCTCCCTTCTTTAACAGATTCTCATATATTTGAATGGCAGAAGCATAATCATTCCGTATATAAGCGCTGTCACCTTCAGCCTTTGTCACATTGCTTTCTTGCCTTGCAGCAGAGAATTCCGCATGTGAACCGACGGATGTAGAGTCACTAGCAGTCTGTAATGTATCTACAGATGCAGAATTCTGCCCATAGGCAGTAATTGCCATCACTAGACTAAGAGTAAAAAACAATATTTTATTCATTACCATTTCCTCCTGATTAATGTTTTTATCGAGTTTTCCATTTTTACT
>ENA-OQJN01000402-OQJN01000402.1-human-gut-metagenome-genome-assembly--contig:-NODE-402-length-18403-cov-2.739385_pt1 | contig 18403 bp, 12 predicted proteins | sample MGYA00242610_ERZ504777 | MGnify/ENA primary metagenome ERZ504777 (study PRJEB26092, sample SAMD00036350) | human gut metagenome | host: Homo sapiens | study: EMG produced TPA metagenomics assembly of... | reverse complement strand
TTCAAACGTATCTAACTGAAGAGAAAATTCGTGAGATCGTAGGTCTAGTACCCCGACGATTGGTTGCATTGGAACGATAGTCCCGGTACGCCTCAAGAGATACGTGATGTATATATCCGGTTCTTAATTGACCGAATCGCCCATTCTGACACGTTTATAAATGAAGCTCGACATGCAAGACAAACACTTATATGAATATGCCGTAATCCGTATCGTACCGAAAATCGAACGGGAGGAGTTTATCAATGTAGGCCTTATCATGTTCTGTAAACGGCCTAAATTCATCAAGGCTCGCTATCATGTAGACGAGGAGAAACTTCGTCTGTTCACATCAGATATAGATAAAGAATCTTTGTGTACGAATCTCCACGTTTTCGATAAGATATGTTCCGGTACGAAGGATGGAGGTCCTATAGCCAGCCTAGATATTCCGGAGCGCTTTCGTTGGCTTACCGCCATAAGAAGTGCCTCTATCCAAACCTCGCGTCCACATCCCGGTTTTTCCAACGATCTAGAACAGACATTTGAGAGATTATTTCAAGAATTAGTCTTATAGATAATAAACATAAATCTCCGTATCACGATAAAAGAAAAAAGACGGATCGTCCAAACAACCCGTCTTTCCTTATAGAACTAATAGATATTATACTTATCCTCTTAAGTCCGCATCCATAGCAGCGGCAGCCTTACGACCGTCTCCCATCGCCAGAATCACGGTAGCTCCACCACGAACGATGTCACCACCGGCATACACATCGCCTAAAGCGGAGCGCATACTGTCTTCCTCCACTACGATCGTACCCTTCTTGCTCACCTCCAAGCCTCCAAAGGCACGGGGTATTAATGGATTCGGAGATACACCGACGCTGACGATCACCTCATCCACATCAATTGTTTCGATAGCGCCCTCGATAGGTACCGGACGACGGCGACCAGAGGCATCCGGCTCGCCCAATTCCATCTTCTGCAAACGCATCTGTTTCACACGGCCTCTTTCATCTCCTATATATTCAATCGGATTATGAAGCGTCAAGAACTCTACACCTTCTTCCTTCGCATGTTTCACCTCTTCCAAACGAGCGGGCATCTCCTCCTCACTACGACGGTAGACAATCATAGCACGCTCAGCGCCCAGACGGCGAGCAGTACGGACAGAGTCCATAGCTGTATTGCCACCTCCGATCACGGCCACCTTCTTCCCTTGTAGCACCGGCGTATCACTTTCCGGATTCGCCGCATCCATTAAGTTTACACGGGTCAAATACTCGTTGGACGACATCACGCCCACAAAGTTCTCACCCGGAATGTTCATAAAGTTAGGCAGACCGGCGCCACTTGCCACGAACACGCCCTTAAAGCCATCCGCATGCAAATCATCATAACTGATCGTCTTACCCACGATACAATCTTTCTCAAACTGTACGCCCATCTTACGAAGGCCATCAATCTCCACGTCCACGATCTTATTCGGTAGGCGGAACTCCGGGATACCATATTTCAATACACCACCGATCTCATGCAATGCCTCGAACACAGTCACATCATATCCACGCTTCGCCATATCTCCGGCAAAAGACAATCCGGCAGGACCGGAACCTACCACGGCAATCTTGATACCGTTCTTCTCCGCAATCTCCGGAACCGAGATATTACCGCTCTCACGTTCGTAATCAGCGGCGAAACGTTCCAAGTAGCCAATGGCAACCGCTTCCTTACCCATTTTCAAATGGATACACTTGCTCTCACATTGTTTCTCCTGCGGACATACACGACCGCAAACAGCGGGCAGGGCACTTGTCTCCTTCAAAGTCTTAGCTGCCTCCAAGAATTCCCCACGCTCGATATTCTTGATAAAAGTAGGTATATTGATATTTACCGGACATCCCTGCATACAAGTAGGATTCGGACAATCCAGACAGCGCTCGGCCTCTTGCATAGCCTGTTCTTTGTCAAGCCTAAGTTAACTTCCTCCAAACGGTACGACTCCGGTATTCCGGGTCCAACTCGTTCATCTTCACACGGGGGATATCCGCACGTTCTTTATTTTCTTGCTTTTGCGAAGCGCCTCCCGCCAAGGTTCGGCACGACGAGCAGCGATTAATTCTTCTGTTGTCATGATTCAATTACGTGGTTTCATTATTTCTTCTCTATATCTTTATAAGCGCCGAGGCGCATGATCATCTCATCAAAATCCACTTGATGAGCATCGAACTCCGGTCCGTCCACACAACGAACTTGGTCTTCCCGCCTACCGTGATCCGGCAAGCACCACACATACCCGTTCCGTCCACCATGATCGTATTCAAGGAAGCTACGGTAGGAATCTCGTATTTCTTTGTAAGAGCGGAAACGAATTTCATCATAATGGCCGGACCGATCGTAACGCATAAATCCACCTTCTCCCGGTTGATCACGCTCTCCACACCATTCGTCACCAAGCCTTTCGTACCATACGATCCGTCATCGGTCATGATAATTACCTCATCCGAGTTTTGGCGCATCTGCTCCTCAAGGATCACCAAGTCCTTGGTACGGGCCGCCAATACGACGATCACACGGTTTCCCGCCTTATGGAAAGCCTCCACGATCGGCAACAACGGAGCGACACCTACGCCACCACCGGCACAAACAACCGTTCCAACCTTCTCGATATGGGTAGCCTGCCCTAACGGACCCACCACATCCGTGATATAGTCACCCTCGTTCAATTCACAGATCTTACGGGATGAGCCGCCTACCGCTTGGATCACCAAGGTGATGGTACCTTTCTCGGTATCCGCCCCGGCAATGGTAAGAGGTATACGTTCGCCTTTATCGCCAACCTTCACGATCACGAAGTGACCGGCCTTGCGGGAGCGGGCGATCAAAGGAGCCTCGACTTCCAGCTTCACCACGTTGGCTGAGAAATGTTCTTTACTTACAATCTTATTCATTATAATCGCTACTGTTGATAGTTTGTCTTGTTTTGCTGGCAAAAATAAGATAAAAAAACGTGAATATAGCCCTATTTTCCTTAACAAAAGGCTTTATTCAAACAAACCTTCATCACGCACTAACATCAAAATAGCGGAATGAGGGACAATCAAGAACTTTTCGTCATTAAAATTGATCTCGTAAGCGGCATTCTGCAAATAGACAGCCAAATCACCTTCACGGGCTTGAAGCGGCAAGTATTGCACCTCCTCCCCTTTCTTTTTCTCCCAGACCTCATGCTCCTCAGATTGAGAAGGCAACGGATATCCGGGCCCCGTCTTTATGATATAACCCGCTTGTATCTTCTCCCCTTGTTGAACCGAGGGAGGCAGATACAATCCGGTCTTCGTCTGGCTCTGTGGATTCTTAGGCTTAATCAATACTTTATCGCCTATCATCAGGAATTTATCGATGTCTTTTTGATCTATGGATAGTTGCATGATTATAAGATGTTAAATTTTTATTTCGCGAACTTACGGAAAGTTTACCGAACAAAAAACCCTGTTCGTTGAATAAATCCGCTCGTTCACAGATTATATTTTCCTAAGTTTTTCCCTTGATTTACATTTGCACTGTTAGAACTTGTGAAAGCCATAACAATCCGGTTCATCATACAGACCGGCAGAATAGGTAAACATTAAGGAAAAGGGCACTTTCGGGTGCCCTTTCTCATTTATCCCCATCAGAAAACAATCGGATTCTATCAAAAGTTGTTCACCGATAAAAAACACGATTTCACAGAATAAATCCGCCCATTCACTGACTTTTATTGCTCAGACTCTAAACAAACTTTAATATTGAACCTAGTTTACTATACTTTATTAACCTATTTTATTATGAAACACAGACATGCGATCTTTAGAAGCAGGCTGGGACTAGCTTTATGCTTTATGTTGGCAGGCGGTGCTATCATACCGCAAAGTTCCGTATTAAAAGCGGAAACCTCCGTTACGCAACAATCCCGGAAAATAACGGGTACGATCACCGACGCTAAAGGAGAGCCCCTATTAGGTGTTAACGTAGTCGTAAAGGGTACCACGAACGGAACGATCACCGATCTGGATGGTAAATACGTATTAGAAGTAGAGCCGAATGCCATTCTGGTCATCTCTTACATCGGGTACGTAACTCAACAAACACCTGCAAGCGGGAACGTCATGAACATTACCTTAAAGGAAGACACCCAAAATCTAGACGAGGTAGTCGTTGTCGGTTACGGTACCCAACAGAAAAAGGACATCACAGGTTCCGTAGCGGTTATCGATACCGAAGAGCTATTGGCGTCTTCCGGTTCTTCCGCCACACAACAGTTGCAAGGTAAAGCGGCGGGCGTAAACATCGGTACCTCCGGTGCTCCCGGTTCAGCCACGATGGTACGCATCCGAGGTATTAATTCCATCAATGACAACGGACCTTTGTATGTTATCGATGGCGTATCCACTCGTGACCAAGACCTAAGCTCTATCAATCCCAATGACATCGAGAGTATGCAAGTATTGAAAGACGCCTCTTCCGCTGCGATCTACGGAGCGCAAGCAGCGAATGGCGTCATTTTGATCACGACCAAGAAAGGGACAAAAACGGGACAACCGAGATTAACCTATGACGGATATTACGGTTTCTCTAAAACAGGTAAACGCTATGACGTCTTAAACGCTTATGACCGTATTGATGTTGAATGGCAAGCCTCGAAAAACAATCTGGACCTAACGGGAGCTAGCGCCAACGGAGAATTACCTTACCACCAGCAATTTGGAAGCACTTCCGACTCTTGGGTTAATCATCTACCCAATTACATGACCGTAACCGGCGCCGGTGGTAGCACCTCCATCGATCCTAGCGATTACGATCAAGCGAACAACGTAGTCTATGCGCCCGTAGGCGATACGAACTGGTGGGATGAAATCAGCCAACTCGGTTGGATGCAAAATCACCAGTTGTCCTTGTCTGGAGGTACCGATAAAGGGCAATACACCATGAGCATGAACTATTTCGACCAGCAAGGTACCGCTATCGAATCTTATTTCACACGCTATCAAGCACGTGCTAATTCATCGTATAACGTCCGCCCATGGTTGCGATTCGGAGAGAACCTAACTTATAGTTTTAGCAAAAACAACGGACTTAGCTTCTCAGGTACAGAGTCCAACATCTACTCATGGACTTATCGGGCCTCTCCTTATGTACCGGTTTATGACTATGCGGGCAATTATGCAGGCTCCTTATTCGCCGGGACCGGCAATTTCCAGAATCCTGTAGCTATTCGTGAAAGAAATAAGGATAATTATGCCACTACCCAACGTGTATTTGGCAACGTGTATGGAGAAGCAGACCTATGGACCGGGCTGACTTTTAAAACAAACTTCGGTATCGATTATCGTAATGATTATTCTTACTCGATGACCAAGAACAACCCGGAGTTCTCCGAGTCCGGTGGCCAAAATAATTTCTACGAAAGTAATTACTTCAATTATCGTTGGGTTTGGACCAATACGCTATCTTTCAGCCGGACATTCAATGAGATCCATTCCTTGAACATCTTATTGGGAACAGAGGCTATTCGGGATGGTTTAGGCAGATCCCTCAACGCACGTAGATATAACTATTTATTCGAAGACAATACCAATACATACACCTTGGATATGGGCGAGAACAATAGCCAACGTACCAACTCTTCCACTTACAATGGAGAATTCGCGCTATTTGGTATGTTTGCCCGTGCAGACTATGGATATAAGGATAAGTATCTATTAACCGGTATTATCCGCCGGGACGGTGTTTCCCGTTTCTCGGAAAGTAATCGTTACGGAGTCTTTCCTTCTATCTCCGCCGGTTGGCGTATGTCAGAGGAGGCATTTATGGAACCAAGCCGAGATTGGCTGGACGACTTAAAGATACGAGCCGGTTACGGCGTCACGGGTAACTCAGAGATTCCTGTCGCGACTAATTTCGCCAATTTGTTCACGACCAGCACCTCCTATACGAATTACGACATGACCGGAGCGAACAATAGCGAGACAACCGGATTCCGCCTCAGTACCTACGGTAACACTGATACGAAATGGGAAATGACCAAGATGGTCAACTTGGGTCTGGACGCGACCTTCCAGAATGGTAAATTGAGCGGTTCATTCGAATGGTATACGAAGAAGACATCCAATATGTTGATACAAGCGGCCTACACCTCGATGGCCGGAGAATCCGGAAGCCCTTATATCAACTTCGGAGATATAAAGAACACCGGTTTCGACTTCATGTTTAATTACCGTGACCGAAAAGGAGACTGGGCATGGGATCTATCCTTGAATTTATCCCATTATAAAAATGAGGTCTTGAAACTCGCGGAAGCTGACGATTATTCTCTATGGGCTAGCGGTACGCGCATCGAAGGATACGTAACCCGTACGACAAAAGGACATGCCGTGTCTGAATTCTGGGGGTTGAAGCAAAATGGTTTTTATGAGTCCGTAGCCGATGTTATGGCAACCAAGCCATTTGGACAAAGTGATATCACAGAGGCAGACGCTGCCGCTTATGTCGGCCGCTTCCGTTTCGAGGACTTGAACGGAGACGGCAAATTGGATGATAGCGACCGGACCTTTATCGGCTCTCCTCATCCGGACTTAACCGGAGGCCTCAACGCCACGTTAACATGGAAAAACTGGGACTTTACTATGTTCTGGAACTTCTCTATCGGCAATGACTTATATAATAACACAAAATATTTTACCGATTTCTGGACTTTCAACGGTAATAAATCCTCACGCCTCAGAGATCAATCATGGACATTGAATGGCGATAACAGTAATGCTATCCTTCCTATGCTGAATACGGAAGATAACTATTCCGGAGCTTATTCTAGCTCTTATTACGTAGAAGACGCCTCCTTCTTACGCCTGAAAAATCTCGTATTGGGATATTCCTTGCCAAAGGAATTACTCAAGAAGGCCGGTATCCAGAATCTCCGCCTGTACTTACAAGCCGAGAATATCCTTACGATCACCGGATATACAGGCTTAGACCCAGAGTTTACCAACGCTTATTTACGGCAAAGCGATTCTGACAACGATGGAGCCGGACGTGTAGACTTAAAAAGAGGAGTCGATATGGGAGGCTGGCCAACAACCATGCGGTTCTTATTGGGCGTGAATTTTACTTTCTAAATCCATTTTATAATAAAAACGACTAGTATGAGACATAAAATATTAATAGTAAGCGCAGCTGCTTTATTTACCTTGAGTTCTTGCGGTGAAGATTTCCTGTATAAAGCTCCTCAAGGCAGTATTGACCAAGAAGCATTAACAAACGCAGAAGGGGTTGAGTTATTGGTGGTCAACGCTTATGCCGGTTTGACCCGGCCGACCGGATATGACAATATGTTCAACTGGGTATTCGGCGGTGTATACGGAGGTGACGCCAATAAAGGCTCCGAATCCAATGACCAATCCGTATTGAACTCCGTAGAGACGTATGCTGTCACCGCCACAAACGATTATTTACTGAATAAGTGGAAAGACGCGTATTATGGAGCACAACGTTGCAACTTAGCGCTCAATGTGATGAAAGAAGCGGCAGATATGGACGAGACGACCAAGGCCAACCGGACCGCGGAGCTGAAATTCTTACGTGCCCTATTCATGTTCGAAGGGGTAAAGATTTTCGGACCGACCGGCATGCCCTATATCGATGAGACGATCGCCGCTGAAGAAAACGATCCGAAAGTTCATAACGGTACGGATATCTATCCTAATATTTTAGCAGACGTAGAAGCGGCCATTGAAGGATTGCCCGAAAAACAGACCGAAGTGGCACGTCCTACGAAAACAGCGGCAAAAGCGTTAAAGGCTAAAATACTGATGCAGCAAGGTGATATGGCAGCCGCCAAACCCATCTTGGCCGATATTATCGCAAACGGATTAAGTCCTAAAGGAGAGAGATTGGCCTTACAAGATGATCTGGACGCAAATTTTAACGCAACTACCGAAAATGGGAAAGAGTCTATCTTTGAGGTACAATTCTCTGTCGGAGCCAATAATAACGGGAATTACGGATTTTTACTGAATTATCCTCATAACACAGGCCCCGGTGGATGTTGCGGATTTTATCAACCCTCTTACGAATTGGTAAACTCATTCCAAGTAGACGAAAATGGGCTTCCTTATCTTGAGGGAGAGTACAGAAATAAAAAATCCGTGACAGAACGTGTTACCGATTATGATTACATCTCTAAGAATGATAAGACGATCGCCGTAGACCCTCGTCTAGATTTCGCCGTAGGACGTATGGAGATTCCTTATAAAGATTGGGGATTGCCCGCTAATGATTGGGTACGAAATGTAAGCAGCGGTGGGGTATTCCTACCCAAAAAGCATGTCTATAGCAAAGCGGAACAGGATGCCGGATTAGCTGGCTCCACCTATTCATCCGGCTGGGCTCCCGGTTCTGCCATGAATTTACAATATCTATGCCTACGTGATTGTAAATTGTTATATGCGGAATGCCTAGCGAACGACGGAGAATTAAGTGCCGCCATGCAGCAAGTAAACGATATCCGTGAACGTGCAGCCAAACCGGACAATATCATTTATTTGGAAGACGGAACGCCTGCCGCCAATTATTTGGTGAAACCTTATCCATCCAGTCACGCCGCATTCAGCAACAAGGAAACTTGTATCAAGGCGATTCATATGGAACGTAAGCTGGAACTTGCGATGGAAGGACAACGATTTTTCGATCTGGTTCGTTGGGGAGGTGATTATATGAACAAGGAATTGACGGCATATATAAATTATGAGAAGCAATACCTAACTAAATTCTATGGTGTATCCGCTCCAACCGCTTCTAAGACGATGTTCCCGATTCCCGAGACAGAGATCCAGACCGCAGGAAACGATGAGAACGGCCAAGCTTATCTGGTACAAAATGATGCTTGGAAATAGTCCAATCTCATCCTTCTTATAAACAGAAAGGCGGGCTTCCCGAAAGAAAGTCCGCCTTCACGATTCTTTGTATCTACATTAAATAGAACGTCCCTTGAACACATTCGACTCGCTCGAAGGATAGAGATTTCCCGTAAAGGATATACGGTTGCTATTAAAGTTAGGTGATACCGTGGCAGTACATTTATTCGTACCTTTCGCCATACGGAACGTAACCCTAGCGGATACCGCTACACCCTGCACATTCATCTCGTACATAACGTTTCCTTTTTTGTCAGTCTTCATCTGTACACCGGAAGTTGTTCCATCAACCGTTATACCTCCTATTCCGTTAGGACCGGCCGCCGGAGTATTAAACGCTAACTGAATGGTAGCCTTCTCACCCTTCACCGAAACGAAGTTCGTGTTCGGAGTAACATAAACAAAACTACCGCGCTTAAACTCTATACGATCCGCTTCCAATACGAAATCCTTATTCTTCAAAGCTTGCACCGCTTGTTCAAACAATGCGTTAGCCTCGGCTTCCTCCGCAGCTTTCTTCGCTGCCTTCTCTGCTTTCTTTGCTTCTTTCTCAGCCTGCTTCGCAGCTTTCTCCGCTGACTTGTCCTGCTGTGCCATCATCGACCCTGCACCAAATAATAAAACGGCGAGCAATAATACAATCTTCTTCATATTAACTCATTTTTAAAGGTTTGTCTATAAAAGTACTTTTATACATACAATAAAAATACAATTAACATCGACATAAGTTCATCTTTAACCCTTATTTTTCACGTTTTTAACATGATACCATAAAAAGCCCCATGCGGTTACCGCCGCAATGAAATCGGAGAAAGGTTGCGCTAGCCAAACGCCATCCAATCCCCAGATCGGAGGAAATAGCAGGATAGCCGGTATCAGGAATAAAACCTGCCGACTTAGACTCAGAAACATCGCTTTCCATGCGACACCGATACTTTGAAAAAACTGGCTGATCGTAATCTGGGAACCGACAACGAAAAAGACCAGCATCGTCAGACGTAATCCATTGTCCGTAATCGACACCAATTCGGCATCCGTCGAGAATACGCTAACGATCAGTCTAGGGAATAATAAACTGACGATACATCCTACCCCTGTAATCAAGGTCGATACTATAATAGACAACCGCAAGGTAGCCAATACCCGGTCATGATGCCCAGCGCCATGATTAAACCCGACAATCGGTTGCATCCCTTGGGCGATACCGATAATCAACATAACCAGCAGCATGGCGATACTGGAAATAATACCGCTGGCACCAATCGCCAAATCGCCTCCATTCTCTTTCAACGCATGGTTCATGATCACCACAACCACACTGCCCGCCAGCTGCATGGAAAATGGAGACATGCCGATCGTAAATATATTCCAAATAATGGGACCTTTCAACCGGAAATATTTCGTATGGAAACGTACGATACTATCCTTGCTGATAAAATGACTCATCACGAAAGCGGCACCGGCAGCCATGGAGATCACCGTAGCGATAGCGGCACCCTGTATCCCCATATCCAGCCAAAAGATAAAGATCGGATCTAGGATCACGTTCAAGACGGCACCGATCAACATTCCAAATGCCTGCATAAAGAGTAGTATCGGGAAAGTCAAAGTCAATCCGGAGATAGCTAGCGCACCCACTCCTTGTCCGATAAATATACGATCTACGATATTATAAAGAGCATTAACCATGGTCCCGATAACGGCGGGAATCGCATAATGTACCAACAAACGGCCTATATTCTCATTTTCCAGCCGCCATGTAATCTCATTTGACATATATAACTTATGATTTATGAATTATGATTGAGATCATCTCCGCCACACTTCCTACGATTCTCGTGCCCTCTTCCGCAGGGAACTGAATACGCAGGCTATCCGGAGCATTACAATAAACACTTATATAATCCTCGCTAACCGACGAGGGCTTAAAGCCATTCCGGATCAAGGCATTCCCAACCCAATAAGAAGTCATAAAATCCCCCGCAACCCCAATAAGCTTTGTTGGAGCTACCGTATTCAATTTCCCGGTATTCGGATCAAACACGATTCCTTCCTTACTGAAGAACGTCTCAAACGCTCCTCCCATAATCAGGTCTTCCGGCGTTCCGCAAGCCATCGGACGTTTTTTCTCTTGCAGCCACAGGCAATCCCCCAGCTGGATCGCCAAATCAAGATCATGCGTCGATAGCAGAATCGCTTTTTGTTGCTCTACCGCTAAAGTATGTAACAAGACCATAGTCTCTATCCGACTTGTCACATCTAAAAAGGCCGTCGGCTCATCCAACAATATGATGGGGCATTGCTGTGCCAGCGCTTTGGCGATCATGGCTTTCTGACGCTCGCCATCACTAAGTTCCGACACATAATTATAAGCCTTATGAGCGATACCGGCGGCAGCAAGCGATTCCTCGATAATCCTGCGATCTTCCTGCCTTAATTGTCCGAAAAAGCCGGTATAGGGATGTCTTCCTAAAGAGACCAACTCGTAAACCGTTATTCCACCGGCATTTGTCTTCTCTGTCAAGACAACTCCCACCAACCGTGAGAAATTACCTTGTGAATAAGAATTCAGCGGCTTCCCCATTAGCTCGATTTCTCCTCCCAGAGGAGGTTGAAAACCACATAATGTCCTCAATAAGGTAGACTTTCCCGCTCCATTTAATCCGAGAAGACAGGTCAACTTCACCCGGATATAGATTCAGATCCAACGCATCATGCACGCGCTTTTCTGTCCGCCTTTCAATATATACCCAATACTTAAATCACTTGTCTTTATCACAGGGATCCGTTCCATAGCCACTAATTAAAATATTGAATATTTTTCCGGTTCACGATTACGTAAATAATAACAGGCGCCCCAAGCATAGGGGTAACGGCATTCAATGGCAGGATCGTATTACTGCCCGGTACCACCATCAGCATATTACATAGAAGAGCAACGCAGGAACCTGTCAGCATTGTAACTGGCACCAACATCTTATGATTGGAAGAGCCTAACATCAACCGGGCGATATGTGGAACTGCTAATCCGACAAAGGAAATGGGGGCCGCAAAAAGCAGTAGTTGTAGCCGTTAATACTCCCGTACACAAAAGAATCGCAATCCGTGTTCGTTTGATCCGGATACCTAAATTAGCGGCATACATTTCTCCCAATAATAAGGCATTCAAAGGCTTGATCAGCAAGATCGCTAATAACAGCCCGATTAACGCACAAGTTCCAAAGAATGGTAATTGTTCCAAGGATACACCGGAAAAATTACCAAGCCCCCACATCACGAACGCATGTACCCGGTCTGTAGATGAATAATAATTCAAGATAGAAATAACCGAAGAAGCTAGATAGCCAATCATGATTCCGATAATCAGAAGCATGACATTATTCTTCACTTTTGCCGAAAAATAGATAATCAGTCCCAGTATCACGCAAGCCCCCACAAAGGCCGCAAGGATTACCGCCATATATCCGCTGATCGGCCAATCCGTGAACTGCCCCAACGTACCACCGAAATAGAGCATGATAGCGGCTACTCCAAGATTAGCGCCATCACTAATGCCCAATATGGAAGGTCCCGCCAACGGATTCCGGAACAATGTCTGTAATAGCAACCCGCTGGTAGCCAAGGAAGCCCCCGCCAATAATGCGGTTATAGCCTGAGGCAAACGAGATTGCAACACAATATTCTGCCATGCGATCTTATCAGATCCCTTCCCCAGCAAAATATCCATCACGTGATCCAAAGGAATCGGTACGGCCCCATACGCCAGCCCCCAACAAAAAGCCCCAAAAGAACCACCCCTAATAACGGATAAAAAAGTAGCGCTTGTTTGTTCATGGCGCAAAGGTATACAAAAAAGCGGAGTTATACAGTGAATGGTAAATCAATAAAAAGGCCATCCCTTACAGTAAGAGATGGCCTAAATTATTCTTAGTTATCCGATTCTTTTATTTTGAGAATGCCGCATAACCCGGATTCTGTTTTAAGTTCGGATTCACCTGCCAAGCATCCTGCGATACAGGTAACAACTTCAAGTAGTCATCAGCTTTACGCTCACAATTAGATTGCGGCCACATTCCTGTAGTGAAACATCCGAAACGGATATCATCCTGACGGGAATAAACCTCCCACGCTAATTCCAAACGACGTTCCAATTGTACTTCCTTCAAAGTTACAGTCGCATAATTATGGTCGCTATTGCCATATCCTCTCTCACGAATCGTATTCACCAAAGCGGTAGCTTCACTAACACTTCCCCCTCCGCGTAACAAAGCTTCAGCTTTCATTAAATAGATATCCGCCAAACGGAAAATATGGAAATCATTTCCCATAGAACTTGTCAAATCCGAAGCGAACTCCCACTTGAAGCAACGAGCTCCATCATGCTGTTCCACGGCACTCCAATTGGTTCCATCATATTCCATGCCCGGAATCATGTTCACATCGATCGTATGGTTCAATTCGTTGTTATGATCGGTCATAATCGGCTTGCCTGTTGATTTGTCTATCATCAAGCCAGTCAAGAACGTACCGTCCAAGCGAGCGTCTTCCTCATCGAACAAACGTACATACTCCGGTTGAGCGCAAATACCATTCCAAGTACCACTAGCGGTAATACCCAAAGACAGATAATCTTTATAATGCAACGTATTATTGTGCAACTCATTCTTCACGTTTCCATCATTACCCGTATCACTGCTAGAGAACGTAGCGGCCAAGATAGCCTCCTTTGAATTCTCATTTGTCACGGAGAAGTTGTCTTTCCAATTAGGCTCTAAGATATATCCCATAGCCATCACCTTATCACAGTTATCGATAACTTTCTGATAAGCGTTACCGGAGAACGTAACCCCCCAAGCCTCAGCGTTCAGATACAGTTTTGCCAACAATGAATAAGCGGCACCCTGCGTAAATGAACCATAATTCTCAGTTGTAGCCGGAGGACAGATATCCTTGATTTCCTCTACTTCCTGAATCAACCAATCAAATACTTCCTGACGGGAAGAATTCCCCGGGAATACTTTATCCGTAGGGTGGAACTCCGTCAGCAAAGGAATATTTCCCCAATAATCCATCATCACATAGATCCAGAAAGCACGGACACCACGCAAGTCTGCCACGTCTTGAGCCTTCTCCTCTTCGGTAAGGATCTCTGAGTTCTGCAATTTACGGATAGCCTCGTTACAAGTACCAATCGCTTCTGTGGCCGCTTTCCATGCGCTTTTAACTCTTGAGGTCTGAGAGGTCCATGTATGCATATAGATTTCCCGGTATTGACCACCATCATACCAGTCACCACCTCGACGAGTCGGAGTCACAGCCATAGAACCGGAGCATTCGGACAAATGCATATACTCTGTCCAAAACTTCTTCATCGTATTATGTGAGTTACCGATCAAAGCATTCAACTCGGCCGTTGACTGGCCAAAATCATCAGCGGGCAACTTGTCATATACTGTTTCATCCAAGTCCATACAGGAAGAAAGTCCTCCTAATAAAAACAATCCAGTTATAAATGATAATATAGTTTTCCGTTTCATAATAAGCTTATCTTTTTAATTAGAATGTTAAGTTAACACCAAATGTAAATGAACGTGCCTTGGCATGTAGTTACGAGGTTCAATACCCGGAGACAAACCTGCGTTGTCATCGCTAGCCTCACCACGGAAATTCTCAACTTCTGGATCCAATCCTTTATAACCTGTAATCACGAATAGATTCTGACCGGCTACATATAAGCGAGCCTTATCCAACCAATCGATTTTCTTCGTATTGAATGTATAACCAATCGATAAGTTATCCAATCGCAAGAATGAAGCGTTTTCTACATAATAAGAACATACACGAGAGTTTTCACTTAATGTCAACAGATTATCGTTATCCATTACATTCGTTCCATCGATATATGTATTATTACCGTAAGCTGCCAATGGGTTGTTCAATACCTTATTGCCAATTGTTCCACGGAAGAAGAAACTTGCGTCCCAGTTTTTCCAGTTGAATGTGTTATTCCAACCATATGTCAAATCAGGTTGAGCGTCACCAACATACGTACGGTCATCATCCGTGATCTGTCCGTCACCATTTATATCCTCAATGATAAATTTACCATTCTCATCAAGGCCATTACATTTCAGCATGAAGAACTGTCCGACCGGGCGACCTTCCTCAACTACGTGTGAAGTCACACCTGAAGCACCGCGAATCCAAGGATCACCCACGTAAACACGTCCCGTAGAGAACAATTCATTAGACAGTTTTGTGATCTCATTCTTGTTATGAGCAAGATTGAGAGAGGTTGTCCACGTAAAGTCCTTATTACGGATCACGTCTAAGTTCAATAAGATCTCAACACCTGTATTCTTCATATCACCTACATTCGCTTGAATCTGATTGTATACGTAAGTAGGAGTAGAAACCTCATAGTTGTAAAGCATATCTTTCGTACGCTTGTCGTACCATTCGATCGTACCGCTCAAACGACTATTGAACAAGGTGAAGTCCAAACCGATATTTAACATAGCAGTCTGCTCCCATTTCAAGTTCGGGTTCGCGTTCTGTGAAGGACGGAAAGCTGTCGGCCAAGATCCGTTGTTATAATAAGTACCAGAAGCTGAATACAAATCCAATGACTTATAAGGTCTCAAACCATCTTGGTTACCGGTAATTCCGTAACCTGCACGTAATTTCAAATCATTGATCCACTTCGTATCTTTCATGAAAGACTCTTGGCTGATACCCCAAGCAGCGGAAACTGAAGGGAAAGTACCCCACTTATGGTTAGCACCGAATTTGGAAGAACCATCTCGGCGAACCGTAGCCGTAATCATATACCGCTCTTTAAAGCTATAATGCGCACGAGCGAACAAAGAGATCAGTTTATATTCATTCCGGCTGGAAGTAACATTACCGATCTTCAGCAAGTTTCCGGATTGGATATTATCAGCGCCCATCGATCCTACGGCGAAATTCGTAGCCTCCGATTTCTGGTCGGCGTACAAGTTATTTTCCCAAGAATAACCAACGATAGCATCGACCTTATGCTCCTCTGCCGAGCCAAAAGCTTTCGTATAATTAGCGGTCCACTCTAACAAGTTACGATCCCATAGTCTATTACGACGGATTGCCTTACCCGTATCACCCTGTCCACGAGAGTTCCGAGGATCTTGCCATTCGCTATAGTCAGATGAGAAACGGCTCTTATACAGGTTCACCTTGGTTGTCAGTCCATCCAAAATAGAGAACTGTACATCACCTTGTCCATAGAAGTAGTTATTAGCTGCTTTCTTATAGTTCTGATCTTGGTTCTGAACCGGGTTACCTTGATCATAATTGTGGTTGGCATCCGTGAAATAAGAGCCGTCCGCATTATAAACCGGATAAACCGGAAGCATATTGTAAGCCAAGATATAGTCATCAGAAAACGGCATCTGCATATCCGTCAGCGTTGCGGCACCCGTTAATCCAATACGTAAACGGTCGTTGATAGCACGTTGCTGGAACTGGAAACGGAAGCTATGACGAGTCATGTAGTTATCGCGAGCCACACCGTTACGATCCAAGAAAGTATAAGAAGCACGATAATTACTCTTAGAAGAACCACCCGACAAAGAAAGAGCGTGTTGTTGAGAAACACCTACACGAGTCATCTCATCGAACCAATCCGTGTCCGAGTTGTACTTATCATAAGTAGAGATATCTTTACCCAACGCCTTATTAGCGGCACGCCACTCAGAAGCGTTCAACATGTCGGGCTTGTTCGCAATGGTAGAGGCGGTAAGATAACCATCATAATTGATCTGGGTTCTGGAACCGGAACCTCTCTTCGTTGTGATCAAGATTACACCACCAGCGGCACGAGAACCGTAAATAGCGGCAGAAGAAGCATCTTTCAATACAGAGATTGACTCAATATCCGAAGGTGATACAGTAGACATATCACCACCCGGAACACCATCGATCACGATCATCGGGCCTTGGTCGTTCTGCAAGGTAGAAGTACCACGTAATTGAATCTGGGAACTACGAGTTACATCACCGGAACCAGACGTAATAGTCAGACCCGCTACCTTACCTTGCAGCAAGTCGGACGCGTCACGATTCACTCCTTTATTAAAATTTTCCTCGGAAATGTTCGCTACGGAACCGGTAATCTCCCTACGAGTCTGCGTACCATAACCGATAGCTACAACCTCTCCCAGATTCACGACAGAGGCACCAAGCTTAACATCTACGGCAGAGCGCCCTTTCACAGCTTCCTCTACCGAGTTGTAACCGATAAAAGACACTTGGAGAATTGCTTTTTTCAGGTCATTCACACTAAGGGTGTAGTTACCGTCAATATCAGTGATGGTACCGTTGGTAGTACCTTTTTCCACGATATTCGCCCCGATAATAGGCTCACCTAGTTCGTCCAGAACTTTTCCTTTAACAGCGCCAGACTGGGCAAAAGCGGCTGTCATGCAAAAAGACATTAACACGGAAAGTATGGCTACATTCCAGTGTTTGAAAGAATCAAAGATTTTCTTTCGTTGCATAATTACTTAATTTTTAGGTTAACGATCATTTAATTCACAAATACAATTGAGAATTTCCATGGCAAATGTAACTTAATTTTTTAAAATAAACTATGATTATGTAAAAAAGTAAGGAAAATCAAACAGGAGGTCTTTCGGTAGATCAAAATAAATGTCAACGGATAAACCTAAAGAGTGACGTTTTCATTTCGATAAGCCACTTATAGTGACACATCCTTTTCCCCGACAGGCTCATCTACAAACATAAATAAGGAGAAAATCGTTTCTTTAGTGGTTTTAAGGTAGAAAAAGAGTACTTTTCCCTCGATTACAACCCTGTTGTAAGATACTTACAGTAGTATTATAAGGTACTTACGGTAGTGTTGTAGCATACTTCCGACTGTGATTCGCATCACTTCCGAATGAAAAACCAATCACTTCCGAATAAAAAAGCCTCCTTTTACTTGTTAAGCAAGAAATAGAGGCTCTCTTTTTCGCTGGAAGAAAAGGGAGGGAAACGATATACATCTACAAGACAAGGTGTTGCCATTATTTTCATTCAATTTCGGAAGCCTTACGCCCATAAGCCCGGAAAAATCGATTCTCCGGGACTTTAAAATACAAAATGTCAATTTGTCAATCTCCCTTTATCCTTGTCTATAGTTCTGGACGGACTACGCTAAAATCTATCTCTCCATCCTCTCCTTCTCCTTTATCAACCCATTCCGATAGGCGTAAAGAAGTTTCTCCAAGTCCTTGATCTGGCTTTGAAGATCCGCACCCTTATCCGTATCTTTCACCATCTGGCGATGGGAGCTTAATTCTACCACGATCGTGGTGGATTTGATATCCAAGCCTTCCTCGATCGCTTTCGCCCGGGATTCGAAGGGTTCGTGTTGCACAAGCTGGAAACCACGGGAGTGATATACTAATGTATAGCCCGCGATACCGGTTTCC
>ENA-OQJN01000401-OQJN01000401.1-human-gut-metagenome-genome-assembly--contig:-NODE-401-length-18406-cov-3.248372_pt1 | contig 18406 bp, 21 predicted proteins | sample MGYA00242610_ERZ504777 | MGnify/ENA primary metagenome ERZ504777 (study PRJEB26092, sample SAMD00036350) | human gut metagenome | host: Homo sapiens | study: EMG produced TPA metagenomics assembly of... | reverse complement strand
CACGCATGTTTTTACACACACTTTTTGTCCACCCTTTATCTTTGTCAAAAAAAGATAAAAGTGCTATAAACCCAGTATCTATCTAGGTTTACAGCACTTTTTACACACACTTTTTGTCCTATAACTCAAAAACTATTGGTATAGCCAATAAAAAACCCCGGCAACCTTTCGGCTACCGGGGTTTAATACTTCATATCAAGCTATAAAGTATTATTCTGCTGTGAATGGCAACAAAGCAATAGCGCGAGCGCGTTTGATTGCTAATGTTAATTTACGCTGATGTTTAGCGCAAGTGCCGGAAATACGACGTGGAAGAATTTTGCCGCGTTCAGTCGTGAAACGACGAAGTTTAGCAATATCTTTGTAGTCGATTTGATCTACATGATCAACGCAGAAGTTACATACTTTTCTTCTTGGTTTTCTGCTTCTATCTCTTCTCATTATGTGAATCCTCCTTTTTCGAATTAGTAGGAGTCCTAAACACTAGAACGGAATGTTTTCATCGTTGCTGCTACCGAAGTTATCAAAATTAGAAGACCCACCACCGAAGCTATCGGTGTTCTGAGTATCTAAGGATGTACCAACAAAGTTGGCTACTACTTCAGTTACATAGCGTTTTTGCCCATCCTGAGTTTCATAAGAACGGGTATTCAAACGACCTTCAACGAAACAACGGCTCCCTTTACGTAGGTTACCAGCTGCTTCCCCTAATTTACCCCAAGCTACACAGTTAATGAAGGCGGTTTGTTCCTTCTGTTCATTGGTAGTGGAATCAAAATATGTGTTTGTCGCAGCCACTGTAAATGATGCTACGGCTCTACCGGTTTTAGTAAAGCGCACTTCAGGGTCACGAGCTAAATTACCTAAGATCTGTACTGAGTTCATAGTAAACCTCCCAGAGCTTACTTGCCGTGTTTAACAATTAGGTGTTTAAGGACATCATCGTTGATTTTTAATACACGATCGATTTCTTTGATTTCTGCAGGATCTGCTTCAAAGTTAACCAATACGTAGAAACCGTCAGTGAATTTTTTCACTGCGTAAGCAAGACGACGCTTGCCCCAACGATCTACCTTTTCTACTGTGCCGCCTACACGAGCAATCAAAGCTTCTACTTTTTCAATAACCGCGTTGGTTGTCTCTTCTTCGGCTGGTTTCACAATCACCATGACTTCGTATTTGTTCATACAAAATCACCTCCTCTTTTGGACATATGCCCCTATCTTCCATAGGGGTAGGAAGCGCTTACCATCAATAAGCTTTTCAATTATATACTAATTCTAATAAAAAGGCAAATTTTTTATGAAAAAAGCCCAAAATTTCCAATAATTACTATTTGCTGTTTATACTATTCTAATTTTCTATAGAAAATGACATTTTTAACTATACACCGAACTCTACACAGAGTATACTTAAATAAGAGTGTATATCAAAAAGATTGCAATGATTACAATATTATTATATATGTAGGAGGTTTGACCTATGAAAATCAGAGTAGGCATTGTAGGCTACGGCAACTTGGGCCGTGGCGTAGAAGCGGCTGTAAAATTACAGCCGGACATGGAATTAGTTGGTGTTTTTTCTCGTCGTAACGGTTTAGAAACAGTGAGCGGCGTGCCAAGCTACGCTATGAGTGAATTGGAAAGCTTCAAGGGCAAAATCGACGTTATGGTTCTTTGCGGCGGTTCCGCTACAGACTTAATCGAACAGACTCCGATGGTGGCTAAACATTTCACCGTTATCGACAGCTTCGATACCCATGCACGCATTCCGGAACATTTTGAAAATGTTAACAAAGCAGCTAAAGAAGGCGGCAATGCGGCATTAATTTCTTGCGGTTGGGATCCGGGCATGTTCTCCTTGCAACGCGTTTTTGCCGAAAGCATTTTGCCACAGGGTAAATCCTACACCTTCTGGGGCCGCGGTGTCAGCCAGGGTCACTCCGACGCCATTCGTCGTTTGGATGGCGTAGTGGATGCTCGTCAGTATACTGTACCTCGCGAAGAATATTTGGAACAGATTCGTCAGGGTCAAACTCCTGAAGTGACGGCTCAGTCCGGTCACCTTCGTGAATGCTATGTAGTCGCCGCTGAAGGGGCTGACAAAGATAAAATCGAAAACGAAATCAAAACTATGGAAAACTACTTCGTTGGTTATGAAACCATCGTTCATTTCATCTCCCAAGAAGAACTCGACAAAAACCATAAAGGCATTCCACACGGCGGTTTCGTACTTCGCAGCGGTGAAAGCACCGAAGGTACCCGTCACGTTGTAGAATATTCCTTAAAACTCGACAGCAATCCTGAATTCACCGGCTCTGTATTGACGGCCTATGCACGCGGTATTTATCGCTTAGCTAAACACGGCGGCACCGGTGCTTACACTGTGTTCGATATTCCACCGGCTTGGATTTCTACCCACAGTGCTGAAGAATTGCGCGCTCATTCTTTATAATTCGTAACAATATATTAATACCAACAATAGAATAACCTATATACTAAGAGGCTGTAACGAAAACAGATTTTCTGTTATCGTTACGGTCTTTTTTTGTGTATTAACTAAACGTTTAACTCAGTAGTACACTACTTTAAAACCTCTATACTATCTTTTTGGGTACTATAGCACTTTAAAGTGCATTCTTCCTTTCGAATCATATTTAGCATATAATGAATCCATCAGCTGATAAGAATTGTTTTCAAAATTTACAAATACATTAATAAATTAGGATTCATTACCGAATACTAACATTTAATACTGCAAAATAAATAACCAAGACTATGTTACAATAAAAGGAGATATATTATGTTACATGAAATTAATTGGCCACACGAATATTTACCGGGTACAACCGACAACTTTGCTTCCAACGAAGTGATTATCCAAGGAGTTACGGCTGCCGAAGCTTTTGACAATTTAATCGATACCGCCATTTGGCCAACTTATTATAAAAATGTGGCCGATGTGGAGTTTGACAATACTAAAGGTACCAAGCTTGCTGAAAATACGCGTTTTCGTTTTAAAACCTTCGGTTTCCCTATCGAAGCAGAAATTACCGAATTTGAAGCGCCAAAAGGTGATCAACCGGGCCGTTTAGCTTGGCATGGCTGGGCTGAAGGCGACGCCGAAACGCGTCTTGATGTAATCCATGCTTGGCTCATTGAAGATTTATCGGAAAATCGTGTGCGTATTTTGACTCAAGAATCTCAAATCGGCAAACCCGCCGTGGCTTTACACGAAGACCCAACAGATCCAATGAATATCGGCCATCAGGACTGGCTCCGTGGCTTAGCGGCTACTTTATTAAAAGCAAAAGCCGGTAAATAATAAATTATATTTTTACGAAGGGATTATCATGGCTACCAAAAATTCTATGTTTCAATGCCCCGTTGAAGCGGCTCTAAGCCTGTTAGGCGGCAAATATAAATGCATCATCTTATGGCATTTATTGGAACGTACTCATCGTTATAGTGAATTACAGCGTGTCATTCCTCAGGCAACGCCAAAAATGTTAACCCAGCAGCTGCGTGAACTGGAAGATGCGGGCGTTATCGAACGCAAAGTCTATCCCGTAGTCCCACCTAAAACAGAATACAGCTTAACGGAATTCGGCCTCACTTTATCCCCTATTATCGAGTCCATGTGTGACTGGGGCAAAACGTATATGGGAGATAGAATTGCACCAAAAGATTGTAATTCGTAAATACTGAGTAATATTAACAACTAAAAATTCCTCTTTAAAGCAACTTAGAGATAACATCTTTAAGTTGCTTTTTTATTTGCTTTTTTAAATTACTTCTTGCTTTCCCCCTCAATGACTGATTATCTAAAATTGATCTTCCTAATATTTATTTCATCTGCCCCTTGATTTTAATTTAAACAGCGTTTAAAATTAAATTGTAAATTAAACAATGTTTAAATTTTAAAATAAAACAGCAAACTATATTACAATTCTTATTTTTCTAATCTATATAAAGGACATAATTATGGCAGAATCAACGAAAGATAAAATCATCAACACAACCTATCGCTTAATGCTCAATAATGACGATATCAGCAGCATCACGGTACGCATGATTGCCGCCGAAGCAGACGTCAACGTGGCACTCGTTAATTACCATTTTAAAAATAAGAAAACCTCTTTAATGAGGTCATCAACCAAATTCTAATCCGTGCCAAAGAGTTTTTTAAACTCCTCGAAGCGAAAAAACGCCGCCGCGCAAGCGTTTATTCGATTTTTATTGCAGTATCAACAGCATTTAGCCAAGCATAAGAAGTTTATTTTCTATCTCTTTTCATCAAAGCAAACCTTCCCAACCCAGATGACCTATCTTAAATTCTTACGAACCCAAGGGGTTGCCAAAATAATGAGTCATGTAGCCCTCCTCATTAAAGAGCAACAACCGGATGCCTCCGATGAAGCCATACGTAATATGACTAAATTTACCTTCAGCCACTTAATCTCCATTTTGGTCTTTCCGGTTATTTACAGCGCCTCTATTAATGAAGGCGTTAAGACAATGAAAGATGTCTTCATTTCGCCGGAAGAAACCAAAGCATCATTGCATTCTTTTTTGATACCTATTTCCCGGAATGCGAGATTGAATCGAAGCATAAAATGTAAGCCAGAACTCTAATATCAAGTGATATCTTTTTTACTACTTAGCTAAGGAGCCCCCTATGAAAAAGAAATATATCCCCATCGGCCTGGTGCTGATTCTTTTAATCGGCATCACCATCTACTACTTCTACCCCCGCACAACTACCGGCAAGGTGAACACGGTAGGTACCATCGAAGTTCACCAATACGATATTACTCCGCGCAGCAGCGGTTATATTTCAGGTCTTGATGTAGATCTCGGCAGCCGCATCACCGCCGGTGAAACACTATTTACCTTATCTGAACCAACCACCAACACAGCCCTTGATGCCGCTAAAGCATCGCTCGCTCAAGGAGCCGCCAACTTAGCGGATTTACAAGCCGGTGCTCGTGAAGATCAAATCAAAGCATACAAAGCCTTGGTCGACTCCGCGACCGTTACACGTGACCAAGCGCTACGTGAATTTAATCGCTATGACGCCTTATATGCCGAAGATGCTGTGTCCGCCCAAGTACGCGATCAAAAACAACAAGCCTATGAGGTAGCCCAGCAGAACCTCACCAAAGCGACGGCCGATTACCAAGAATTATTACAGGGCACCCGCAGCCAACAGATTGCCGCTGCCCAGGCTCAGGTAGAAGCGTTAAACGCTAATGTAGCCTCTGCCCAAAGCCGCGTGGAAGATTTAATTATGAAAAGCCCGGTTAACGGCCTTGTTTTAACCAAGAACTACAATAAAGGTGAATATGTGAAAGCCGGCGCACCTGTTTTAACCATCGCCGATATGCAGGATGCGTGGGTCCATATCTACGTGTCGACCGAGCAATTGGCTCTCATTAAAGTAGGCGACAAAGCACAAATCAAAGTAGACGGCTTACCAAACCAAATCTTTGAAGGCTATATTGAACGCATCAGCCCCGAAGCGGAATATACGCCGCGTCAAAGTATCACTAAAACGGAACGCTCAAATTTAGTATATAAAGTGCGTATTAAAGTAAAAAATGGTGAGGAAATTCTTAAACCGGGTATGCCCGTGGATGTGGTGATTCCATGATTAGCATTCAAAATGTCCACAAACATTACGGCGATGTGCACGCCCTTAAGGGTATCAACCTGACCATTCCGGACGGTGAAATGTTTGGCCTCGTTGGTGCCGACGGTGCCGGCAAATCATCGCTCCTTCGCATGCTTTGCGGACTAATCGTCCCAAACGAAGGCACTATAACTATTAATGGTGCCTCGCCGCGCGACATAAAGCACACTATCGGCTATGTATCGCAGCTCTTCGCCTTATATCCCAATCTAAGTGTGTACGAAAACCTCGAGTTGTATGGTCGTCTATACGGACTCAGTAAGGATGATCTGCACAGTAAATGTGATACTCTCGCCGAATATGTAGGCCTTGGCCAATTTAAAGACCGCATGGCCAATGATTTATCCGGCGGCATGAAGCAGAAATTAGCTTTAGCCGTAGCGCTCTTAAACACACCAAAACTACTCATTTTGGATGAACCTTCAACCGGTGTCGACCCCTTATCACGCCGCGAATTATGGACTTTAATCAAAAAAATCAACCAAGACGGTACCACCGTGGTAGTCGCTACGCCTTTCATGGACGAAGCAGACTACTGCACGCAGATTGCTTTTTTTGAAGCCGGTCAAATCTTAGCCCTCGGCACGCCACAAGAACTACGAGCTCAGACCAATGTAAAAGCAAACCAAACACTGGACGAAGTATATATTCGCCTCGTCAATAAAAACAACGAACTTACCGCCGATTATGCAGTGCACCATGACTTTGAGCGACTCACCGATAAACCAATCGTTATTCAAACGCAAGACCTGGTGCGCCGATTCGGTGATTTTACAGCCGTCAACAAGCTTAATATTACTATTAAAGAAGGGGAAATCTTCGGGTTGCTCGGCTCCAACGGCTGCGGTAAATCCACGACTATTCGCATGCTCTGCGGCACCTTGACCCCTACGACCGGCCAAATCGAAGTACTCAATACGGATGTGACAAAGCATGTGTCACTCATAAAATCAAGCATCGGTTACATGTCTCAAAAATTCAGTCTCTATGCCGATTTAACAGTCATGGAAAACCTCACCTTTTACGGTCGCGTCTACGGCTTAAAAAAGGCTGAATTAGCCGAACGCATCGATACCGTCATCAACGAACTTGAATTACACGACATTAAGAACCGCTTAGTCCGTGAATTACCGACCGGCTGGCGCCAACGAGCCTCTTTAGGAGCCGCCATTTTACATAAACCGGCCATCGTGTACCTGGATGAGCCGACCAGTGGTGTCGATCCGTTGACACGTCGTCAATTCTGGGACGTCATCAATAAATTATCCGACCGAGGCACCACGATATTAGTAACCACCCACTTCATGGACGAAGCGGAACAATGTGACCGCATTCTCTTTATGGATTAAAAGGATCTAAAATTATCGAAGGTCGCCCTAAAGTATTAAAAGAAACCACACCGGGTGCTCATAATTTGGAAGATGCCTTTATTTATTATATGAAACAAGCTAGGAGTCAATGATATGCAACGAATTTGGGCTATACTGATAAAAGAGTTTCACCAGATGAAACGGGATAAAGCCACCTTATTTATGCTGATTTTAATGCCCTTAATGCAGCTCATTATTTTCGGCTACGCCATCAATACGGATGTAAAACATGTACCGACGGTTATTTATGACCAATCAAGAAGCGAAGAAAGCCGCGAGCTTATTAATGCCTTCGTGGGCACCTCCTACTATGATGTCGTTGAATATGTAGATAGCAACCAGGCCATGTTAGACAGCATTTATTCCGGTAAGGCCGTAGCGGCCCTCACCTTTCCGCCAACCTTCAGTGAGGATATTAAACACGGGCGCACCGCGGAAATGCAACTCATCGTCGACGCCAGTGACAATACCATAGCCAACAGCGCCATCAGCACGGCACAACTCTTAGGACAACAGCGGTCCCTAAGTATTACGTCACAACGCTTGCTGGCTACCGGCCAAGCGATGCCATCTGGTAATGCCATTGAAGTTAAAATCAACCCCTGGTTCAACCCGGATTTCATAACCGCCTATAACATTGTGCCGGGCATTATCAGCCTCATGATTACCATGACCTTGGTAAGTATTACGGCCATGGCTATCGTGCGCGAGCAGGAGGTGGGTACCTTGGAACAGTTAATGGTAACGCCGCTCAAAGACTATGAAATCATCATCGGCAAAGTAATTCCCTATGTAATCATCGGCTACGCTCAGGCGGGTATCGCTTTGGTAGCAGGGATTCTGCTATTTGATGTGCCGTTTCAAGGCAGTTTTTTCGTCCTCTTTATGACAACGACCATCTTCCTCATCGCCTCATTGATGCTGGGAATCCTCGTTTCCACCGTGGCCAAAACCCAGCTCCAAGCCATGCAGATGTCGATCTTGGTATATATGCCGAGCATTTTGTTATCCGGTTTTATGTTCCCCCGTGTGGCCATGGATGCCATTTTTCAATACCTTGGCGCCATCATGCCCATGACCTTCTACTTGACCATCATCCGCGGCATCATGCTAAAAGGAATAGGTGTCGAGTATTTATGGCCACAGATTTTTGCCCTTATTACCTTCATTATCATCACCGGTTTTATCAGTATCCACACCTTTACCAATAAACGTAAAAACGGTTAACAGTGCATCCGCGCAGTTTCTATGTTATAATAAATTGTTAACATAGTAATTTATAACTAACATAGACGTCGGTGGTTCCCATAATCACCTATAGCAGACTTAACTGATGAGTGAGGAGAATGAAATGAGTACAAATCTTGAAGTAGGTATTGTAGGCCTTCCTAATGTGGGCAAAAGTACGCTGTTTAACGCTATTACCAAGGCCGGTGCCGAAGCGGCCAACTATCCGTTCTGTACAATCGAACCTAACGTAGGTGTGGTTGACGTGCCGGATGACCGCATCAATCAATTGGCCGTTATGTTTAAATCTAAAAAAATTATTCCGGCTGCTATGCGTTTCGTTGACATTGCCGGTCTCGTAGCCGGTGCTTCCAAAGGCGAAGGTTTGGGCAATAAATTCCTTAGCCACATCCGCCAGGTTGACGCTATCGCCCAGGTTGTACGTTGTTTTGATGACCCTAACATCACTCACGTAGCCGGTTCCATCGATCCGATTCGTGATATTGAAATCATCAACACGGAACTTTGCTTGGCCGACCTTGATTCCGTTGAAAAACGTAAACAGCGTATTGAAAAAATCGCCAAGAGCGGTGACAAAGATGCTCGCATCGAACTTCCGATTTTGGAAAAAGTCATCGAAGGTCTCGGCGAAGCCATTCCGATACGTGCCCAAGGTCTCGACGAAGAAGAGTTGGAAATTCTTAAAGAGTTAACCTTGTTAACGGCTAAGAAATCCTTATATGTAGCCAATGTATCGGAAGATGAAATTTCTGATTACGAAGCTAACGAATATGTAAAGAAAGTAGAAGAATATGCGGCCAACGAAGGTTCCGGCGTCGTAGTTGTATCCGCTCGTATCGAATCGGAAATCGCCGAATTATCCGATGAAGAAGCGGCGGCATTCCTTGAAGAACTCGGTCTTACCGAAAGCGGTTTAACTAAGTTAATTAAAGCCAGCTATTCCTTATTGGGCCTTATCAACTTCTTCACTGCCGGTGAAATGGAAGCCCGCGCTTGGACTATCGTAGAAGGTACGAAAGCCCCTCAAGCAGCCGGCAAAATTCACTCCGACATTGAAAAAGGCTTTATCCGTGCGGAAATCGTAGCGTTTGACGACCTTGTAGCTTGCGGCAGCCAGAATGCGGCCAAAGAAAAAGGTCTTGTTCGCCTCGAAGGTAAAGACTATGTCATGAAAGATGGCGATGTAACCTACTTCCGCTTCAATGTGTAAGCATTAATATGTAATGTTAAAATATATTGTTAAAATATATCGTTACAATATAACGGTTATCTGTTTTAAGAAAATAAAATAAACATTAATAGCTTATTGGCTATAACAAAAATGTACGCAGTCCAAAATACGGAACTGCGTACATTTTTTTCTGTTTATTCTGTTTACCGGCTAAGCTGTCATATTAAGTTTGGCTTAGTATTTCAATTTACCCATTGGTACATAAATCGTACCGGAAGACATAGGTCCTACGGTGCCCTGCTGGAAGATAACAAAAATTTCATGGTCTTCCGTAGCATAGAAATCGGAAGGAACTTTGTCGACCGTTCTGTTTTCAGGGAAAAACTGTGGCTTTAAATCTTCATCATTGGCAATAGCCTGATTTAATTCATCTAATTTAACGCCGCCAAAGTCATGCAAGGTCAACACTTTGCCACTGGTGCTGTTAAAGGTGAACGCTTTTACTGTATTCAAACCGTTAGCAGCTTGGTCACCAATGGTATACGATTTAAGCAATACACTGAAGATCCCTTTGTCATTGGCTTTAACATCATATGTCATGTACAGATTTTCTTTTACATCCGCTTTAAGATTGTTTTTTCCAAATTCTTTTGCAATGTTTGTACGTATTTGGTGATTCGACTGTTAATTTCCTTTGTTACCACCGGGCTGACGGATGTTACTGTCGGATAGGTAACATGGATGCGGTCACCACTGATAGCGATTGGTTGAACGGCTACGGATAAACGCTGATAATACGCATTCGCTTCCGGAACTTTCACCAAATCCGCTTCACGCGACAGTTCATCGGATGCTTCCCACATAGCTTTATTGGAAGCCGGCGAAATATCCGAAGATACACGTTTAGTCATAACGCCGGTCGTATTGTTATGTGCTTCGGTCGGCGTCTGTACTGCCACAATATCGCCGTTGTCATCGACTACAGCAGCAGCCGGTTCGGAATCCACTTTTACAACGGCCACGTCAGCAGCATTAACGCCGCCAAAACCGCCCAAAGCGATGGATCCGAATACAGCGGCCATTATATATTTTTGCCATTTCTGTTTCATAAAAAAATCCTCCTTCATTCCCCTTTATGGCTAATGTACTTTAATACATTAAATCATGCCAAAAAACACTATATATTTATAATATAGCAAAAAACGGTGAAAAAAACGTGATATTCTGCATTTTTTCATGATGATTTATGATGTATACAATATAGAGTTAAATTTGAGATTGATTTTTGTCCACAGTTTTTGTACAATCGTCTTGTAGAATTATTAAGTGTTCTATTTTTTATTCTCTCAAGGAGGGTTAGTATGAAGCATGATTTTATGAGTCATGACTTACATCTGCCGGAATTGACGTTCCGCGGTATGCTATTAGGCGTACTCATTACTATTATTTTTACCGCGTCAAACGTTTACTTGGGCTTAAAAGTTGGCTTAACCTTCTCCAGCTCCATTCCAGCCGCTGTAATTTCCATGGCTATCCTTCGTTTTTTCAAAGACTCCAACGTTCTTGAAAACAACATGGTTCAAACCCAAGCATCGGCTGCCGGTACTTTATCGGCTGTTATTTTCGTTTTGCCGGGCCTCTTGATGCTAGGCTATTGGCAAGGCTTCCCTTACATGCAAACTTTATTACTTTGTGCCTGCGGCGGTTGTTTAGGTGTATTATTTACGATTCCGCTTCGTCGTGCCATGGTAGTAAACAGCGATCTTCCATATCCGGAAGGCCGTGCTGCTGCTGAAATTCTTAAAGTAGGCAGTCAGAATCATGGCGACAGCGCTAAACAAAGCGCCAGCGGTATGAAAGAAATCGTAAGCGGCGGTATTTTTGCCGGTATCATCAGTCTTTTCACCAACGGCTTCCATTACTTGGCCGGTGAAATGAGCTTCTGGTTCGGTGTTGGCCGCGGGGTTACTCAGTTCCCTCTCGGCTTCTCCACTGCCTTACTCGGTGCCGGTTTCCTTATCGGTATCTCCAGTGGTATCGCTATCTTGGTTGGTATGATTATCGCTTGGGGCGGTTTCGTGCCTTACTTGACCAATGTATTGCCTATGGGCGATGCTAAGTCGGTAGAATCCTTCGCTATGGCCGTTTGGAAAGAAAAGGTTCGTTTTATCGGTGCCGGATGTATCGGTATTGCCGCTATTTGGACCCTCATTACCTTGGCAAAACCAATTGTTGAAGGTATGCGTATTTCCGTTCAAAATATGAAAATGTCCGGCGAAGAACGTGAAACTCATCGTATGGATACAGATATGAAGCCTTCTACTATCGCACTTGTATTCTTGCTTATTTTAGTTGGCCTCGTTGTTTGTTTCTACTCCTTCGTAAGTGCCGTTGACATCAGTCCTGCTCTTATGTGGACATTCGTTATCTGCGGTATCGTTATCGCTCTTTGCATCGGCTTCTTCGTAGCTGCTGCCTGCGGTTACATGGCCGGTCTTATCGGTACATCCGCCAGCCCAATCTCCGGTATCGGTATTTTGGGTATCATCATTTCGTCCCTCGTAGTATTCGCCATTGCATCTGCCAATGACTTATTCGCTACTGAAGCAGGCGTAAAATTCGCTACTGCTATGGCCTTATTCATGACCAGTGTGGTTGTTTGTATTGCCGCTATTTCCAACGATAACTTACAAGACCTCAAAACCGGTCAACTCGTAGGTGCTACACCTTGGAAACAGCAGGTAGCTTTACTTATCGGTTCCGTAGCCGGCGCCATCGCTATCGCTCCGGTTCTTAACCTTTTATACGAAGCTTATGGTTTCACCGGTGCGTTACCTCGTGCCGAAATGGATCCATCCGCTGCCTTGTCGGCACCGCAAGCTACTTTGATGACAACAATTGCGCAAGGTATCTTCAGCTCCAATCTTGATTGGGATTACATCCTTATCGGTGTGGGCATCGGTATTATCGGTATTATCGTTAACTTAGTATTAAAGAGCACAACAGCTACTTTATCCTTACCGCCATTGGCTATCGGGATGGGTATCTATTTACCGCCTTCCCTCGAAATGCCGCTCGTTATCGGTTCTTTAATGAGCTATTTCGTTGGCAAATACTTAGTAAAACGTGCTAAAGAACGTAGCGGTGAATTGGCTGATGCCGATGTTGAACAATGTAACCGTCGCGGCGTTCTCTTCGCTTCCGGTATGATCGTAGGCGAAAGCTTAATCGGTGTAATTATTGCGGTTATCATCGTTATCTCCGTAACTTCCGGCGGTGGCGAAGATCCACTCAGCATGGTTGGCAAAGACTTTGCAAATACTGCTGAATGGCTTGGTTTAGGTGTCTTTATCCTCACAATTGCTTACTTCGTAAATCTTGTATTATCGACTAAGTTCAATCGTGAAGAAGCGCTCGAAATCCAACGCATTAACGAAGAAGAACATAAATAAAATCTTACAAATCTAATCATGAAAACTGTCATGTCCGAAAGGATGTGGCAGTTTTTTTATCTCCTACAAAAATCTTACAAAACCTTGAAAAATTTTTATTAAATTTTACATTTTTCATCTTGAATGTTTACACTATTATGATTTAATGAAAAATATGTGGTGCACTAAATTGTAATCTAGTATATTAAAACCTTATTCAAGGTAGGAGGAAATCATGAGATTAAAAGCCATTTTATCCGGCCTGTTTTGTATGCTGGCCTTGCTCGTACTTGCAGGTTGTGGCAACTCAACTTCAAACAGTGGTTCAGCAAATGACAAAGTAGTAGAAATTGAATATTGGCATGTCGCATCCGATAGTTTTGGTGGACAAACAGTTCGTGAATTGGTTGCCGATTTTAACAAAACACATCCTAATATTAAAGTCACTGAGAAATTTAATCCGGATATGTACAAAGGCTTAACTCAAAACTTACAGGCTGCTTTAGCATCTGGCCAAACACCAGACGTAGTGCAAATGGGTTGGAACTTCTTAAACTATGCACACGAAAACTTTGAAACGGAAATATTGATAAAATTTTCGCTGATGCAGGTGATCCTAATTTTATAAAAGATACCTTTGAACCTAATATTGCTCGCTTAGCACAAACAGATAACGGCGATCAAGTCGGTGTTCCTTACTCCTTATCCTTACCGGTTTTATACTATAATCCGGATATCTTTAAAGCTGCCGGTTTAGATCCTAATAAACCACCGAAAACATGGGAAGAAGTAGCAGAATATGCTAAACAAATTAAAGAAAAAACAGGTAATCCGGCATTCTTTATGCAAGAATATGCCGATACTTGGACCAATCAAGCACTCGTTGAATCCAATGGCGGCACCATGTTAACTCATAAAGACGGTAAATGGCAGGCCGGTTTTGATACCCCTGAAGCTGCTCATGCTTATCAAGTAATTGCCGATATGGTTAAAAACGGCACAGGCTTACACGCAACTAATGAAGAAGGTTTCCAAAGCTTTACTTCCGGTAAATTAGCTATGGTAGCAACTACCATCGGCAAACGTGCTAATTTTGAAAAATCTTCTAACTTCAAAGTAATGACTACAACCTTCCCTGCCTTTGGCAACAAACCAGTTAAAGTGCCTGCCGGCGGTAACTTCCTCATGATTCTCAGCAAAGATAAAGCTAAACAAAAAGCCGCTGTTGAATTTGTAAAATACTTGGAAAGTGCTGAAAACTTAACGAAATGGGATACTGGTACCGGTTACTTACCGCCACGTAAAAATATGGCACAAGAAGGTCCAATACAAAAAACTAATTGATGAAAACGAAAATATAAAAAAAGCCATGGAAATAGCTTCCTAATGTAACACCTTGGGTTAGCTTCCCGGGACAAAATGGCTTACAAGCAGAACAAGTGTTAATTGATGCCCGAGATGTTATCCTTAACGGTAGTAAAACTGCATCTGAAGCGTTACACGAAGCAGCTTTAAAAATTAACGATTTACTGAAGTAATATTTCAAACAATTTTCATATTGTAAAATTAATGCCATTAGAATCAGTAGACCTTAGATTTTATTTTTGTCTATTGATTCTAATTGTGCTTAGAAGGAGTTTTTAATATGAATCGTCTTTCAAAATCAGGCTACTTACTGTTCTTGCCGGCTGCATTCTTCTTTTCAATCTTTTATTATTGGCCTTTACTCGTCAATGTAGTTCTTAGTTTCTTCTCATGGAATATGGTAAGTTCTAAGATTAAGTTTGTTGGAATTTCAAATTATACAGATATCGTTCAAACGGCAGAATTTTATTCTGTAATTGTAAATACAGTTTTATTTGTCCTATTTCTTTTAATTTTTAACTTTGTATTACCTTATATTTATTCTTATATCTTAGCTTATGTTCTTAAATACGGGAAAAATCTATACAAAGTATTTTTCTTTATGCCTTCGCTTTTTAGTCTATCCGTTGCAAGTATTCTGTTCTTATGGATATATAATCCATTAGCGGGACCTATTGATGCCATTTTACAAATATTTGGTCTTGATTCTCCTCGTTGGCTGAAAGAACCAATTTTAGTTATTTTCTCTATTAGCATGATTATTGCTTGGAAAGTATTTGGCTATAACTTTATTCTTATGTTGGCTGCCATGATGTCCGTTTCCAAAGAAATGATTGAAGCAGCTCGTTTAGAAGGAGCCTCGGATTGGGTCATTTTACGTAAAATTATAATTCCCCAAACATCTTCGTCAGCAATCTACGTCTTTGTTATTACCGTGGTATTCGGCTTACAGTACGTCATGATTCCGGTCAATATATTAACTCAAGGCGGACCTAATCAAGGCAGTGCAAACCTCGTATACGTTATTTACCAATATGCTTTCGTATTCTATCAAGTCGGCAAATCGGCGGCGTATGCTGTGTTAACGATGTTATTATTCGTTATATTTGCTTGGTGGCGTAATAAAGTATTAGATAAGAAGGTATACTATGAAAATTAATCTAAAAAAAGAACTTATCGGCCATATCATCCTTATAGTTTCGCTGCTCATTTGCTTATGGCCTATTGTATTTCTAGTATCGGCTTCTTTAAAAAGATTTAAATCAAATCTTTCAGTACCCTTTGAATCCGCTACCGGAAAATCCAACATTATCCAACTATTTTACAGTATTGGACCGATTCCCTATTTTCCAATTTACTGGTAATACCTTTTTTATTGCCATTACGGTTACTATTTTTAAGATCATAACCAGCTTATTAGCAGGATTCGGATTTGTTTACTATCGATTTAAAGGCAGAGAATTACTATTCAATTCCATGGTTCTGACCTTTTTTATTCCTATGTCTGTGTTAATCATGCCTAATTATTTATTGATCTCTTCATTGGGACTTCTAGACACACCTTACGGTGTTATTCTCGTAGAAATTGTAGATGGCATGGGTATTTACTTAATGCGCCAAACTATGCGCAGTATTCCAAAAAGTATTTACGAATGTGCCATTTTAGAAGGAGCTTCACCGCTATATATCTTATGGCACATTATTCTCCCCTTAGTAAGACCATCAGTAATCTCCATTAGTATTATGTTCTTTATCAATGCTTGGAATGAATATTTTTGGCCATTGCTTATTTTAAAAAGTAAACAGAATATACCTTAGCTTTAGCATTACCAATGTTTATTAGTGCCGAAGGCGGCAGTGAATGGGGCCTGGCTATGGCACTTGCCGTACTTACCAGTATTCTACCTTTTATTCTATTCATCATTTGCCAAAAATATATTCTCAACACATTTATTCAATCAGGAGTTAAAGGATAATGCACAATATAGTTTTTAATAAAGTAAGTAAAACCTACCACGAAAAAGAAATCATTAAACAATTAAGCTTTGAAATTAAAGAAGGGGAACGAGTGGTCTTGTTGGGACCTTCCGGTTCTGGTAAAAGTACGACTCTTCGTATGATTGCCGGTTTAGAAGACATTAGTGATGGCGAATTATATATGGGAGAAACTCTAATCAATGATGTACCTGCGGGAGATCGTAATATAGCCATGGTCTTTCAAAACTACGCTTTATTCCCTCATTTCAATGTATGGGATAATATTGTATTCGGTCTAAAACTACAAAATCTACCTGAGTCTGAAATCAAAGAACGGGCTAAAGCTGCTATCGAAATGTTAAATTTAAAAGGCTACGAAAATCGCCTGATTCAATCTCTATCGGGCGGTCAAAAAACAAAGGGTTGCCTTATGTCGTGCCATCGTAAAACAATCGCCGTATTTTTTACTAGACGAACCATTAGCAAATCTGGATGCACAACTTCGTCAACATGCCCGCCAAGAACTTATTAAAATCCATGAAAGCTGTAACTCTACTATGATTTATGTTACTCATGATCAAGTAGAAGCCATGACTATCGGTCAAAGAATCGCCATTTTACACGAAGGCGTCTTACAACAATTCGACAGACCAGAAATTGTATATGATAATCCGGCTAATTTATTCGTAGCCTCATTTATTGGTACGCCAGCTATGAATCTATGGCCTTTAATAACTAATAACGGTCAAGTAACCATCGGGTCTTCTACATTGGAGTTACCGCCATATGTAAAAGAAAAACTTACAACGCCGGCACTTACCGTAGGTATTCGTCCGGAAAAATTACGCCTTGTTCCGGTAGAACGAGCTATGTTACATGGAGAATGCCAATATATTGAAATATAGGTAATATTCAAAACTGTTTATTTCAAGTGAATGATATGATTAAAGGATTTATTCAATTTTCAGGATTAGAAAATAAAATTAATATCGGTGATTCATTGGGCATTAATTTTAATTGGAACGACGCTTGTTTCTTTGATAGCGAAACCGGCATTAATTTAAATTCAAAACAAAGCCACTAGGAGGAAACATGAATACTATTGCGATTAGCGATTTACTATTTCCTGCATTTGAAAAAAATGCACTTAGAAATTTACCTCAAAATTTTGGTATGGAGTTTTTTGTAGAATTTGGACCGGTTGAATATTGGCGTTCTTTATTGCCACAATTTAGTATTCAATCACGACCTATATCTTTGCACGGACCTTGTGTAACCGTCAATTTGGCCAATCCGGATGATACTCAATATTTAAGCCGCTATGAAAAAGATATTACTTTCGGCAAAGAAATTAATGCTGAATTTATCGTTGTCCATACAAATGAACAATGGTCAGGAAATAGAAAAGATATACAAAACTTAGTTATCGAACGTCTTCAAGAACTTGATAAATTGGCTCAAAGTATTGCCGGGCCTCGTCTAGCCGTAGAAAATGTAGGTTTATTAACAAATAATCTATTCAATGAATCCGAGTATATTGAACTCTTTACTAAGTTTCCTAACATTGTTTCATTGATTGATGTAGGCCATGCTAATGTTAATCAATGGAATTTACCTTATGTAATTCAAACTTTAAACAAAAAGATTATTGCTTATCATTTACATGATAATAATGAAAAAAAGACGAACATCAGCCTATCGGTACCAGTTCTATCAATTGGACAGAATTATTTAAAGCAATCAACACATATTCACCAAATGCCACTAAAGTCTTAGAATACGCCAACGGCACTTTCAAATCTATGGACCAATTATTAGAGCATTTGAACTCTATAGAGTCTTTAATGACAACAAAATAAACTATTAAAAACAATTACAAAAACGGCCATACTTAACTTTAAAAGGTTAGTATGGCTATTTTTGTAAGTGAAACTATATTTTGTTATAATGAAATTAATTACTAATAGTAAATTGCAATATGAAATTGAACACTTTTAAAAACCCAGTAACTTATTAACTTCTTCAATGAAGGCTTCTTGTGGTGTCCGGTAGTTCAGAATTTTGCGTGGCAGTGCATTACACCAATCGGTAGCACGTCGAAGTGTTGCTTCTGAAACATCACGAATGGCAGTTCCTTTGGGAATAATACGGCG
>ENA-OQJN01000400-OQJN01000400.1-human-gut-metagenome-genome-assembly--contig:-NODE-400-length-18447-cov-5.114028_pt1 | contig 18447 bp, 17 predicted proteins | sample MGYA00242610_ERZ504777 | MGnify/ENA primary metagenome ERZ504777 (study PRJEB26092, sample SAMD00036350) | human gut metagenome | host: Homo sapiens | study: EMG produced TPA metagenomics assembly of... | reverse complement strand
GCCGACCACCCGCCGCATCGTGGGCAGTGGTGGTGGGAATTGTCATTATTGGTCTGGGCATCGCCCTCTTCAAGCAGTCCCATCTCGGCAACGACTCCATCAGCGCGCTGAATATGCGCCTTGCCGAGCTGCTGGGCATCTCGCTGGGCGTGCAGAACGTCGCCACCAACATCCTCTTCTTTGCGCTGGAATTCTGGTTCGGGCGCAAGTACATCGGCCTTGGCACCTTCGTCAACGGCATCGGCATGGGATTCATCATAACCTTCTTCTACGAGCCCATTGCCGCGGCCTTCGGCCCGGCAGCGTCCCTGCCGGAACAGCTGGTGTGGGTGGTGCTGGCCGTCCTTGTGACGGCGCTGGGCGCGTCCCTCTACCAGACGGCGGACCTTGGCATCGCGCCCTACGATTACCTCTCGCTGGGCCTGCGGGACTACACGCACTTCCAGTACTTCGGCTGCCGCGTCTTCACCGACGCCTTCTGCGCCCTGCTCTGCTGGCTCCTGGGCGGTCTTGTGGGTCTGGGCACCCTCATCTGCGCGTTCTGCCTCGGACCCTTCATCCAGTTCTTCAACGGCCTCGTCTCCGAGCGGGTCCTGCAGTATAAGCCCGAAAAGCATGAGCATAACGAAAAGACATCCGCCGACGGCAGATGTCTTTTTTGTATCTTACTCGAATTTGAACAGCGGCGTGCCGGTGGAGACGATGCCGCCCGCGATGATATGGAGCTTTGGCAGGTCGTCGGCGTTGGTCACGATGACGGCGGTGGTGGTGGGGTGGTTGGCAGCGCGGATGGCGTCCAGATCGACCTTCAGCAGAGCGGTGCCGGCCTTGACCTTCTGCTCTTCCTTGACCAGAGCGGTGAAGCCCTTGCCCTGCATCTCGACGGTGTCCATGCCGACATGGATCAGCAGCTCGATGCCGTCGTCGCTGGTGATGCCGATGGCGTGCAGGGTGGAAGCCACCTGCGTGATGGTGCCGTCAAACGGGGCGTACACGGTGTCGCCGGTGGGCTCAATGCCGCAGCCGGGCCCCAGAATGGCGGTGGCGAACGTCTCATCGGGGATCTGCTCCAGCGGGATCACCGTGCCGTCGATGGGAGCCATGACGGTCATCTTTTCGCCTGCAAATTTCGGGGCGGCATCGTGTTTGCCGCCAAACAGTTTATCAAAAAAGCCCATTGTGAAAATCCTTCCTTCCTGTCATGTTTCTTTCAAAGATAGCATACGGACGCCCCAAAAGCAACCGGCGTTTCGCATAAAACGGAGAGGAAAGTTTTGGCAGTCACATCAGAGCGATGAGCTGCTCGATCTCTTCCATCTTAGTGGCCCAGCTGGTGGCGATGCGGACGACGGTGTGGCTGTCGTCGAACTTCTCCCAGAAGCCGAACTTTGCCCTGCCCTCCAGCGCGGCCAGCTGGGCGTTTTCCAGCACAACGAAGAGCTGGTTGGTGGGGGAGTCCATAAAGAAGCGGCAGCCCTTGGCGGCGAGGCCCTTCTTGAGGGCGTTGGCCGTCTCGATGGCGTTGCGGCTGATGCGGGTGTAGAGGCCGTCGGTGAAGAGGACGTCGAACTGGATGCCCATGAGGCGGCCCTTGGCCAGCAGAGCGCCCTGCTGCTTGACCATGGTCATGAAGTGGGCCGGTGCGCCGTGGGGGAAGACCACGGCCTCGCCGCAGAGTGCGCCCACCTTGGTGCCGCCGATGTAAAAGACGTCGGTGAGCCTGGAGAGGTCGGCCAGGGTCACATCGGTGCCTTCGCTCACCAGCGCGTAGCCCAGACGTGCGCCGTCCACGAAGAGGGGCATGTGGTAGGTGTGGCAGACGGCGGACAGGGCCTCGAGCTCAGCCTTGCTGTACAGGGTGCCGTACTCGGTGGGGTGGGAGATATACACCATGCCGGGGAAGACCATGTGGTCGTGGTTCGAGTCGGCGTAGAAGGTCTTGCAGAAATCCTCCACCGTGGCGGCGTCCAGCTTGCCGTTCTTCTGGGGCAGGCCGATGACCTTGTGGCCGGTGAACTCGATGGCACCCGCCTCATGACCGGCCACATGGCCGGTGGCGGCGGCGATGACGCCCTCCCAGCGGCGGAGCGTGGAGGCGATGACGATGGAGTTGGCCTGGGTGCCGCCGGAGATGAAGAAGACGTCGGCCTCGGGGCAGGCGCAGGCGGCGCGTATCTTCTCCTTTGCGCTGGCGCAGTAGGGGTCGGTGCCGTAGCCGGACACCTTCTCGAAGTTCGTTTCCGTCAGCTTCTGCAGGATGGCGGGATGCGCACCCTCGCAGTAGTCGTTCTCAAAATACAGCATATTCTTTCCCTTTCCTTTATTACGATAAAGAAGATGATTCTATTGTGAGCCAGGAACGCACGTTTGTCAACCCTTTGAAACCATGGAAAAGTACCCACCCTTTGCTGTATCTTTAATTTATTTGTGGTATACTTTTACAGTGGAACCGAATATATATCGGGAGGGACAGCAAATGAAGCAGATGCTCTGGAAAAAGGACGTCCGGGTATTTTTGGCGGCGCTCATCGGGGCGTTCGCCTGTGTGACGCTCATCCAGCTCATCAGCGGCCGCATCGACGGTGTGGCCTCGATGGTGTTCCTGCTGGCGGTGTTTTTTGTTTCCATGTACACCGACGGCTACTGGTGGGGCGTGGCCGGTTCTGTCATCAGCGTGCTGGCGGTCAACTTCGCGTTCCGCGCACCCTACTTTGCCTTCAACTTCACCATCCCGGAGAACATCTTCTCCGGCGTGGTGATGCTGGTGGTCTCCTGCATGACGAGCACCCTGACCACCCGCATCAAAAAGCAGGAGCAGCTGCGGATGGAGAGCGAGACGGAGAAGATGCGGGCCAACCTCCTGCGGGCTGTCTCCCACGACCTGCGCACCCCGCTGACGTCCATCTACGGGGCCTGCTCCACGGTCATCGACAACTACGACTCGCTGGGCCGGGAGCAGAAGATAAAGCTCCTTTCCGAGGCCTGTGCCGACGCCCAGTGGCTCAACCGGATGGTGGAAAATCTGCTCTCCGTCACCCGCATCGACGCCGACGGCGTCGCCATCCAGAAGACGCCCACCGTGCTGGAAGAGCTGGTGGATACGGTGCTGGTGCGGTTCCAGAAGCTCCACCCCGGCGTACCGGTGGAAGTAAAGCTTCCGGATGACTTCATCGTCATCCCGATGGACTCCATGCTCATCCAGCAGGTGCTGACGAACCTTTTGGAAAACGCGGTGCTCCACGCCAAGGGGATGACCCGCCTGACGCTGCGGGTGTTCACGCTGGGGCAGCGGGCGGTGTTTGAAGTCATTGACAACGGCTGCGGCATCCCGAAAGAGCGGCTCAAGACCCTCTTCACCGGCACGACCCTGACGCAGGATACCTCGTCGGGCGGCAAGCACGGCATGGGCATCGGGCTGTCGGTATGCGCGGCCATCATCAAAGCCCACGGCGGCGAGATAAAGGCCGAGAGCACGCCCGGCGAGGGTACGACCATCCGGTTCTGGCTGGAGACCGAAGAAGTGGATACGGAGGAAACAGAGGATGAGCAATAATAAATTCAAGATACTTATCATCGAGGATGAGGCGAACATCTGCAGCTTCATCCAGACCCTGCTGGAGACCAACGGCTATCAGGCACTGGTGGCCCAGACCTGCGTGATGGGCATGACCATGTTCATCTCCTATAACCCGGACCTCGTCATCCTGGACCTCGGCCTGCCTGACCGGGACGGTCTGGACGCCATCCGCTCCATCCGGCAGAAGTATCTGACCCCCATCATCGTCCTGTCGGCCCGCACCACCGAGCAGGATAAGATCGAGGCCCTCGACCTCGGTGCCAACGACTATATCACCAAGCCCTTCGGCACCGGTGAGCTGCTGGCCCGGGTGCGGGCTGCGCTGCGGGTGAACCGCTATGGCGGCGGCAGTCTGCCCGGCGGAGTGTTCAGCGCACAGGGCCTCACCATCAACTACGAGCGCCGCAAGGTGTTCGTGGACGGGCAGGAGGTTCGCCTGACCCAGACGGAGTACAATATCGTGGCTTTTCTGTCCGAGCACGCCGGGCGCGTGATGACCTATGCGGCCATCGTCCGGGCCATCTGGGGCGACACGGACGCCAGCAGCACCAAGAAGCTGCAGGTGAATATGGCCAATATCCGCAAAAAGCTGGGCAGCCGCCCGGGCAGCAATACTTATATCCTCAACGAGCTTGGCGTGGGCTATCGGATGATAGAAGAAGACGCAAAGCCCATGGAATCTGCGGAGGAGACGAAATGACACTGGCGCTGAGCCTGTTTGTCCTGTTTTATATCTTGATGCTGGCGGTGCAGCAGTACCGCCCCTGGGTCGCGCTGGGCGGGGCCGGGGCGTTCCTGCTGCTGGGGAAGCTGGGCGTGTATGATTTCACGCTGGCGGACGCCGCCCGGGCCGTAGACTTCAATGTCCTGCTGATGATGGCGGGAATGATGGGTACGGTCTTTCTTTTTATCCAGAGCAAGATGCCTGCTCGGATGGCCGAAGAGCTCATTGCCCATGTGCCGGATGTCCGGTGGGCCGTGTCGGTGCTGGCGCTGCTGGCAGGGTTCATCAGTGCCTTTGTGGACAATGTGGCCACCGTGCTGATGGTGGCTCCGGTAGGGCTTGCCATCGCCCGGCGGCTGAAACTGTCGCCGGTGCCGGTGCTCATCGCCATTGCGGTGTCGTCCAATTTACAGGGCGCGGCAACGCTGGTGGGGGACACCACGAGCATCCTGCTGGGCGGCTTTGCGGGGATGAATTTCTTCGATTTCTTCTGGATGGAGGGCCGGCCCGGTATCTTCTGGAGCGTGGAGCTGGGAGCGCTGGCCTCGCTGGGGGTGCTGTTCTGGCTGTTCCGGGACCAGCGCCAGCCTGTCCATGTCACGGTGGAAACGGAGGTGGAGGACGACGTCCCCACGGCGCTTCTCCTGCTGACGGTAGGTCTGCTCATCGCGGCGTCCTTCCTGCCTGAGCCCTCTGGCGGCGTGCTGCATCTGCTCTACACCTTGCGCAGCGGGCTCGTCTGCATGGGGCTGTGCCTCTTCGGTGCCGCCCGCGCCTGCTGGCGCAGCCGCTCCCTGAAGCCACTGGCCGAGACGTTCCGGGCGCTGGACTATGACACCCTGCTGCTGCTCTTCAGCCTCTTTATTCTGCTGGAAGGAGTGAGCAGGGCGGGCGTCATCGACGCGGCGGCGCAGCTGTTCCACTCCGCAGCCGGAGACGAGCCGCTGCATCTTTACCTGCTGCTGGTGGCCGCGTCGGTGGGGCTGTCGGCCTTCATCGACAACATCCCCTATGTGGCGGCCATGCTGCCGGTGGTGCAGGGCGTCGCTGCCCTCATGAACGGCGGCGCGGGCATTGAGCCGGAGCTGTTCTACTTCGGTCTGCTTACCGGCGCGACGCTGGGCGGCAACCTGACCCCCATCGGCGCGTCGGCCAACATCGCGGCCATCGGCATTCTCCGCAAGAACGGCGAGACTGTCCGTACCCGGGACTTTCTGCGCATCGGCGTACCCTTCACACTGGCGGCAGTTCTCGTGGGGGCAGGGAGCCTCTGGCTGTTCTGGGGCATCTGAGAAAATTCAGGAAAAACTGCAAAAGAAGAAGCGTGGTCTGGCAGGCATCTGCCCCGGAAGCAGGCATCACCGGGGCAGATGTCTGTGTTTTTGTGCGCAGGGACGCAAGATAAAATATGCGGAAAAGAATGCAAAAACTTTTTTGAAAAAACGCTTGACTTTCCCGCTTTCCGTGGTATAATAATTAACGTTCCGAGCCGAACGGCGGCGAACAAAACAGAATATGCGGATATGGCGGAATTGGCAGACGCGTTAGATTCAGGTTCTAATCGGGGCAACTCGGTGGAGGTTCAAGTCCTCTTATCCGCACCATGACGAATGTTCTTACAGCATTTAGCTGTTAAAGAGCATTCGTCATTTTTATTTGCTAAATAGCGACATCACAGGGGGCGTAGTTCACAACTACGCCTTTTCTTGTATTTACCGACACATCGGGTGTCGGCAAAGGAAGTGCGCTTGGAATCTCGATGGTGCCCACGCAGTTGTAGTGAATGTGGAGCCGCTGCTCCCATACACCGTTGACCTTTTCTGCATTGAACACTTCGATTTTTCCACCAGTTCATTCAGCATCCGAGGTGTCAGCTTTTTGCTCTGGTATACTTGCGAACCAGACTGATGAACATATCCGTTGTCATGGTGCGGCTGCTCTGCTTTTCGATTTCGGAGCGGAGTTGTTTGATTTTCTCGGTCAGCTCCTTTTGCTCGTCCTCATATCTCCGGGATATTCTGGAAAAGCGTTCGTCAGAGATCTTGCCGGAAACATTGTCCTCATAGATGCGCTCAAAGAGGCCGTCCAGTTCTTCATCACGGGCAAGGAGTGCTTTCAACTCTTTCTCTTTCAGCTTGCGGTCGGCTTCGTCCGCCTGCCGATGGCTTACATCATGAGCATCCAGCCCAACGCCAGCCTGACCATGATCGGTCTGGCCGCGCCCACTTCTACCGCTGTGGGCATCGTGCTGAATGCCTGCTTCTTCCTCTATCTTGAGAGGAAAGAGAAAAATCCGAAGGTGTAAAAGGAAACCGGCCGCTGCTGTTCGAATCCACCCTTGCGGCGCTTTACAAACTTCCAGATAAAACAGAAACTCCAGTGTCATTACAACACTGGAGTTCTTGGTGGGCGCGGGTGGATTCGAACCACCGAAGCTGAAAAGCAGCAGATTTACAGTCTGTCCCCATTGGCCACTCGGGAACACGCCCATATACAGTTTTTTGCAGTCACGGACTGCCTGTATATATTACCACTTGGGGGCGTATTTGTCAACTGCTTTTTACAGCTTTTTCAGAAAAGAAGCTGGCCGCACGGTTCAGTCGCGGGGACGGCCATAGCGGTGGACTTTTTTGGAGGAATGGCGGGTGTGGGGGGAGTTGAGCAGGACCCACGCCACATAGATGATGGCGCAGATGGCGCTGACGACGAGCACCACCTTGAGGTAGAGGCTGCCGAAGAACTCCTGCAGCTTCGAGAAAGAGTAGAGCAGGCTGCTCCGGCTCACGTCCTGCCCGGCGATGAGGTTGACCATGCCGATGGTCTCGCCGGCCAGCTTCAGCTCCACGGTGCCGACAACATCGCCCTGCTGGATGGGGGCGCAGACATAGTCGGGCAGATGGAAGTATTTCTGAGTCACGGTGCCGTCGCCCGAAGAGGGCAGCAGGGTCATCATGCTGTTGTCAGGGTAGAGCTTGAGGGTGTCGGTGTCGGAAGAATACTTCACGGGGATCTCTGCCAGAGCAAGGTCGGTGTCCAGCGCGGGCTGGATGGAAAAGCTCTGGAACACCCAGTCGATGAGGTGGGTCGTTTCGTAGAGGGCCGGGCGGCGGTTGGCGTAGCCGTAGGTGTCACAGGTGTCGGGGGCTCTGCATGATGCAGAAGATATAGGTGGAGCCGTCCTGATTGGCCCACGAAACATAGCTCTGGTCGCCGTGGTCGTTTTTGTAGGCCATCACATCGCACATGCCGCCCTGCATAGACTTGCGGTAGAAGCTGCCGCCGCTGGTCTTGTTGAGGGCGACGTTCTGGTTCAGCAGCACGAAACTCTTGGTGTGCTTTTCCTTGGCGGGCATGGTGAAGGCGGGGGCCGACGAGATGTCCACGAAGGCGTCGAAGCTCATCAGATACCGCAGGATGAGGTACATATCCACGGCGGTGGTCACATTGCCACTGTCGAGGCCACAGGCGTCCGTCCAGGTGCTTCCGGTGGTTCCGATGCGCTGGGAGAGGGTATTCATCTGGCTCACCCAGCCTGCGAGGTCGCCGCCCGAAAGGCTGTAGGCAAGGCCCATCGCGGCCTCGTTGGCGTTGCGCAGAAGCATGGCGTAGACGGCTTCCCGGTAGGTGAAGGTCTCATTGGAGCGCATATCGGCATTGTCACTGTTGTGGACGTAATCCGAGATGGCGAAGGGCATCTGGAAGGTGTTGTCGAGCTGGTCGGCGTAATTCGTCAGCAGCAGCGCGATGGTCATATATTTGGTCAGGCCCCCGGCAGGCACCTGACGGGAGCTGTCCTTGTCGTAGACGATGATGTTGGTGTCGGTGTTGACGATGTAGGCGCTCTTGGCCTGCACCTCGTAAAAGAGGCTGGGGTCGAACATGGCCGAAGCCGGCGCGCACAGGCAGCTCAGCAGCAGGATAAGGCTCAGAAATAGGGTGACGATACGTTTCATGTGGACATTTTCCTCAAAAAGCGATAATATATTAGAGTATCGGACAAAATGTGCTGTCCGTTCTTACGGGACAAAAACAGGCTCAGCGAAGGGCCTTATACTTTATAATAACAGGTTTGGCGGAGCGTGACAAGGCTTTTGGGGCGATTTCACACTCCGCAAAAGGAGGCAGAGGATGATATATCTTACGGGCGACACCCACGGCGAGCTGGACCGCTTCAAAGACGGGGAGCTGCGCCGGGCCGGCAAGGGCGATTTCGTCGTTGTGCTGGGCGATTTCGGCTTTGTGTGGGATGGCAGCAAGGCCGAGCAGAAGAATCTGGACTGGCTGCGCAAGCGGCCTTACACCATCCTTTTCCTCGATGGCAGCCACGAGAACTATGACCTGCTGGAACAGTACCCCACCGAGGAGCGGTTCGGCGGGCTGGTGCAGCCGCTGGGCGGCAATGTGTACCACGTCTGCCGGGGCAGCGTACTGGAGCTGGAAGGGAAGAAGTACCTCTGCTTCGGCGGAGCGGAAAGCCCGGACAAGGAAGAGCGGGAAGCCCACGTCAACTGGTGGCCGCAGGAGATGCCCTCGGACGAGGAATACGCCCGCTGCGAGGCCGCGCTGGAAGCGAACGGCTGGCAGGTAGATTATGTGCTGACCCACGACGCGCCAAGCAAGTTTCTGGATTTCAGTGTGCTGGCTGAGGGCGAGAATAACCGGCTGCACCTCTTCCTCGACAAGGTCGTCATGAAAACGACTTACGAAAAATGGTTCTTCGGCTGCCATCACAAGGATGTGCAGCTCTCTACCAAGAGCCGCTGCCTCTTCTGCGATGTAGTGAGCATCGGCGAGAAGAAGCCGTGGTGGAAGAGAAGATAACGAAAAAGGACTGCCCGCGGGCAGTCCTTTTTCGTTACTCAATTCATTGCACCGGCTTTGTCGAACATCTGCTCCACCTGACGGGCCAGCAGGGCGTGTTCGGGCCGCTCGAGAAGCGGGTCTTCGGCCAGCAGGGCCGCAGCCTCGCTCTGGGCCGCGTGGAGGGTGCGGGTGTCGTTCATCAAATCGGCGATCTGCAAGGTCGGCAGACCGTGCTGGCGGCTCCCGAAGAAGTCGCCGGGGCCGCGGGTCTCGAGGTCGTACTGCGCCACGGCGAAGCCGTCTGAGGTGGAGCAGAGGAACTTGAGCCGCTTCTGCACCGACTCGGAGGCATTGTCGCTGACGAGGAAGCACCAGCTCTCCGCCGCGCCGCGTCCCACACGCCCGCGCAGCTGGTGCAGTGCGCTCAGGCCGTACCGCTCGGCGTTTTCGATGACCATGACCGTCGCATTCGGCACGTCCACGCCGACTTCGATGACGGTGGTGGACACGAGGGCGTCCAGACGTCCGGATTTGAAGTCGTCCATCACCTCGGCCTTTTCCTTCGGCTTGAGCTTGCCGTGCATCAGGCCCACCCGGCGGTCCGGCAGATAGGCTTTTGCGATGTCCTCATAGTAGCTCTTGACGGCGTTCAGGCCGCTGCCGCCCGCATCCTCGATGGCAGGGCAGACGATATATACCTGTCGTCCGGAATCGATTTCTCTATCAAGGAAGCCGTAGAGGTCGGCCCGCTTTTTGCCGGTGATGCAGCGGGTCTTGACGGGCTTGCGGCCCGGCGGCAGCTCGTCGAGGATGGAGATGTCGAGGTCGCCGTACATCAGCAGCCCCAGCGTCCGGGGGATGGGGGTGGCGCTCATGACCAGCAGGTGGGGGTTCGCGGCCTTTTCGGCCAGCAGGCCCCGCTGGCGCACACCGAAGCGGTGCTGTTCGTCCACGACGGCCAGACCCAGCCGGGCGAACTCCACGCCCTCGCTGAGGATGGCGTGGGTGCCTACGATGAGGTCGGCCTCGTCGTCCCGGATGGCGGCGAGGGTGGTGCGGCGTGCGGCGGCCTTCATGCCGCCGGTGAGCAGGGCCACCCGCATCCCGAAGGGGGAGAGCAGGCGGTTCAGGTTCTCGGCGTGCTGGCTGGCCAGGATCTCGGTGGGGGCCAGCAGTGCGGCCTGATACCCGGCCCGGATGCAGGCCCAGATGGCCGCAGCCGCCACCAGCGTTTTGCCGCTGCCCACGTCGCCCTGCAAAAGGCGGTTCATGGACGTTTCGCCCGACATGTCGGTCAGGATCTCTTCCACGGCCCGCCGCTGTGCGCCGGTGGGGGAGAAGGGCAGCGACTCCCAGAAAGGGGAGGCGTCGGCCTTCTTCATGGGCGCGCCGGTGGAGGCCGCGCCGTGGTTCTTCATCCGCCCGATACCCAGCTGTAAGACCAGAAGCTCTTCGTAGATGAGCCGCCGCCGCGCCGCAAAGGCTTCCTCCTCGGTGGCGGGGCAGTGGATGGCCCGGACGGCGTCTGCCTTGGAGAGCAGGCGGTATTTTTCAGCATCTCGGGGGGCAGCGGGTCGGGCAGAAGCTCCGCGTGGGGGAGAAGCTGGCGGACGCACTTGGCGATGGCGCTGCTGGTCAGCCCCTCGGTCTGGGGGTAGACGGCCTCGAAAGGCGACGACTTCACCTGCGCGTCGGTGCGCACCTGCGGGTTGACCATCTGGCGGCGGAGCATCCCGCCCGTCACGATGCCCTGAAAATAGTATTCCTGCCCCAGCTCCAGCTTCTGGGCGGCGTATGGATTATTGAACCACGTGATCTCGAGGCTGGATACATCGTCTCCGGCGGTGATGCGCTCCATCCGCCGTCCGCCCGGCAGGATGCGCCCGCCGGGCTTTGCAAACACTTCGGCCTTCACGACGCACTCGGTGTCGGCGGGGGCCTCGGCGATGGAGTAGGGCTTTGAAAAATCCAGATACCGGCGGGGATAGTGGCAGAGCAGGTCGCTGAGGGTCAGGATGCCCAGCTTCTCGAACCGCTCGGCAGTCTTGGGGCCGACGCCCTTGAGATAGCGTACCGGGGTGTCCGGCATGAGGGTGGTGTGAAGTTCGGCAGGCATGGCGCGGCCTCCTTTCAGGGAAAATGATAGTATGCCCATTGTATCACGGCAGAGGGCAAAAGAAAAGCGCCCCGCCGGAGCGGGGCGCATGAATCAGATTGCGAATCGTCGAAAAGTGTGTTATTCTATATTCATGGATGGGTTATTCTGTCCTGAAAGGTGCTGTCTGCAAATGCAGGTGGTCAGACTTCCTCCTGACATCGTCCGGAGGAGGCCAACTTTGTCGTCCTCCGGACATTTTGAGTGATAGTTCATGATGAATGTTTAAGGAGGAGTCTTTATGACGGATCTGAATCTTGTACTTGTACTTCTGGGCCTTCTGGCTACAGTGATCATTGGTGTTATTCAGGTGACATGGATGATCGCGAGGGATGTCTTTCGGGACAAGCCGGGCACAAAACATAATTCCGATGACCGACAAAGAAAATGACCGCCCCAGACTTCCCAACCTGAGCGGTCATTTCTTTGATTTGCTAGGAGGGAGCTGACCATTTTGCAGGACAGCACCTTTCTTGCTTTCATTATATACGTTTTATCGAGGATTGTCAAGCATTCAGACCTTACTGCCTTTCTTGAACGAGCCTTTGAATCCTTCCCAGAGGGAAACGACCCGGGGCCGGGGCAGAAAGTAGTTGACCAGCATGGCACTGACGGCGGTCTGGATGGTGCGCCAGCCCACATGGAGCCGGAAATCTTTGCGCGGGAACTCTGGCATAGGTCTGTATCCTCCTCTAGACTCTTAGCCGTTTACTTGCTGATTCTTTTAGCATAGCACAGAGCGAAGAGGGGAGACAAGCTTTTTCACATAAGTAGATCATTTAACGAGCGAAAAAACAAAAAATCCCGGATGCCTCAGCACCCGGGAATCTTTTGGAGGTGACGACCAGATTTGAACTGGTGGATGAGGGTTTTGCAGACCCTTGCCTTACCACTTGGCCACGTCACCATATTCGGAGCAACTGCTGCTGCTCCATTTGGAGCGGCCGACGAGGCTCGAACTCGCTACCTCCACCTTGGCAAGGTGGCGCTCTACCAGATGAGCTACGGCCGCATATTCGGTGCGTTTATCCTCGCACCCTCCCGTTTTTTAACGGGGTCCCCGCGAAAGCTTGCGAAGCAAGATTTTGTGTGGAAGAGGAGAAAGTCTGGCCTTCATCACAGCAGTCTTGTTTGCAAGACTGCACGATGAACAGCAGGACTTTCGACGAAGCGACCCGGATCGGGCTCGAACCGACGACCCCCAGCGTGACAGGCTGGTGCTCTAACCAACTGAGCTACCGGGCCATACTGGAACAACTGTTGCTGCTCCATTATGGAGCGGCCGACGAGGCTCGAACTCGCTACCTCCACCTTGGCAAGGTGGCGCTCTACCAGATGAGCTACGGCCGCATATTGGAAACCCTGCTGGGTCTCCTGACTGGTGCCTCCGATCGGAATCGAACCAATGACACGGGGATTTTCAGTCCCCTGCTCTACCGACTGAGCTACAGAGGCGCACCGGACGATGATTATTATACCTGAAATTTCGATTTTGTAAAGGGGTAAATGCAAAATTTTTTGAGAATTTTTGAACTTTCTATATTTTGCCCGTGTTATCGTCTAAAATAAGACTGGCTTTTCTGACGCTTTTTGCGGGCGGCAGACAGGGAAAGACTATTTGACATCTTCAACAACCTATGGTTTAATAAATAAGAATGAAAAGGATCGCTTTTCTCCCGCTGTGGGGATATATACCTATATATAGCAAAAGCGTTTGAGACGGCCCCGCTGCAAGAACATTCCGGGGCCGGGAGGAGCAGCATGGCAAGAAAACAGGAATATGGCAACGAAAGCATCACTTCGCTGAAGGGTGCCGACCGTGTGCGCAAGCGCCCGGCCGTCATCTTCGGCTCGGACGGCGTGGAGGGCTGCGCCCACTCCATCTTTGAGATCGTCTCCAACTCCATCGACGAGGCCCGCGACGGCCACGGCGACACCATCAACGTCACCCGCTGCAAGGATGGCAGCGTCATCGTCGAGGACTTTGGCCGCGGTATGCCCGTGGACTGGAACAAGGGCGAAGAGCGCTACAACTGGGAGCTGCTGTTCTGTGAGATGTACGCAGGCGGCAAGTACGGCGAGGGCGAGGACAACTATGAATTCAGCCTCGGCCTGAACGGTCTGGGCCTCTGCGCCACCCAGTACGCCTCGGCATGGATGACCGCCGACATCTACCGGGACGGCTTCCACTACCACCTCGACTTCCAAAAGGGCGAGAATGTGGGCGGCCTGCACAAAGAGCCCTACAAGGGCCGCCGCACCGGCAGCATCATCCACTGGAAGCCGGACGATGAGGTCTTTACCGATATCGATGTCCCCGGCAGCTACTATAAAGATGTCCTCCGCCGTCAGGCTGTCGTCAACGCGGGCCTGACCCTCAACTTCACCGACGAAAAGGAGAAAGACCCCGCCACCGGCAAGCCGTGGAAGGAGAGCTGGTGCTATGAGCACGGCATCGCCGACTATGTGGCTGAGACGGCGGGCGAGGACAGCCTGACGCCGGTGTTCAGCTGCGAGAGCGAAGCTACCGGCCGTGACCGCGAAGACCAGCCTGACTATAAGGTAAAGATGAGCGCGGCGTTCTGCTTCTCCAACAAGGTGCAGCTGCTGGAATACTACCACAACTCGTCCTGGCTGGAGCATGGCGGCAGCCCGGAGCACGCCGTCCGCACGGCCTTCGTCTACCAGATCAACAAGTATCTGAAGGATAAGAACCTATACAAAAAGGGCGAGAACGCCATCAGTTTTCAGGATGTGCAGGACTGTCTGGTCTACGTTTCGTCCAGTTTCTCCACCCGCACCAGCTATGAGAACCAGACAAAAAAAGCGATCACCAACAAGTTCGTCTCTCAGGCCATGACCGACTTCCTCAAGCACTATCTGGAAGTCTACTTCCTCGAAAAGCCCGACGAGGCCCAGAAGATCTGTCAGCAGGTGCTGGTGAACAAGCAGAGCCGTGAGCACGCCGAAAAAACGCGCCAGAGCATCAAAAAGACACTCTCGACCCAAATCGACCTCGCGAACCGGGTGCAGAAGTTCGTGGACTGCCGCACCAAGGACGCCTCCCGCCGTGAGCTGTATATCGTCGAGGGCGATTCGGCTATGGGCGCGGTCAAGACCAGCCGCGACAGTGAATATCAGGCCATCATGCCCATCCGCGGCAAGATCCTGAACTGCCTCAAGGCCGACTATGCCCGCATCTTCAAGTCGGACGTCATCGTGGACCTCATCAAGGTCATGGGCTGCGGCGTGGAGCTGGGCGGCAAGCACAACAAGGAGCTTGCCACCTTCAACCTCGACAATCTCCGCTTCAATAAAATCGTCATCTGTACCGATGCCGACGTGGACGGCTACCAGATCCGCACACTGGTGCTGACCATGCTCTACCGCCTGACCCCCACCCTCATCAACGAGGGCTACGTCTATATCGCGGAGTCGCCGCTGTACGAGATCACCACGAAAGACCGCACCTATTTCGCCTACACCGAGCCCGAGAAGGCCACCTTCCTCGAGGAGATCGGCGATAAGAAATACACCATCCAGCGCTCGAAAGGTCTGGGCGAGAACGACCCCGAGATGATGTGGCTGACCACCATGAACCCCGAGAGCCGCCGCCTCATCAAGGTGATGCCCACCGACGTGGAGCGCACCGCGCAGGTGTTCGACATCCTGCTGGGCGACAACCTCGCAGGCCGCAAGGAGCATATCGCCCAGCACGGCGCAGAGTATCTGGACGATCTGGATGTGTCTTAAAGAGGAACGAGAATGGCAAAAAATCGAGCAAAAAACCGCAAAGCCTGTCCGCCCCCAGCTGGGCGAGGGCGTTGAGATACTGAACGCCGGCAGTGTGCTGGAAGACCCCATCACCCGCACGCTGGAAACGAACTATATGCCCTACGCGATGAGCGTCATCGTCAGCCGCGCCCTGCCGGAGATCGACGGCTTCAAGCCCGCCCACCGCAAGCTGCTGTATACGATGTATGAGATGGGCCTGATCAAGGGCGCGCGCACCAAGTCGGCGAACATCGTGGGCAGCACCATGCACCTGAACCCCCACGGCGACGCCGCCATCTATGACACCATGGTCCGCATGGGCCGGGGCAACGAGAGCCTGCTGGTGCCGTTCGTGGACAGCAAGGGCAACTTCGGCAAAGCCTACAGCCGCGATATGTCCTGCGCCGCGGCCCGCTACACCGAAGCAAAGCTGGAAGGCGTCTGCGAAGAGCTGTTCCGGGACATCGACAAGGAGACGGTGGACTTCCTCCCCAACTACGACGGCACCACCACCGAACCGACCCTTCTGCCCGTGACCTTCCCGACCATTCTGGCCAACAACACGCTGGGCATCGCCGTCGGTATGGCCTGCAACATCTGCTCCTTCAATCTGGCCGAGCTGTGCAGCACCACCATCGCCCTCATGAAGGATGCAAAAGCACGACATCTCCACCACCATGCCCGCCCCGGACTTCGTGGGCGGCGGCCAGATCCTCTATGACGAAGCCCAGATGCGGGACATCTTCGAGAATGGCCGCGGCAGTGTGAAGGTGCGCGCCCGCTACGCCGCCGTGCCGGGCGAGAACATGATCGAGATCACCCAGATACCGCCCACCACCACGGTGGAGGCCATCATGGACAAGATCGCCGAGCTGGTCAAGGCGGGCAAGATCAAAGAAATCAGCGATATGCGGGACGAGACCGATTTGAACGGCCTCAAGCTGACCCTCGACCTCAAGCGCGGCGTGGACGCCGACAAGCTGATGGCCAAGCTCTTCAAGACCACCCCGCTGGAAGACAGCTTCAGCTGCAACTTCAACATCCTTGTCTCGGGCCAGCCCCGGGTCATGGGGGTGCGGGAAATTTTGCAGGAGTGGACGGCCTTCCGGATGGAATGCGTCCGCCGCCGCACCTATTATGACCTCCACGGCAAGGAAAAGCGCCTCCACCTGCTCAAGGGTCTGGCGGCGATTTTGATGGACATCGATAAGGCCATCCACATCATCCGCGCCACGGAGGAGGAGACGGAGGTCGTCCCCAACCTGATGATCGGCTTCGGCATCGACGAGGTGCAGGCCGACTATGTGGCCGAGATCAAGCTGCGCCATCTCAACCGGGAATATATCCTCAAGCGCACCGGCGAGATCGAGCAGCTGGAAGCCGACATCGCCGATCTGAACGACATCCTCGCAAAGCCTGCCCGCATCCGCAAGATCATCATGAAGGAATTGGCCGACGTGGCAAAGAAGTACGGCCAGCCCCGCCGCAGCGAGATCCTCTACGACCTGCCCGAGGAAGAGGGCGGCGCCGAGGAAGAGGCCGTGCCGGATTATCCCGTCACCGTGTTCTTCACCCGCGAGGGCTATCTGAAGAAGATCCCGCCCCAGAGCCTGCGCACGGCCGGTGCGCACAAGCTCAAGGAGGGCGACGAGATCGTCCGGCAGGTGGAGACGCGGAACAACGTAGAAGCGCTCTTCTTCACCGACAAACAGCAGGTGTATAAGGTGCGTCTGGCCGAGCTGGAAGACGGCAAGGTGGCCCAGATGGGCATCTATCTGCCGGGCCGTCTGGGCATGGACGAGGGCGAGAACATCCTCGACATGGTCATCACCTCCGACTACAGCGGCTATATGCTCTTCTTCTTTGCCGGCGGCCGGTGCGCAAAGATCCCGCTCAGCTCCTACGCCACCAAGCAGAACCGCCGCAAGCTGCTGAAAGCCTACTGCGACAAAGAGCCGCTGGCGACCATGTTCTTCCTGCCCGAGGAGACGGAGCTGGCCATCCGCACCAGCGCGGGACGGATGCTTCTGGTCGGCACGGCGCAGATCGCCGCAAAGACCACCCGCGACAGCCAGGGTGTGGCGGTCGTGACCCTGAAAAAGAACCAGACCATCGCCTCCGTCGTCCCGGCGGATACGCTGGAACTGGCCAATCCCCACCGCTACCGCGTCCGCAGCCTGCCGGCGACCGGTGCGCTCGTCCGCGCGGAGGATGAAGGGGAGCAGATGACGATGCTGTGATTTTTGCGCCTGCGGCGCAGGGCAGGTTTTTCTTTCGGTCAAATGGCTTTGCGCTCCGCGCGGGCCAGAGGTAGGGAGGGGTGTTTCGAATCCCCCCTCCCTACCTCTGGACTCCACTCTCCCCGCAACGAGTTAAGGGCTGCTCGCCCTTAACGATTCCAAAGATGAGGTCGAAACGGAAAAAAGCTAGTCGCTGCGCTTAACGCTTTTTTCTCGTTTCTCCAATTTGCTGCTTCGCAGCAGACTTTACGCCCTTGCAGAACGTAAAGTTCTGCGAAAGCGTAACACCCTCGGCGAAGCCGTAAAACGGAGAAGCCCAAAAAATGCGTTTAGCGAAGCGGCTAGCATTTTTGGGCTTCGACAACCCCTTCGGGGTCTGAAAGGGGCGAGCAGCCCCTTTCTCGTGGATCCAGCGCGTCGAAATCGCTGGTGCTTTTCTGGTTCTCTTTTGGCACGCAAAAGAGAACTTAGCCCCGCATAACTGCGCTCTGACCCCGCGCCACCAGCGCGAGAACCCACACAAAAGAGGAACGAGAACCATGCAGAACATCGACCTGATCTGCGTCGGCAAGCTCAACGCGAAATACTTCGCCGAGGGCGTGGCCGAATACCAGAAGCGTCTGGCGGCGTTTGCGTCTTTCCGCATCGTCGAGCTGCCGGAAGAAAAAATCGAAGAGAAGAACGCCTCCGACGCCGTGGTGAAAAAGGCGCTGGACAAAGAGGGCAGAGCCATCCTCGGCAGCGTCCGCAGGGGCGCGGCCATCGTCGCCCTGTGCATCGAGGGAAAACAGATCTCCTCCGAGGAGCTGGCCCAGTTCCTCGCCGACCGCGCAAACAGCGGCGCGGGAGACGTGGCGTTTGTCATCGGCTCGTCCCACGGCCTCTCGGACGAGGTCAAGCGCGCGGCGGCGCTCCGGTTCAGCATGGGCCGCATCACGATGCCCCACCAGCTGGCCCGCCTTGTCCTCACCGAACAGATCTACCGCGCCTGCACCATCAACGCGGGGATGAAGTATCATAAATAAAAGGGCGGAGAGGGTGCTTGTAAACTTTCTGTGCAGTGCTTGACTTTTGGGGAGAATGGCATATAATAAAAAGTGATAAAGGTAGAAGCAAATGAGTCCATTGGCTTACCCAAAAGGAAAGACCCCCTCCCGGAGCGCCATCTCCGAAA
>ENA-OQJN01000396-OQJN01000396.1-human-gut-metagenome-genome-assembly--contig:-NODE-396-length-18643-cov-3.513070_pt1 | contig 18643 bp, 24 predicted proteins | sample MGYA00242610_ERZ504777 | MGnify/ENA primary metagenome ERZ504777 (study PRJEB26092, sample SAMD00036350) | human gut metagenome | host: Homo sapiens | study: EMG produced TPA metagenomics assembly of... | reverse complement strand
CCCTTTATGACCAACGGCGGTTGGCCGGGACACGTCATCAAGGATATGAAACAGGCGGCGAGAGGTGCCGCTTTCGGACCGTCCATAGAAGTTCAGTTCGACAGCAGCGGCGGCAGCGACTTGGTGAGCGATGCCGGTGACATCGATGACTGGATAAAAGATATTAAACAGAAATATAGTAAATAGGCGCAGGCCTTCAGGAGGGCATTCACATGACATTAGAAGATATTAAGAAAAACAGCATCTTTGCTGTCGGCGGAGAAAACGTAGATTATGCACAGTACTTTGACGGCATGAGTTACTTAAATATGCTGTCCCTGAAACAAGTCATCGTCGGCAACGTTACCTTTGAACCGGCATGCCGCAATCATTGGCACATTCATCACGCTTCAGAAGGCGGCGGTCAGATGCTGTTGGTAACGGCTGGCCGCGGTTGGTATCAGGAATGGGGCAAACCGGCACAGGAACTTCACCCCGGCGACGTCGTCAACATTCCGGCTAATGTCAAACATTGGCACGGTGCCGCGAAGGACAGCGCTTTCCAGCATTTAGCCATTGAAGTCCCCGGTAAGGATACGGGCTGTGAATGGTGCGAAGCCGTTTCTGAAGAAGATTATAATAAGCTTCCGTAAGGAGGTGGAGCCATGTGTATTAAGGAATATATGAAATTGGTCCTGGCCTTGAGTTTTATGGTCCTGGTCGGGACACTGTTTATGGGAACGGAAGGAGCCTATGCCATGAGTAACGATACGCAATCGAAAAAAGCCGTAAAAATTGTACAGACTGCCGGTCGGCAGCAGTTGGGGGATTTCGCACCGGACTTTGCCCGCTATAATGACGATATCCTCTTTGGGGAAGTCTGGAGCAAGAACGATGTCCTCTCTTTGAAAGAACGGAGCATCGTCACCGTTTCTGCCTTGATTGCCCAAGGACTTATCGATACGCCTTTGAAGTTTCATATGGAAACGGCCAAGAAAAATGGCGTGACCAAAGACGAAATGGTTGAAATCATTACGCAGCTCGCTTTTTACAGCGGTTGGCCGAAAGCCTGGGGCGCTTTCGCCTATGCCAAGGAAGTCTACGGCGATCAGTAAGGCCCTTGATTTTAATTATTAATGGTAATTATTAGATACCGTTAATAATTTTAAGAAAAAATATCAAAAATACATTTATTGTAATATTGATATATCTCGAAATGTGCAGTATAATACAACCATGCTAAAGATTGGTTTTTAATTAGTAATTGTTTTTACATAGAAGGAGAAATAAATTATGAAAAAAGGAATGTTCAAACAAGTATTATCGGCAATGGTTTTTGACCATGTCCCTGGCCGGCGGTGCCGCCTTTGTTTCGGCCGATTCGGTTCAGTTCAGTGAAAATGGTGATTATAACGCAGCTGTCATCAAAACGGTTCCGACGGCTTCGATGCAGTCCGACATCCGCGGCTACAGCGAAAACAGAGGTTATCAGGCTGCTGTTAACACCAACGTACCGGCTGCCGTAAAGAGTGACAATGTTCGTGGCTACAGTGAAAATGGAAGCTTCGTTGCCGCTTCGGCTTTTGATAACCACTAATCATCTCGTCACGACGAGTTATACATAGATCTAGAAAATTCCAACCACTTGGATGACCCAATGGTTTTTATATAAAAGGAGAGACCCTATCATGAAAAAGAAACATCTTTAAACAAGTATTATCAGCAATGGTTTTAACAATGTCCCTGGCTGGCGGCGCTGCCTTCGTTTCGGCTAACTCCGTACAGTACAGCGAAAACGGCGACTATCAGGCTGCTGTAAACCTCAGCGTACCGGCAGTTACCAAGACGGCAGATTTTGGTGGCTACAGTGAAAACCGCGACTACCAGGCCGCCATCAACACCAACGTACCGGCTTCCGTAAAGAGTGACAACGTTCGCGGCTACAGCGAAAATCGTGATTTTGTCGCAGCATCTGCTTTTGACAATCAGTAACAAATATTGTACAGTTAATGTACCTCTAAAAATAATGACAACTATCCCGTATTTGTCGATGGTTTTAATGATAGATCATCAGCCCTTTATATAGTCTGCTGATGGTTTTTGCTTGTTACATTATTTTTTCGTAAAGCACAAAGGAGGAGACAAACGATGTTAGGAAATTTTGCGTACCATAATCCGACGAAACTTTATTTTGGAGACGAGTCCTTAGACTTTTTAAATAAGGAATTGCCGAACTACGGTGACAATGTCGTCCTGGTCTATGGCGGCGGTTCTATTAAAAAGAATGGCGTCTACCAAGATATCATGGACATCTTGCAGAAAAATGGTAAGAAAGTCGCTGAAATTTCCGGGGTCATGCCGAACCCGACGCTGGAGAAATTATATGAAGGCATTGAAATTGCCCGCAGCCATAAGGCCGATTTCCTCTTGGCCGTCGGCGGTGGTTCTGTCTGTGACTATACGAAAGCCGTAGCCGTTTCGGTCCACTGCGATGAAGATCCGTGGGATAAATACTTTATCCGCTTTGAAGAACCGTCCTGTCCCATCATTCCCCTGGGCTGCGTCCTCACCATGGCCGGCACGGGTTCGGAAATGAACGCCGGTTCGGTCATTACCAACAGCGAAACGAAGCAGAAAATCGGTCATGTCTTTGCCAGCTCCGACGTCATGCCGAAGTTCTCCATCCTCAATCCGCGCTATACCATGACCGTACCGGATTATCAGATGAAGGCCGGCATGTTCGATATCTTCAGCCATATCTGTGAACAGTATTTCTCCGGTACCGACGACGTGACCAGCGATTATCTCAGTGAAGGCCTGCTCCGCTCGGTCATCCATTCCAGCCGCATTGCCGTCAAGGATGCCAAGGACTATGAAGCCCGCAGCAACATCATGTGGTCTGCTACCTGGGCCTTGAATACCCTCTTGTCCTGCGGAAAAACCGGTGACTGGATGGTCCACATGATGGGTCAGGCTGTCGGCGGCTATACCGATGCGACGCACGGCATGACCCTGTCGGCCGTATCCCTTCCTTATTACCGTCACATTCTTCCGTACGGCCTGCCGAAGTTTAAACGCTTTGCTGAAATGTATGGGGTGTACAGCCTGAAGGCAAAACGGATGAACAGATTGCCCGTGAGGGCCTCGACCGGATGGAAGACTGGATGAAGGAAATCGGCGTCGTCCTGTCGATTCGCGACTTGGGAGCCGATGAATCGATGCTCGACGGCATTGCCGACGTGACCATGATCCTCCGAGGTGGTTACAAAAAGCTGGACCGCCAGGAACTCCTCGATATTTTTAAAGCCAGCTTGAATAGAGAAGCCTAATACTTAGGATAGACGAAAAAAGGGTTCGCATGACAGTTGCTGTTTCATTGCGAACCCTTTCTGGCCGTCTTTATTTACCGGCGTCTTGGACCAGGCTCTGGCCTATGGCGTAAGCCTGTTTCAGACAGATGGGGCCGGCCTTTTCCTGGTAAGCCTTCTTATCACTTTCCGAGAAGACCGACGATTCATATTTCGAGTAATCATTGAACTGCAGGGTGTTGTAAGCCCAGAGGCTCTTCGGCGGCATGCCGAGGATGCGGTCGGCAAAGGCTTCCTGAGCTGCTACGTTCTGCTGCAGGTGAGCTTCTTTTGCCTGCTCTTCCGTGACGTTCATGGTGTAAATGAAGGCCGAGGGCATTTTCTTTCCCAAGACGGAAGGAATTTCCTGACTATAAATGTAGTTCGAGAAGAAGAGCCGTTCTAACAAGGCGTGCATGCCCGACGTAAGGCCCATGAAGTAAATGGGCGAACCGAAGAGGAGGGCGTCGGCTTCTTTGGCTTTCGTAAGGAGGGGCGACAAGTCGTCTTTTACGATACACGTGCCGTGTTCCTTGTCTTTGCGCTTACAGTAAAAACAACTGATACAGCCTTTATAATTCAAGGAGTAGAGGTCGACGTATTCGGTGTCGGCCCCGGAAGCGGCGGCGCCTTTCAGGGCTTCTTTCAAAAGAGAAGCCGTGTTGCCGTTACGGCGGGGACTGCCGTTAAATGCCATGATTTTCATAGTTCATCATCCTTTCTCATGATTGTCATATCGTTATATCACAATATATAGATTTATTCAAGCCTGTTTTTGATTTTTGCTGTCCGGCGGGGGACTGATTCTCCGCTTCTCTTATAGTTACTGTTACACAGGGGGATGTTATCATGACGAAAAAAAATATTGCAGCGATCATTGCAGCTGCGCTCATGGTCGTCAGTTTATCGGCTTGCAGCAGCGTTCGTCCGCAGGCTGACGGTCAGGCCGGGGCTACGGAACAGACGTCGCAGACGAAGCCCAAGGTCGATGCTAATTCTAGTGCCTCTATCAAAGGCGCCGCATCGAATCAGAAAGAAGGACAGCACACGGACAGTCACCGGGCGGTCATCTATTTTTCCGATCCTGAGGGCAGCGATATGAATGCCCTCGAGGGGAGTACCCAGTATCTCGCCCACATCATCGCTCAAAAGACCGGTGCCGACGTCTTCCGCATCGTACCGGTCAAGGCTTATCCGACGGACCACAGTGCTCATACGGCTCAAGCGAAACTCGAACAGAGTGAAAACGCCCGTCCGGCCATCAAAGATGACTTCGGTGATCTCAGCCAGTACGATACGATTTTCTTAGGCTATCCGATTTGGTGGGGCGATCTGCCCATGCCGGTCTATACCTTCCTCGAAAGTCATGATTTGAGCGGTAAAAAGATCATCCTCTTCGGAACCTATGGCAGCAGCGGCCTGGGCGATACGCCGGAACACGTCCAGTCCATTGAAAAAGGCGCCAATGTCGAAGACAGAACTTATAGCGTTCAAGCCAGTGACGTCGGCAGTGCCAAGGATAAAGTCCTGTCCTGGCTCAGTGAACTAGGCTATTAAAAGCCTTTTATCTGGGAAAGGGCCTCTTTTTTGCGGACCGTCGCAGAGACTGCCGCTTACTTGGCTTAGAGTATTATTAAAACATTAATTAGAAATAAGGTGTATACATGGAAAATAAACGAGAGAATCATCGACGCGGCATCGATATGCTGCATGGATCGATTGCCGACAAACTCTTTCTGTTTGCCATGCCAATCGGCCTCATGGGTTTATTTGAACAGCTCTTTAACAGTGCTGACGTCTTTTTATTAGGTCATTTTGTCGGGAAAAGCGCCATGGCTGCCGTCGGCAACAATATGCCTGTCATCGGCATGATGGTCATGCTGCTCATGGGGATTTCCCTGGGGGCTAACGTTACCATCGCCCAGTACCTCGGGGCCAAGCACGACGAAAAGGTATCGGAAACGGTACAGACGGCCATCATTTTGTCGGTGGCCCTGGGCGCACTGCTGACGGTGATCGGCGAACTCATCGTCTACCCGGTTTTTCTGATACTGGAAGTGCCGCTTGACGTCTATGACATGGCTGAAAGATATTTGCGCATCTTCTTATTAGGTTTGCCTTTCTTATCGCTGTATAATTTTGAAGCGGCTATTTTCCGCAGCTGCGGCGACAGTAAGACGCCTTTGTACAGCCTGATCATTGCCAACGGCGTCAATATTGTCCTGGGTTTCCTGTCCGTTGCCGTCTTTGATTTTGGCGTCGTCGGCATCGCTTGGGCGACGGTTATTGCCTATGTGGCCAACTCGCTGATTCTCTTGGTTTTACTCTGCCGTACGCCGGATCGGATCCGCGTCAATTTGCGGGATCTTCATTTTTCCAAGGATGAATTGGGCCGCATTATCCGCATCGGCCTGCCGGCCGGGATCCAGGGCATGATCTTCGCCTTGTCCAACGTGCTCATCCAGTCGGCCATCAACAGCCTGGGAACGGAAGCCATGGCAGCTTCGGCAGCGGGCTTTATCATTGAAGCCAATACGTACTGCTTCGTCAATGGTTTCAGCCAGGCGACGACGACCTTTGTCGGCCAGAACTACGGGGCCCGCAACCTGCGCCGCTGCTTCCGCATTACGAAGGTTACCTTTGGTGTCGAAGCGGCCTTCCTCTTCGTCGTCACGGCGGTCATCCTCTTCTTTTCACCGGAACTCATCGGCCTGTTCAACAGCGATGCTTCTGTCGTCGCCTTAGGGACGACACGGTTGTTCTTTGTTCTCGGGACCTTTTACTTGAACGGTATGATCGACATCTTGTCCGGTTCCCTTCGCGGCTATGGTTACTCGCTGCCGCCGGCCATCGTGGCCCTCATCGGGATCTGCGGCGTCCGGATCGTTTGGCTCTATACGGCCTTTGCGGCTAAGCCTGATTTTTCGATCCTTATGGCGACCTATCCGATCAGCTGGCTGTTTACGATCTGTGTCCTGGCCGTCGTTTATCAGATGTGCCGCAAGCATATCGTAGCCGGTTTTGCCCACCGCGAAGCTTGATGAATCCCCTTGGATATGTTATAATAAATTGTAACAAAGAATGATTATTGTTTATTGTTTTAAAGGGGGCGTAACACATGCGCATTGGTGAAGGTTTCATTGAAGAAATCAAGGAAAATGGCTTAGCCAAAGTGAGGGTTAGCCGCGACTCTCTGTATGTCGCCTGCAGTGCCTGTGCAGCGGCAGATCACGTCAAAATTTTAGCTTATAACTACCTCGGCGCCGATGAAGGCGACCGCGTTCGTTACCAGGTAGATGACTCCCATCTCATTTCGGGAGCTTTCGTCTGCTTCGTCGTACCGGTCTTCCTGATCATCGCAGCTGCGGTACTCGGATATTTTATCAACAGTAGTGAAGTCGGTGCCCTTATCGGAGCTCTCGTCGGCGCTGCTGTGTCAGCGGCCATCCTTCGCACCTATGACAACGTGCTGGGACGTATCATTGATACCAAGGCTACGATCATCAGTATTGTCAGAGACGATGAGGATGAAAGATAGAAATTTAATAATGTTTTATTTGCGTAAAAACCAGGGGACCGGTCTGTACCAGTCCCCTGGTTTCGTGTTATAATAAACACTAGTCTGTTATGATAGGAGGTTTGAAAGATGCGTGCCATGGGAATCGATCCGGGGACGGCTATCTGCGGTTTTGGCGTCGTCGACAGCGACGGCAGCCGGCTGAAACCGGTGACGTATGGAACGATTCAGACGCCATCGAAAGCAAGCGATGCAGAGCGTTTGGTCATGCTCTTTGACGGCCTCAATGAACTTTATCGAAAATACCAGCCCGACATCATCGGCGTCGAACAGCTTTTCTTCAATCGCAACGTTACGACGGCCATCACCGTCGGGCAAGCCCGCGGCGTCATTTTGCTGACGGCCCAGCAGGCGGGCATACCGATTCTGGAGTTTTCTCCTCTGCAAGTCAAGCAGGGGGTTACCGGCTACGGCCGGGCGACAAAGGAACAAGTCATCGATATGACCATGCGCCTCTTAGGCATCCGTCAGAAGATTAAACCCGACGATGCTGCCGATGGCCTGGCCATGGCTATCTATGCCATTTATTCCAGTCACTCCATGAGTCTGAAACGGAAGGTACAGTTATGATCGGATATGTAAAAGGCGTTGTCAGCCATATTTTTTCGAATTCCTGCTTCATCGACGTTCACGGCGTCGGCTATCGGACCTATGCGCCGGCCTCGACGCTGGATACACTGACCATCGGTCAGGAGGCCCTGCTCTATACCTATATGAGCGTCCGGGAAGATGCTATCCTGCTCTATGGTTTTGCGACCCAGGACGAATACGACCTGTTCATGCTCCTCATCGGCGTCAACGGCGTCGGTCCCAAGGTAGCCCTTGGGATTTTGAGCGCCGATAAGGCCGACGGCTTCCGCCTGGCCGTCCATCAAAAGGATATCAAGAGCCTGACCAAGATGCCCGGCGTCGGTAAGAAAACGGCTGAACGGATCGTCTTGGAATTACAGGATAAAATCGGCCTCGAAGGAACGGCTCCTGTAGCTGATGCCGGGGCTTTAGCGGCGTCGACGGGACTTTCGGGGATGCTTGCTGAAACCGTTTCGGCCCTCACCGGTCTCGGCTACAGTGAGCAGGAAGTCCTGCCCGTGGCCGAGTCCCACGCAGGGGAATGCAAGACCGTAGAAGAACTGTTGAGAGCGACCTTGAAGTCCTTAGGGAGCGGGAGGTAAGACATGGGAGAAAATCGCGTCATCGAGACTGCAGATTTGCCCGGTGATTCCTGGCAGTACAGTTTGCGGCCTCATTACTTTCGAGAATATATCGGCCAGACCAAGGCCAAAGAAAACTTGGAAATCTTCATCAAGGCGGCGAAGCTTCGCAAGGAAGCACTGGACCACGTCCTCTTGTACGGACCGCCTGGCCTGGGCAAGACGACCATGGCCGGCATCGTGGCCAATGAATTGGGCGTCAATCTGCGCATCACGTCGGGACCGGCTATCGAGCGCCCCGGCGATTTGGCGGCCTTATTGACCAACTTACAGGAACGGGATCTGTTATTTATCGACGAAATCCACCGCCTGTCCCACAGCGTTGAAGAAGTGCTCTATGCGGCCATGGAAGATTATGCCCTCGATATCGTCATCGGCAAGGGGCCCAGTGCCCGGTCGGTGCGCATCGACTTGCCGCCCTTTACCCTGGTCGGCGCTACGACGCAGGTAGGCCGCTTGGCACCGCCTCTTCGCGACCGCTTTGGCGTCATCTGCCGCTTGGAATTTTATAAGCCCGAAGACTTGGTGCTCATCATCAAGCGGACGGCCGATATCCTGGCTATGGATATCGACGACGGCGGGGCCTTTGAAATCGCCCGCCGTTCGCGGGGGACACCGCGTATTGCCAATCGCTTGTTAAAAAGGGTCCGTGACTTTGCTCAGGTCGCCGACGTCGAGACGATTACGGCCGACCTTGCCAATCATGCCCTCAATCGATTGGAAGTCGATTCCTGCGGTCTCGACCGGACCGACCGCAAGGTCCTTCAGGTCATTATCGAGAAATTCGGCGGCGGCCCGGTCGGCCTCGATACGATCGCCGCGGCCATCAGTGAATCCGTCGATGCCGTCGAAGACGTATACGAGCCCTTCTTGATGCAGCAGGGCTTTTGAATCGCACGCCTCGCGGCCGCGTCGTCACCGATGCCGCCTATCGGCATTTGGGACTGCCCGTGCCGACTGAGGAATAGGAGGGCCTATGGGAAAATTACTGCTCATCATCGGCGTTTTTTTCATCATTGCCGGCCTGATCTGGATGGCCGGTGATGCCGTGGGAATCGGGAAATACTTGGGCCACCTGCCCGGGGATATTTCCTTTACCAGAGGGAATACGTCCTTTTCCTTTCCCATCGTTACCTGCATCCTTATCAGTGTCATCTTGACCATCGTATTGAATCTATTCTTTCGTTTATGAGGTGTGTCTGTATGAATAAACGAAACCGCTTAGCTTTTATTTGTACGATTGCCGCCGTTTGCACCTTGTTTACGACGAGTGCCTGGGCGGCATCGGCTAACGATAAAAAGACTACTGTGCGTCAGCCTGTAAAGACGGTTCAGGCAAAATCGAGCTCAGCTTCTAAAAAAACGACAACGGCAGCGAAACCGGTGGAGGAAAGTACCGATACGGTACGCATCGGTATCCGCGAAGGCCAGGGCCGCGTATCCCTTACCAGTCCGCAGGGATTGGGTATCTATCGCGGTGAGTCCCTTTGGAAGAAATCGGCAGCCAATGTGCCGGTTACAGTGACTTTGTCGGGGACGGATTTGGCCGTCAACGGAACGGCCAGTAAGGGCAGCCTTCGCGTTCGCCCCTTAGGGAAAGACGGCGTCGTTAAGATTACCGACGGCTATACCTACCGCGGCGATATGGAACTGATGAAGTCTCCCGGACGCTGGGGGATTACCGTCGTCAATGTTCTGCCTGTCGAACAGTATCTCTATGGCGTCGTCGGCAAAGAAATGTCGCCATCGTGGAGTGAAGAAGCCCTCAAAGCTCAGGCCGTCGCAGCGAGGACCTATGCCATTGCCCATAAGCGCCGTTTCAGTCAGCGCGGCTTCGATTTGACCGACGATACGTCGAGTCAGGTCTATGCCGGTGTCGGCGGTGAATCGCCGGCGGTCATTAAGGCTGTCAATGCGACCAAGGGCGAAATCCTGACCTATCAGGGAAAACCCATCGACGCTTTCTTCTTTTCGACGGCCGGCGGCTGGACCGAAAACAGTGAAAACGTATGGGGAACCTACATCCCCTATCTGCGCGGAGTCAGCGATACCAGCAATAAGATGCCGGGCTATCGCTGGTCGGTAACGACGACGCCGGAAAAGATGGAAACGAAATTGGCCGCTGCCGGGAAGGGCGTAGGGCAGATCAAGTCGATTACCTTGTCGCCCCTGGCCAAACGCCCTATGACCGAAGCCGACCGCGGCGTCTCAGGCCGGGTCCAGTCGATGGTCATCCACGGCACCAAGGGCAATGTCACCGTCAAAGGGTTGGCATTCCAATCGATCTTCGGCCTGCGCAGCACCCTGTTTGATTTTTACAGCGGTAAGGGTACGGCACCGGATCCCGATACGGGAAAGGCCGTCCGCAAGCGCGACTTCACCGTCAAGGCGGGTCAGCCACTGACCATCTACGGTTTCGGCTGGGGCCATGGCTTGGGAATGAGCCAGTACGGCGCTTATCAGATGGCTCAGGAACACGCTGGAGAACGAGATTATTACCGAAAAATTTTGACTCACTATTATACGGGAACGGAAATAAAGAAGCTCTATTAATGCATTAAAAGAGGAAGGTCTTATTGTGAAACTGACAGATTTTTATTACGATTTACCGAAAGAACTCATCGCCCAGCATCCGGCAGAACCGCGGGATCACGCCCGGCTCATGCTCTATGACCGAAAGAGCGGTGACGTAGCCCATAAATATTTCTATGACCTCGTCGACGAACTCCATGAAGGCGACGTCCTGGTCTTTAACGATTCCCGGGTCATTCCGGCGCGGATTTACGGTAAACGGACCCCGACCGGCGGTAAAGTCGAAGTCCTGCTGTTGACGCCCGTCGGTGACGACCGCTGGGAAGTCCTGGTCAAACCGGGTAAGAAAGCCCTTCCGGGAACGACGATTGAATTCGCCCAGGGCCTTACGGGTACCGTTGAAGACCGGACCGATTTTGGCGGCCGCATCATCAAATTCTCGTATGACGGCAACTTTGACGACATCATCGATGCCATCGGTGAAATGCCTCTGCCGCCGTATATCCACGAAAAGATGGAAGACCCCAATCAGTATCAGACGGTCTACGCCAATGAACGCGGCTCGGCTGCAGCTCCGACGGCAGGCCTGCATTTTACGGAAGAATTATTGCAGAAGATTCGCGATAAGGGCGTAGAAGAAGTCTTCGTCACCCTCCATGTCGGTCTCGGGACCTTCCGGCCTGTCGAAGAAGAAAACATCGAAGACCACGAAATGCACAGCGAATTTTACAGCATTACCGAAGAAGCGGCAGCGACGATCAATAAAGCCAAAGCCGAAGGACGGCGGGTCATCGCCGTCGGGACGACCAGTATCCGGACCCTTGAAAGCGCCGGTACATCGGGCACCTTAAAGGCCGGCTCCGGCTGGACCAATATCTTCATCTATCCGGGCTTTACCTTCCACATCGTCGATGCCCTGGTCACCAATTTTCACCTGCCTGAATCGACACTGCTCATGCTCATCAGCGCCTTGTCGACGCGGGAAAAAATCTTGAAAGCCTATGAAACGGCCGTAAAGGAAAAATACCGTTTCTTTAGTTTTGGCGATGCCATGTTCATTCACTAGGGAGGAAATTTATGGTTATTACCTACGAACAACAGGCCGAATGCGACGGCGCCCGTGCCGGAATCCTGCGTACTCCTCACGGTACGTTCAAGACACCGATGTTCATGCCTGTCGGTACGCAGGCGACCGTCAAGACGCTGACGCCGGAAGAGCTCTACGATATGGGCGCGCAAGTCATTCTCAGCAATACCTATCACTTGTTCCTCCGTCCCGGCCACGATCTGGTCCAGGAAGCCGGAGGCCTTCACAAGTTCATGAACTGGAAGCAGGCCATCCTTACCGACAGCGGCGGCTTCCAGGTATTCAGCCTCGGTCAGATGCGCAAGATCACCGAAGAAGGGGTCACCTTCCGCTCGCACTTGGACGGCTCGAAAAAATTCCTGTCGCCGGAAGTGTCGATGGACATTCAAATGGCCCTCGATTCCGATATTGCCATGGCCTTTGATGAATGCATCCCTTATCCGTCCGATTATGAATACACCAAACTCTCGACGGAACGGACCAGCCGCTGGGCCAAGCGCTGCCTGGACCATCACCACAGCGATACCCAGGGCCTCTTCGGCATCGTCCAGGGCGGCATGTATAAGGATCTTCGTCAGCAGAGCTGCCGTGATCTGGTCGACATGGATTTTGACGGCTACGGCATCGGCGGCTTGAGTGTTGGCGAATCTAAGGATATAATGTATGATATATTAGAGAGTACGACGCCTTATCTGCCCAAGACCAAGGCACGTTATCTGATGGGCGTCGGTACGCCCGACTGCCTGCTCGAAGGCGTCGCCCGCGGCGTCGACATGTTCGACTGTGTCTTCCCGACCCGCGTCGCCCGCAACGGCATGGCCATGACCCATGAAGGGCGGCTGACCGTACGCAATGCCAAGTATGCCCATGATTTTCATCCTATTGAAGAAGGCTGCCAGTGCTATACGTGCCGCAACTATTCGCGGGCCTATATCCGCCACCTCTTCAAGGCGGAAGAACTGTTGGCATACCGCCTGGTCAGCATTCACAATCTCTACTTCCTGCTGCAGTTCATGCGGGATATGCGCCAGTCGATCTTCGACGGGACGTTCCGCGAATTCCGTCGGGATTTTTGGAAAAGGTATCAAGACGCGTAAAGGCGCTTGCACATAAAATCTTTTATTTTTTTAGTTGTTGGAGGTGTTTGAAATGGATATGACTGAACAGCTTACTGCTTTTTGGCCCATAATCCTCATGGTCGTCATTTTTTACTTTCTGCTGTGGCGGCCGCAGAAGAAGCAGCAGAAGAGACGGCAGGAAATGCTGGACAGCCTGAAACCCGGTGCTAAAATCGTCACCGTCGGCGGCGTCATGGGTACGATTGTATCCCTGCACGATGACTACCTCGTCATCCGCGTAGCCGATAAGGTTGAAATCCGCGTTACCCGGGCTGCGGTAGCTCAGGTTCTCAGCAGCAAGGGCAGCGAAAGCAAGAAAGCTGCCAAGAAGGCCGAAAAGCCGGAAGTGTTGAGAAAAAACGACGCAAAAGCAGAAGCAGCCCAAGCGGCTGACGAAAACCAGAAAGATGCTCAGTAAAAGGAACTGCGCAGTGCCATGTATGACCGCCTCCATCGTATGACGGAAGCCGAAAAGAATTCGGCCAGTGCGGCTGTCTGTGCCCGGCTTATGGCCCTCCCGGCCTATACCCGGGCACAGCGCATCATGGCCTTTCTCAACATGCCTGATGAAGTCAGCCTCGACGCTTTGATTTCTCAGGCCATTCGCGATGGGAAAGAGGTCTATGTCCCGGTCTGCGTCAGTCGGACCGAGATTGCGGCAGCCCGCCTTTTAGGGCTGGAACAAGCTGTCGTCGGAGCCTATGGGATCCGCACGGCGCCGGAAGGCAGCCTAAAGGTGGCAGCGTCTGACCTCGATGTCATCATCGTCCCGGGCCTTGCCTTCGATGAAAAGGGCGGCCGCTTAGGTCACGGCGCTGCCTATTACGACCGATTCCTGGCAGGGAAGGGCGAGGCCATAGCCATTGCCGCTGCCTGGGATGTTCAGTTGGTTCCGGACGTGCCCGTTGAGGCCCACGACGTCATCATGACCGAAGTGGTTACGGACCGACGCCATCTCGTGCTTCACCAATAAAACCATAAGATTTACCCAGAGGGGGGAGTATCGTTGCGGACTCGTAACATGATAAAATTTTTTGGGGCCGTCATCATCATCGTGGCAGCCTTTGTTACTTTGATTAATCCGCTTGCCAACTCCATTAAACAAGGCCTGGACTTACAGGGCGGTACGCATATCGTCCTGGAAGCTGAAGATACGCCGGATGCACCGGTTACGGAAGACTCGTTGAACCGTGCCGTTACCATCGTCGAACGCCGTATCAATGAAATGGGCCTGACCGAACCGCTTGTTCAGAAAGAAGGCGCTCGTCGAATCATCGTCGAACTGCCGGGTGAAAAGAACCCGGAAAAAGCCATCGAAACAATCGGGAAAACGGCTGTCATGGAGTTTAAAGATGAAAGTGGAACGACGCGCATGACCGGGAACGATTTGAAAACGGCAAAAGAACAAATCGACCAGGGTCATAAAAATGTCGTCGGCATTGAATTTACCGATGAAGGGGCTAAAAAGTTTGCTGACCTTACGGCATCCAATGTAGGCCATAAAATCGGCATCTATCTCGACGGTGAACTCTTGACCAACCCTGTCGTCAACGAACCGATCACAGGCGGCAAAGCAGTCATCACCGGCAGCCAGACTTTGGAAGATGCCAAGAACTTAGCCATCCTCCTTCGTTCGGGCGCACTGCCTGTTAAATTGAAAGTCATGGAAGTCCGCACCATCGGTCCGAGCCTGGGCCTTGACTCCAAGTTAAAGAGTGAAAGGGCGTTTGCTATCGGTATCGTCCTGATCATGATCTTTTTAATTGTCATTTATCGTATGTCCGGTATCGTAGCCAATATCGCTCTCTTGGTATACGTCCTCATCCTGTTGGGTATCTTGAAATACCTCGATGCGACGCTGACTCTGCCGGGGATTGCCGGCGTTATCCTGTCCATGGGTTTTGCTGTCGATGCCAACATCCTCATCTTTGAACGATTTAAAGAAGAGGTCCTGGTCGGGAAAACCTTGCGAACGTCGATGGAAGCCGGGTTCCGCCGGGCTTTCAATACCATTCTCGACGCCAACGTATCGGTCATGATCGCCGCCATTGTCCTCATCGTCATGGGCAGCGGGACGGTCAAGGGCTTTGCCGTCAACTTGGCCCTGGGCCTGGTCGTCAGCATGTTCACGGCTATCGTCGTCAGCCGTTCGCTCCTGACCTGGTTCATCAATACGGGATTGATCACCAATCCCTGGTTCTACGGCTTAAACCGTAAACCGCCTGAACACATGCTGAAAAAGGGGGGACAGAAATGAGTTTTGATATTATCAAACATCGCACGTGGTGGTTCGTCTTATCGTCTGTCCTGGTCCTTGCCAGCCTGATTTCCATCTTTATCAATGGCTTTAACTTTGGTATCGATTATACCGGCGGTACCATCCTCGACATGCAGTTCAATAAAGCCGTCAGTGTTTCTGAAGTCCGTCAGGTCATGGATCAATCGAATATGGATCTGGGCAATACGGTCATCCAGCTGACCGGCGTTACCGACCAGGATTCGTCGACAGATGTCATGCTGCGCATGCGCAACCTCTCTAGTGACGAAACCAAGGCCGTGTCGGAAAAACTCAGCACCTCCTTAGGCGGTGCCGAAGTCAAACGGACCGAATCGGTCGGCGCCGTCATCGGTTCAGAAGTTACGAAAAATGCCGTTACCAGCCTGGCCGTGGCCTTCATTGCCTTAGCGGCCTACATTTCCTTCCGTTTCGAATATAAGATCGCCATTTCGGCCTTGATCTCCATCGTTCACGACTTGATCATGGTCTTAGGTGTTTTCTCCTTTCTTCCATTTGGAAATCGACGCCACCTTCTTGGCGGCTATCTTGACGGTCGTCGGTTATTCGATGAACGAAGCCGTCGTCATCTTTGACCGCGTCCGTGAAAACACGCGGACTCACCGTCGGACCGATACCTATGAAAAACTGGCTCATGACAGTATTTCCCAGAGTATCCACCGCAGTATCTATACCTTGTCGACGGTTCTCTTTGCCTGCGGCGCCCTCCATTTCTTCGGCGGCGACTCGACAAAGAACTTCTCCCTGGTTATGCTCATCGGCTTTATCAGCGGGGCTTATTCGTCCATCTGTGTCGATACGTCGATTTGGGTCGTATGGAAAAACCATACGTCGAACCGTCGCGGCCTCAAGGCTTCTGATGATGAATCCGAAGAAGAGGAAGAATCTGCAGAAACGCAAAAAGGATAAAAAATTAAGGGATGTCCCATGGAGCTTTGCCTTCATGGTGCAGCCCTTTTTCATTTACTCATTACCATAAGAAGGCCCCTTACAGAAGTAAGGAGCTGCGAGGAGGAATCACGATGTTTAAAATCGATGCACTGGGCAAAGCCTGCCCCTTACCGGTCATTGAAGCCCACAAGGCCTTAAAGGATCACGACGCCATTGAAATTACGGTCGATAATGAAATCGCCACGGAAAATCTCAAAAACTTATCGGAACAGATGAACTGTGCCTATACGATGACCAAAGAGTCGGATACGCACTATACGGTCACCTTGGTGAAAGAAGGGGCTGTCGTTTCGAAAGAAGCCCCGGCTGTATCGGGCTCTGATTATATCGTCGTCCTCAATGCGCCGGTCATGGGCCTTGGTGATGATACCCTTGGCAAGAATCTCTTGAAGACCTTCATTTATACTTTGACCGAACAAGATGTGCTGCCAAAACAGATCATCTGCTACAATGGCGGTGTATCCCTGGTCACGGAAGATTCGGAGTCTCTCGAAGATTTAAAGCACCTTGAAGAAAAAGGAGTTGAAGTCTATGCCTGCGGCGCCTGCCTCAACTACTACGGCCTGACCGATAAAGTCGCCGTCGGATCCATTACCAATATGTTCCGCATTGTCGAAATGATGCGTACGGCTAACCGCATCGTCAAACCGTAACCTATGGAAATAACGATTATAAAAGCGGCCATTTTGGTGTCGTTCATTCTTTGCGGATATATTTTAAAGCAGCTGCGTCTCTTTGGGCGCAGTACTTTTCAGACGATATCGACGATTGTCTTCAACATTACCCTGCCAGCGGTCATCATTGCCAACTTAAACGGAATCCACTTCGAGGTGCGCTATCTTTTCATCAGCCTCTTGGCCATCGTCTTTAACCTGCTCATGGTCGGTCTCGGCTATGGCGTCGGGCGGACGAAAGACGAGAAAGCCTTTTATATGCTCAATCTGAACGGCTATAATATCGGTAATTTTGCCTTGCCTTTCGTATCCTACTTCTTCGACAGTGCGGCCGTTCTCATCGTCTGCCTCTTTGATGCCGGAAACTCCCTCATGTGTCTCGGCGGCGGCTATGGCCTAGCCCGCTACGTCCGCGGTGAAAAGGGGGATAACATCTTTTATATTTTGGCTAAGACGATTTTTTCATCGCTCCCGGTCCTGTCCTACATGCTGATGATTATCCTGGCTTTGGGAGGCTTGGCTTTGCCCCAGGTAGTCATTGACTGGGTCAAGGTTCCAGCTTCGGCCAATACCTTTTTATCGATGCTGATGATCGGCGTTGCCTTGGGTTTATCTTTGAAGAAGGAATACCTGCACCTCATCTACAGTGATATCGGACTGCGCCTGTTGATCTCCGCCGTCTTTGCTGTCTTTGTCTATGTTGGTCTCGACTATTCGATGGACATCAAGCGGGTCCTCATGGTACTGGTCTTTGCACCGATTGCCGGCATGGCCTGCTACTATACGGCGAGATTGAAGTTAAAGATCGAAGTTGCGGCCTGTATCAGTTCCTTGTATATCCTCATTTCCATCGTCGTCATGTCGACCCTCATCGTCATCTTGGAAACGATATGACCGATCGGCCAGGAGTTCCTCTTCTAAGGCAGCCGGCACCGTCGACGGACTGCGGGTGATGTAGTAACTGTCGACCTTTGGAGGTTCGAAATCGAGAAGGGGGATGGCCCGCAGGCGCTTTGCTTGTAAGTCGTCTTCAATGAGGCTTTTCGGCAGGAAGGTATAGCCGATGCCTTCGGCGACATACTGCGGGAGTTTGGTGCTGTTGTCGATTTCTAAAGGGAAGCGGTGATGGCGGGGAAAGAGGTCCTGAATGTAGAGGCCCACGCCCTGGAGGGCGAAGTTACAGAATAAATAGTCGATTTTTTGCAGGTCATCTTTATAGATACCCTTGGCATAGGACGTATCGGAGGCCTTACAGACCAGGACCAATGAATCCGTCCGGTAGGGCTGGCAGACGAAGCCGCTTTTGAACATGGCGCTGAACGAAAAGATGGCATCGAGGGTCCCTTCCTGAAGCTGGCGCATCATGTCCGCCGTATGGCTGATGGTGACATGAAGGGACACGTCTTTCTGCTTCTTTAAGTAACTGCGGATGCGGCGTTGAAGATGGCTTTCGTAAATCGTGTTGGTCGTGCCGATGTTTACTTTTTGGGCGTACGTCGGCGAAGCCTGGATATCCTGCAGGGCTGTCAGTTCGAGGGAGACGAAGCGCTGGGCATAATCGAGAAATTTTTGACCCGATGCCGTCAGGTCGACCTGCTTATGGCTACGGATGAAGAGGGGAACGCCGAGCTCCATTTCCAGGTCGCGGATGCGGTTGGTCACCGTCGATTGGGCGACGAAGAGCTGCTGTGCCGTTTTCGTAAAATTCTTTATTTGTGCTAGGGCAATGAATGTCCGGAGTGTCGTAGTATCCATAGCCGGACCTCCTTTTCTTGCAATTTGATTATCGAATGGAATGAATTGAAATAATACTATTTCTACAAATTATCTCTTTGTATTATATAATAATCATTGTAGAGAAACAATGAAAT
>ENA-OQJN01000394-OQJN01000394.1-human-gut-metagenome-genome-assembly--contig:-NODE-394-length-18699-cov-5.035591_pt1 | contig 18699 bp, 23 predicted proteins | sample MGYA00242610_ERZ504777 | MGnify/ENA primary metagenome ERZ504777 (study PRJEB26092, sample SAMD00036350) | human gut metagenome | host: Homo sapiens | study: EMG produced TPA metagenomics assembly of... | reverse complement strand
TTCAATCGGCTTCGCCGCAAATTTTGAGCGATTTGTCAAGACTTTTTGGGCAAAAAAGTGGGGGATTTTAATAAAAAAGGAATCTGCAAGCCTTGATTTTACTGAGCTAAAGATTCCGAGAGATTATAAAGAAGAATAGGAGGAAAATCATGAACCAAGAGTATTTAAAAGGAATCCACAGTGAGATGTGCAGCAGAGAGGCAATTATTTTCAGGCTACGGAAAATAACATTATCAGTTTCCTGAAGAACAGTTTATTTGCAGAACGTTCTGAAATCAGGACACTGGACGGAAAACGGTTTTTAACGACGATAAAAGGAAAATGGATCGATATCTGTCCTGATAGAATTTATCTGGAAGAAAAGTTAAAACCGCTGATTTTAGCTGTGAAGGAAGGGCGAAAAAATGCTACTTCCATTAAAACAGATCAAGGTAGAACAATTAGAAGGATATCGTCCGCCGATACCGGATTGGAACTATTTTTTCTGGCTAGGGTGCAGTGATGAAGAATACGAGAACTTCAGAAAGCAGCAGAAACCAAAAACAGTTATGTATGAGGCTTTCGGAGAGAAATTTCCAATACAGTTAAAGGTGGATAAGTATTCAATTACTGGAAATCTGGCGATTGAGATGGTGAACTGGAAACACAGGTATCCGTCATCATGGGCTGCTTTGACAGTTGATTTGAATGAGGTGTGTGAAAAAGATTGTTCTTATGTTGATACAAACCATCATGGAAGAAAAATATTGTCATGGATTATAGAAAATGGATTAGGGGAACTGACAGGACAAAGAAATAGGAGTGGATACTGTACTTATGAGAAAATACGTTTTTATCCGGAAAAATTAAAGGATTGTGATCCCGAAGGTTACCAGAGATATAAAATAAAATTTGAAGAAACATAAAAAGGCTGCATAGTAGAGATGTTATCAGAGAACAGGAGGAATCAGGATGAGAAACTATCAAGATGAACAGAATAAAAATTATGAGAATACAAAACAAATGTTTGAAGCGTGTCGAAAAGATATAGGCGATTCTAAAAAAGCGAGAAGAACCATGCCAATAGTTGATGATGAGATTTGCTTTGCAGATATTCCGGAAAATGGAGTGTGTATTACGTCACAATTTGAAAATGGGCTTTGCGGAGAGATTATCTGGTGCCGAAGTGGAGAAGATGTTTATATGCTGCACAGCAGTATCCGTCTTGCAGATCATACTGTCTGGCTTCAGATGGACAAGAAAGGTAACAGCGAGGCACTGCATTTAAAACTGCTTTCAAAAGAAGGAAATGAAAAGGTACAGCAAGATGAGTTTCAGGGGCTTTATATTTCACCGCGTATGCAGGTGAAACGGTTTTATGAATATTGTTTCTGGCCAAATTACATAAGAGGCAAAAGACCGGCACAAGAGAACAGCCTGAACTTATACCAAATTTTAAAAAGAATTGTGAAATGCATTGGTTCTGATTTTCAGTATGATTTGGAAACAATGCGGATTTAGGATGTGACATTTAGAATGAAAATTCCAAGTGTCTTTTTTTGCACCCATTTGGCAGGAAAGAATTTTCCTGCCAGAATTTAAAGAAGGAGACCAATTATGAACGAACTTATTATGACAGGATATGTTGCTACAGAGCCTGAAATCAATGAATTTAAGAGAAAACGGCGCAGGAATAAGAAAACACCTCAATATGGTCTGGCTGCAAATTTTCGTATTTCTGTAAAGCGTTCTTTTAAGAAAAAGGATGGGAAAAAATATGACTATTTTTCCTGTTCAGCTTTTGATAAATCCGCTGAATATATTGAAGAGTACATTGAAGAAGGCGATTATATTGGAATACATGGAACACTTTTAAATGACAATTACGAAAATGACGATGGAGATATGGTGTATAAGGATAAGATTACAGTGCTCCGGATTGAACTGCTTAGAAAACGAAATGACGAAGAGGAAGGATATGATTACGAGGAAGAGTCAGAGGACAACGATTATGATGATGAAGAATATGAAGAAGACGACTACGAGAATGACTATGAAGATGATGAGTATGAAGAAGAGGAATTGGAGGAAGAAGAGTACGAAGAGGAAGAAAAAGGATATCGCAGAAGTGTAAGAAAACCCAATAGAAATACGACAACCTCGTATAAGAGAAGCAGCAGGCAAAAGAAAACAGCACCTAAAAAAAGATCTGAGCAGAGAAAAAGAGCGAAAGAAAATTCAGAAAGAAGGAAGCGACAAGGAAAGAGAAGTGCACCGGAGCGAAAACGCGGTGATAGTAGAAAACGTAACCTGGTAGATGAAGAATTTGAGCGTGTACAGGAATCAGAGTATAACAATTATGGATTTGACTAAAAATAGAAGCATTTTTAACAGAAAGGAACTTGTGCTGTTATGAGTAGTAAATGGAAATACTTTGTCAAAAAGTATCAAAATTTTTGTATTGCTTCGGGGATTGTAGGATTTCTGTTAGCCCCATTTTTATGGCCGTTTTTCCTCGCAATTCTGGTGAATACGTTGTCCCTGACAGTACCAGTTCTGCTGGTGTACTTGGTGATTCGCCAGCTGAAAAAGAGGCCAGAAGGAGCAGAAAAAGAAACATTTAAAGAGGTAGCTGAAAATAGGAAAGAAAAAGCAGAGGCACCTGAAGAACAGTCTTTGAAAAGGGCGGTTCCGGTTGTGAAAGCTCCCAAACAGGAACAGACGGTGAAAAAGAAAATGGAAAAAGAACGGAGCCCAAGTGTTTCCGAAGAATTGAATGAAGCAGAGAAAGTAGCAAGAAACTGGTATATCATGGAAGGAAGAGAAAAATTTCATCATATTTCCATGAAGCTGGCATCAGAAGGAGTCAACTCTTTTTCCATAGGAAAAGACGGGTTGTGCAGTATCCGAACCGAAAAAGGGTTTCGCAGAGTTGCAGCAATTCGGGATTTTCCAGCTCAAAAAATGTTGGTCATCAAAAAAGAACTGGAAAAAGAAGGGATTTACTATGTAAAACTTTCTGGACGCTATATGTGGGTTACAAGGAGGGAATAGCTTGTTAGAGTGTAGATACGCTTCTTCCATCTATTATAATCAGGAAAACGGATATACTGTGGCGGTATATGAAACAGAAGATGAAATTCCAGAAGGGAAGAAGGAGATTGGGAAACAGCAGTTTATAGCAGTTGGCTGCGAACTGCCAAGAAATGAAGGGTTGGATATATCCTTAAAAGGACAATGGAAAGAATCAGAACGGTATGGAAAACAGTACCATGTGGCTTCTTTTGAGATTCAGATGCCAACAACGGGAGAAGGGGTGAAAGCGTACCTTTCTTCCGGATTGATCAAAGGGGTTGGACCTATTATCGCAGAAAGGATTGTAGACCGGTTCGGGAAAAATACCTTCTATGTCTTTGAACAATGTCCAGAACGTTTGCTTGAAATTCCAGGAATTACACAAAGAAAGCTGGATAGTATTTTAGAGGGGTACCATAAAAGCGAAAATATCCGTCAGCTTTCTCTTTTTTTATCTTCTGCGGGTGTAACACCAAAGAAAATAGAAAAAATTCAGGAACATTTTGGATACAAGGCAGTCAGCATTATCAAAAAAGATCCCTTTCGGTTGTGTGAAATGGAAGGTTTTGGATTTAAAACGGTTGATCCGATAGCTAGGAAGGTCAAACATTTTCAGGCAGATAATCCTTTACGGATAAAAGCAGCTATATTATATGTTTTAAAAGAAGCAGAAGGGGAAGGGCATCTCTATTTAGAGGTGCCTGAAATTTTGACAAGAACAAAATCCTTATTGTTTCGAGGAGATAAAAGAGGTCATGTCACAGAACGGAAAATACGTGATGCAGGGAATTCGCTCATTAAAGATGACAAGGAACTTGTCTGCAGCTATACGAAAATTTATTCTAAGAAAAATTATGAGTCGGAACAAAAAGCTGTTATACAACTTGCGGCGCTCAGCCGATATCCGATAAAAAGATATGATGTAGAAAAATGGATTTCCGGTTTGGAATCGAAAGAAAACATACAATTAGCGGAAAAGCAAAGAAAAGGGATTGAAATGGTTTTTCAAAATCCAGTTTCCATTATAACAGGAGGACCTGGAAGTGGTAAAACAACCCTGCTGCGTTTTATTGTTATGATACAGGAAAAATTGAATATGGATAGTATGATTTTACTGGCGGCCCCTACCGGAAGGGCAAGACAGAGAATGTATGAGGCAACGGGGTATCCGGCACTGACGATACATAAAAGTATCGGGCTTACAGGAGCAGAAGGGGAAGAGGCATGGAATGCTGGAGAGATGCTTTGTGATGATTTGATTATCATTGACGAGTGCAGTATGGTAGATATGCATCTGTTTACCAGCCTGATGATGAAAATAAAGGCTGGAAGCCGGATTGTTTTTGTAGGAGATAAAGATCAACTGGAATCAGTAGGTCCTGGCAATGTGTTTAAAGAACTCATTGATTCCGGAGTCATTCCGGTTACTGTTTTAGAGCAATGTTTCCGGCAGGAAAACCCTACTATTTTGGAGAATGCGATAAAAATCAACTGTGGGAAACAAAATCTGGTATATGATGACAGTTTTTCTTTTGTAGCAGCACATGATGATGAAGAAGCTGCGAAAAAGATTGTGAAAATTTTTGATACGGAGTGGAATCAACAAGGGAAAAATGTAAATGCAGTTCAGGTATTAACACCTTTAAGGGAGGATACAAAGGTAAGTGCCAATGCCTTGAATATAAAAATCAAAGACAGGATCAATCCATACCAGAGAGGACAGCAGGAAATCAAAAGTGGAAACAAAATTTTTCGGATACAGGATAAAGTGATGCAAACGAAAAATGAAGATGAAATTTCCAATGGAGATATCGGGATTGTACGAAAAATAGGAAAGGTGAATGGCAAGAAATACATGGAAGTGGATTTTGGAGAAGAAAGGGTTATGCGATACCAGGAAGGAGAATCTTGGAACCTTGTTCATGCGTATGCAATTACTGCCCATAAGGGACAAGGATCAGAATATCCAGTAGTCATCATTCCAGTTTTGTCATGCTTTCGGCGGCATACTTTAAAGAGAAATCTATATTATACTGCGATTACAAGGGCAAAAAGAAGAGTCATTCTTGTTGGAAGCAAACAGGCATTTTCCCAGGCAATACGGGCAGGAAGATCGAAAAAAAGAAATACGTTATTATCCTATCGGTTAAAAAAAGCATTTGAGGAGTTTTGGGATAAGAATGAAGCGGCGTAAGAAAATAGCAGGAAACTATTTGTAAAATTAAGAATAGTTATGATAGGGAAGGAAAAATAAACGGTCCTTCCTTATTATACTGATTATATGGAAGAATGATACAGTGAGAAAAATGTCAAAATTCTTGAATAAAAAGAAAATATTCATGTATAATAGTGTTAAGAATAGCAACAATGTTGTTGACATGCAATGGTTGGTTTGTTAAAATTATAAACAGATATTTAGGAGGGTAAGCATGAAAGAATTTAATGGAGAAAAGTTTTGCAAGGATATTATTGAATTAAGAGGAACAGATTCACAATCAGCATTTGCAGAGAAACTAGGGATTAATAGATCAACATTGTCTTTGCTGGAAAACGGGAAACAGATTCCAACACTTGAACTTTTTAACAAATTGTGTAATTTGGCGTCAAAAAGTACGGAGGAATATTTTAAAGAAACAACAAAGGATTCCTTAGTATATTTAATGGGAAGTCTTGATGAGGCTGATAAGGTGAAAATTGAAGAGATGGCTGAACGCATTCGCATTAAGGAGAAATATGAGAGGTTAGCGAAAAGGAGTAGTTATGTCGGATATTAATTATAAAGAATTATTTGAACACTATTACCAGAAGGATTATGATTTCAATACATCTTCTTTGTCAGCGGAGCAAATTAAAGATATTAAGCAGACAGCACGGCAGATGAGGGTGGACTATGCATTAGCGCCAATGGGAACTAGTATCTTCAACTGGATATTAAACCAGAATAGTAACATAAGATTTGAATTGGTGCCATTTGATTCTGAAAATATTGATGGTATGCTTTATGTGCCAACAACTGGAAAGGATTGTGCATATATCATATTGAATGTAAATAAGCCATTGATTAATCAGATTTTTACGGCTGCTCATGAATTTTATCATTATATCAAAGATTATAAAAAATTTAGAGAAACGCCGTATATCTGTGATTTTAATAAGCTGAAAGATATAAATGAGATGTGTGCAAGCAGGTTTGCGGCAGAACTATTATTGCCAGAAGAAGCACTGCTAAGAGAAATCAAAGATTATTTGGTGAATATGAAAATTCCAGATACCAGTAAAATGACCTTTCATCAGTATGCGACTTTGATGATTTTTTTAACAGTAAAATATCAAATGCCATTGAAAGCTGTGATTTACAGATTGGCAGAGGAAGGATACATTAAAAATATCGAAGAATATATTAAAAATTATGAATTCATAAAAAATGTGTTAAGGGAGATTGAGATATTTAAAAAACGTGTTGAAGAACTTTATAAAAAAGAAAATAATTATGTTCTTCCGTATAGTTCCACATATGTAGATATGGAAAGGGCCTTTTCTACAGGGAATGCATCAAGGGAAGAAATTCTGGAAGATGCTAAAAAACTTGAATTGGATATGAAATTAATTGATGATATTCTTGCGCAAGATACGGAAGAAGATGACGAAGAAACAGATGATGAGGAACTCTTTGCCTTGATTCGTGCAAAAAGGGGGTAACTACAGATGATAACACCATTGAAAAGAACTCCTTTGCATGATTTGTTGAATAAACCCGTTTTATTCGATGCTAATATTTTCATGGTGGGAATTGAAGATAGAATATCTAATAAGAATTGCTCTTTTGAAAATATGAAACAACTGTATATACAGCCACTTTTTGAGAGTTTCACAGATATTTATATCCATAATGAAGTATATAAAGAATTAGATGAGAATGCAAAAAAGATGGTTGATACATATATAGGGAAAAATGTTACAATCGTAAAAGAAGATGGAGTGTATGGAACAGATCCATTGTATACGACGATTTTTAACCATATTGCAGGGCATGAACTTGTGAATTATAAACGAGGAAATTCAAAAGACAGAGGGGAAGTATACAGTTTAGCTTATGCTGCATACCATAAGATGAACTATTTTTGTTCCAAGGAAATTATGGTAGATAATATTGCACACGAACTGAAGGATTTACAGGATATTGATATTATTACATTTGATATTATTGTTTTAGCAGCGTATATTTATTATGTACATAAAAACGATTCTTCAAATACTAAAGGATTAAAATCTATTTATAAAAGGTATTGTGCAGATGTTATCAAAAGGCACGGATTGCCGAAAACATTAAACGAATATATTAAGGCATCATTAGAGTATTTATAAAGCAGACTTTGACAAAAGAATGATATGCTTCAGGTATTTTAAAATCATTAGAAGTTTTGCTATCTTCGGATCGTGAAGTAAAGGAAAAGAAAGAGATATTACAGAATGATTTTTCAATTGAAATGACAAAGACATTAGAAAGTGAGGTGTCTAATGTGTAATCTGAGTAAAGGCGTTGAAGAAAAAGGAATTCAAAAAGGAATTCTTCTTTCAATTAGAAACCTTATGGAAACAATGGGGTGGCCGGTAGAACAGGTAATGGAAGGACTGAAAATTCCTGAAGAAGAAAAAAGGAAATATTTAGATGAATTAAAAAAGCGTAGGAGTACAAAATATATAAATTTGAAATAATGAGGTGAGCAGTGCTATTACTGTTCACCTCATTTGTGTATCCGACAGTTATACTGTTAAAAGGGGTGTTAAGGTTTGCTACATTGAGTTTGTGAAGATATGCGGGTTGGACAAACATGATTTTTATCTACAATGCCACCTAAATAATCGGTTCCCCAAGAACACATAGCGTCTAAGATAGGATACAAACTTTTTCCGAAATCAGTCAGGCTGTATTCAACTTTCGGCGGAACTACGGGATACACAACTCTATGAATCAGACCGTCATTTTCCAATTCCCGTAATTGCTGTGTGAGCATTTTAGGAGTGGCAGAGGTAACTAAACGGCTTAGTTCACTGAAACGTAGAGTTTTTCCTACAAGGTGCCATAGAATAATCGCTTTGTACTTACCGCCAATTAGGCTGATTGTGGCTTCCACGGGGCAACTAAATGTTTTCACAGGCATGAACCTCCAATTTCTTTAGTATCATTTTGGGTACTATATAACAAAAAAGTGCGTACTTGAATATAAGATAAATTCTGTTACAATCATAGCATACTTAGCTAGGTTTTACAAGAAAATGTGGAGCGCTCCGATGTAACTGATGAAAGAGAGAGGAATTGATTTTATGGATTTTTTGACATTAGCAAAACAGCGTTGTTCTGTTCGAAGATTTAAAAAGACAGAAGTAGAAGATGCAAAACTGGAAAAATTGCTTGAGGCAGCTCATGTTGCACCCACTGCAGCAAATCAGCAGTCCCAAAGGGTGTTGGTTGTTAAAAGTGAGGAAGGATTACGAAAGCTGTCAAAGGCTACAAATTCTCATGGTGCTCCATTGGCAATTATTGTATGTGGAGATCATGATAATGTTTTTGTAAGACCGTTCGATAGAAAGGATATGGTGGAAATTGATGCAACTATTGTTGCGGATCATATTGTAATGGAAGCTGAGGATTTAGGATTAAGCAGCTGCTGGATTACTTACTTTGAACCATCTATTGTGAAAAAGGAATTTAATATTCCAAGTAATCTTGAGCCGGTAGCCATTCTTTCTATTGGATATGCAGATGGTAAAAAAGCTTCTCCAGATCGTCATATGACAGAAAGAACACCTATTGATAAGATTACATTTTACGAACACTTTTAAGCATTCCTTAGGACTGAAAGGATAAAGCAATGGTTATTAAAAACAGTGAGATGAAAACACAAATTCGGCATGAACTGAAAGGTGGAAATGGAGATATTCACTTTTTGAATTATGCGGATTGTTCCGAGTTCAAAAATTGCAGATTATTATCTGAAATGACTATTCCGGTAAATGCAAGTATTGGGGAACATACCCATATTGCAGAAACAGAATACTATATTGTCCTTTCTGGAAAAGGATTAGTCGTAGATAATGGCAGTGAAAAGGTTGTTGAAGATGGTGATTTGATCGTAACTAATGATGGTGAAACACACGAAATAAAGAACATTGGTTCTACACCATTGAAGATTATCGCTATCATTGTGACATATTGACGAAAATAAAATCCCCCCATAATTTTGTGCAAAGTCACCATGAATGGGAGTGGGGGGATTTTTTGGAGGAAAAATGAGCGAGAAAGAAAAAATGCTGGCAGGTCAGCTATATAATCATTATGACAAACAATTGACAATTGAACGAAAAGAAATTGCAGAAAAAGTTTATATATATAATAACACAAGAGATTTAGATAAACAGCAGGAACTATTATCAACAATGCTAGGAAAAGTTGGTAATAATGTAGAAATCAAAGTCCCGTTTATGTGTGATTATGGATATAACATTGAGATGGGGGAGAATGTGTTTATCAATTACAACTGTACAATGTTAGACTGCAATAAAATAAAAATTGGCAATAATGTATTAATAGTGCCTAATGTACAGTTCTATGCAGCGACACACCCTGTGGAATATCAAATACGATTGCAAGAACTTGAAATGGCCTATCCCATCATTATAGAAGACAATGTTTGGATAGGCGGAGGAACAATTATCTGTCCAGGGGTAAAAATTGGAAGGAATACAGTCATTGGTGCGGGGAGTGTTGTGGTAAAGGATATACCAGCAAATTGTGTGGCAGTAGGAAATCCATGTAGAGTTATAAAACATTTGGAGGAAGAAGTACATGAATGATAAAATCGAATTTTGCGGGTTAGGACATATAAATATTGTAGTAGATGATATTGATGAAGGAATTTCTTTTTATTCAACTGCTTTACAGGCAGTTCCATATCAAATTTTTAGGAATTTTAAAAATGCTGGATTTTCAAAAGCAGCAGGCTTTTTATCAAATGCTGATGATATAGAATTAAATATTGCTTTTCTGGATATTCCTAATACAGGTCTTACTTTAGAATTGATGCAGTATATTACACCTGAAACAAATAACAAGGTTGAAACAAATGAGGTTTTTACAGTTGCCGGAGTGAGACATGTTGCTTTAAAGGTTAATAATATAGAACAGGCTTTTCAGAAAGTATCCCAAATGTCAGGAATTGAGCTTATTAGTTCTTCAAAGGATTATCAGCCATATAAAATAGATACCATTCAGGATACAGATTTCAAGTTTTGTGATCCAATGTTGGAATGCGATATGACGAAAAAAGAGAGGTAGTGGATTGTATCGGGAAAACAAAATATTTTTACTTTAGGGATAAATATGGAGTTCAGTGGGAATTTGAACAGGGACATACAGATGTTGGAAATGACAGATAAAATATTTTAAAGGAGAAATACCATGAGTTATAAGATGATTGTATTAGATCTAGACGATACGCTTTTGAAAAATGATGGAACTATTTCAGGCAAAACAAAGAAGACACTTAAAAAGGTCCAAGAAGATGGAATTAAAGTTGTATTGGCATCCGGAAGTCCAACATTTGCTATAGAACCAGTAGCAAATGCTTTGGAATTAGAAAAATATGGAGGATATATTATTTCCTATAATGGAGCAAGAATCATAGAGTGTAGGGATAAAAAAGAACTGTATGCAGCTAATATTACAAGAGAAGAGGTACAAAAACTGTATCAGATGAGTCAGGAAAAAGATGCTTACATACAAACCTACATTGGTGACAATATTATTGCTTCACAGCCAAATAAATTTACAGATATTGAGAAACAAATTACAGGTATGGAAATTATTGTTCCGAATGACTTTTCATCTTATGTGCAACAAGAAGTCGTGAAAGTGATTGTTTTACAAGAACCGGAAAAATTGAAAGAATTGGAAAAAAAGTGGAAACCTTTGATACAAAATAAATTGTATATGACTATTTCTAAACCATTTTTCTTAGAATTTATGAATTTGGAAGTAGATAAAGGAAAAAGTATTCTGAGACTGGGGAAAATGTTAGGCATTGATGCAGAAGAAATTATTGCAATAGGTGACAGTTATAATGACATTACAATGATCCAAGCAGCAGGATTGGGAGTTGCTATGGGAAATGCCGTGGAAGCGGTAAAGGAAATTGCAAATTATGTTACGGAGGATAATGAGCATGATGGTGTTGCAACTGTAGTAGAAAAATTTATTTGGGAAGAAGATTTTGCTTTGACCGCATAGGAGGGAAGACGATATGCAATATGAAATCGGACCAATCAGACCACCTTCTGAATCCCAAAGTCTGCTGATACGTGTTACAAGAGGGTGTCACTGGAATAAATGCAAATTTTGTGGCTTATATAAAAATTGTAAATTCTCTATGCGATCGCAGAAAGATATTTTAGGAGATATTAAAAAGGCTGGAGAAATTTATAAGAACAGAAGATTTACCTCATGCTTTTTACAGGACTCAGATGCATTCGTACTATCTACAAATAAACTGTTACCGATTGTAGAAGCAATTAAATCGGAGTTTCCAGAAATCAATTATATTACCAGCTATGCCAGGGCAGATAGTATTCTGAGAAAGAATTTATCGGAAATGAAAGAACTAAAAGATGCGGGATTAAACCATCTGTATTGTGGCATGGAATCTGGAAGTGATCATGTACTTAAACTGGTTAATAAAGGCAGTACGGGAGAGCAAATGAAGGAGGCTGGAATATTAGCGAAAGATGCAGGGATGATTTTATCAGAATTTATTTTATTGGGGTTAGGCGGAAAAAAATACTCGGATGAAAATGCAATTCAAACAGCAGAAGTTTTGAATTGTATAGAACCAGATTATATCCGTGTTCATGCAACTGCAGTTAAGCCAGAAACACCGTTAGGTGAAATGCTACATAATGGTGAATTTCTTTTGCAGTCGGAGGAGGAAATAGTGGCAGAACAAAGGCTGTTTTTGGAAAGACTGCGTAATATGAATAGTTATTATGTTAATGAACATATTGTTAATCTGCTATTAGAAGTTCGAGGAACTTTAAAAAATGAAAAAACAAAAATGTTGGATCAGATAGACTGTTATCTGAATATGTCTTCAGAGGACAAAGAAAATTTTGCGGTAGGAAGAAGAATAAATCAATATTTTTGTTTAGAGGATATGAAAATCGAATCACGAAAAAAGGCAGTTTCGGAATATATCCAAAAATTAAAGTCTAAAGGAGTAGATTTAGATATGGCATGTAACATACTGAGAGCTGAAATGATATAGGAGTAGGAGAATCGTAATAATTGAAGACAGTAAAACTACATTTTGAAAAACGTCTGTTATCAGGCGTTTTTCAAAATATAGTTTTGCACACAAGATTGCGTATAGTTGTAAAATTTACTATAATATCAGTTATTAAAGAGGGGAGCAAAAAGGAGGAATTCCATGAATAAGCGTATTGCAAAAAAGAATTAAAAAAAGCTTTTAAAGAAATGGAAAGTAGTCGTGAAAATGGCGTTTCAGTTATTATAAAAACACAGGCATACGTAGATAAAAATGGAAAAGAATGCAATCCACTAGAAACACCAAATGCCAGATTTATCCAGTTAAAACGTCCTAGAATTCAATATATTTAGGAATACGGAGAAATAAGAATACTATCTATATTAGAGAATTTTTTGCATTGAAATCATCTATTTTCTTGTGGTTTCTTATATTTTGTATAAGGAATCGCTTCGTATGAAGAACAATATTTTCAAAAAGGAATAAATTTCTTATGCTCCTAAAACTGTTGTTGACAGTTTCTCTATCTAATGTTAGGATAAAGTTGTATTCATTTATGTACAAGCAAATTTGTGCAATGAATTTTTATTCTGCATGGCAGCAGAAGAGTTACTTTGGCATAGTCTGCAATAAAATATAGGAATAAGTTTAAGACAAGGTATAGAAAGACAAATACCTTGTCTTTTTTTGCGTGTAGGAAGGAGGAACATACCTAAAAATTGCAGACAGAAAGGAGAGAAAATGGCAGAGATAAAATTATTTGACACATGGACATTTCAGGAAGAAATGCCGGAACCATTCAGCAGGTTTTTACAAAAAGAAGGATTACGAAAAACCACTACCATGGTGGAATGTCTTTCCCAGTATAATCAGGGAAGACAGGCAACACTGCATCCCCCTACATTGAGGGCAATGCTCAATATTGCAGGGATTTATTTGAAACAAACAGAAGGAGCTCTTGGGTTTCAAAAAGGAAATTATGATTTGTTGAATTTCTATTGCATGGAATATGTAAAAGGAAAACGACGCTACGCATTGGTTTATAATCCGATCAGTGCAAAGATACGTGGTGTCTGTAAAACAGAGAAGCAAACATATACAGCTCTGGATTCCGTTGAAAGAAACATCAGTGATGGAGAGGAGCTTTTGGCAATGCTTATTTATGTCAGTCTGGAAAAGAAAGAAGCATTATATAACCTGGAGTTTGCTCAGAATTTTATTTTATTCATGCAGCAGATGAAAGAAGGATGGAAAAATGCAAAACTTGCATTAAAAGCAGCTTTTCTTTGTTGTGATAACCTGTACCGGAGAGTCGAAAATGTACAGGATTTCAGCAATGAAGGAATTCCGTTGGAGAAAAGCCAGCTTGGAAAGAATGGTATGGAACAACTTTCCACACTTGCAATCGAAAGTGAACTGTATGCACCAAACGATGCGATAAAAGGTACATTTCAGATTTTTGGAGAAACGAAGAAAGTAAGAGAATGGACGTTAAAAGAATTACAGAAAATTTACAGACAGCACTGGCAGGTTTCTAAAGATTATCAAGACCGTATTCCACGGCTTCCAGAGGATATGAAAGTTGGGGAATATGCGCAGGATATCCTTTCTGCAATTGTAGAGTCTCCTTTCCGGAAATTTATGATCACCGGAAATGCAGGAACAGGAAAGACAACAGACGCACAGATGATTGCCCAGATTTTAGGAGTGCCTTATTTTGCTTTGAACTGTGGACCGGAAACCGATGAAAGTACACTGGTGGCAGGGATTTATCCAAATTCCAGGAAAAAGACCGAAGATAGTATGAAGTTTCCTTCTTTACAGGAATTTGTTACAGATCCGATGCAGGTATTAGAAGAAGTAGCCCATACAAGAAAAGAAGGGATTACCAAAAGCGAAGCCTTTCGGGAACTGTTAGATGCAGTGTATCAGTCCGGTTACCAGAAAGCAAAAAATGAAGGGGATTTTGTAATGCAGGAATCGGAAATCATAAAAGGCTGCCGAATGCCTTCGGTGATTGAAATTATGGAGGCTTCTCTTATTGTAGAGCCGGGGACACTTGGAAAACTTAACCGGTTATTAGATGACTCCAGGAAACTGGACCTTCTGTACGGGGAAGTCGTAGAACGACATCCAAATGCAATTATCATCATCACTACCAATCTGAATTATGTTGCAAATAGGGAATTTGATTTTTCCGTGGTATCCAGAATGAACAAAGTGCAGCATCGCAAAGACTTAACAGAACAGCAGTTGGTAGAACGTGCCATGTTTCGTACAGGCTGCAAGGATATGGAAGTCCTAAAACAGATGGCAAAGGTAATGAAACGACTGGATACAGTCGTAAAAGAAGAATTTGGAAAAGCCGGACTTTGCGGCTACCGGGAATATGAAAACTGGGTATATGAATATATGCGCACCCAAAATCTTGTAAAGGCTGCAGAAGATACGGTATTATCCAAGCTTGCATCCGATGAAGAAGATAGGGATATGCTCCGGCAGGTATGTATGGAGATTTATGTAGAGCAAGGGAAGGGATCTGTATGAGAAGTAAAGAAATAGGAAATAGCAGCCAGACAGAGAAGCGCTTGCTGCGGGATATGGAAGTATTTTCTTCTCCTCAGTTTTTAAGGTTAGTGCAACGGATTGGAAAAGAAATTACAGATAAGCATGATGCACAGATCCGGTTTTATTCCGATGCAACGGATCACAGGGCCGGTTATTTTGAGGGGCGCTATATTTATATCAATACCATGAATATGCTTACACAAAGTTTTCCGACTTTGGATTTGAGAAGCAAAAGCCTGATAGGCGTGGAAGGACATGAATGCGGGCATCAGAATTACAGCAGTATCTATCTGAGACGGAAATATATAGATGGAATTGCAAGTGGGATTTTATATCCAGCCTGGCCGCTGCCGGAGACGGAGCGAGAAACTGGATTTTTACAAAGTATGAAAGAGGGTTTTCAAAAGAAAGATGCGGTTCTATTAGGACTCTATCTGCAAACAGCCGGAAGGCTGCATGGATATCTGGAAGATGCCTTTATCGAAGAACAGATGTGCAGAAGGTTTCCAGGAAGTATCCGGCAGGGGATTTTGCAGAACCGTAAAAGGAATATGGAGCAGATTTCTAGTCTGAAAAGCCAGATTGCACAGAAGAAATCAAAGCTGAAGATTATGTTACTTCTGTTGGTGCAATATATGTTTACCCATAAGGTCAACGTATGGGACGGAGAAGTTGCAGAATATATGGAACTGCTTAGAAACTGTATTCCGGTTCTTTTGAAAACGACTGTTGATATGGGGGAAAGCACAAGGTATCTTGCAACAAACCAGATTTTATTGAAGTTGTGGCCTTTGCTTTTAGAAGAAGCGGAAGGTATGGAAAGAAAAATAAAATCGACAGGAGAAAACAAAGAGAGCGTATTGAAACAGGCTTTTGATGAGTGGAAAAAAGATCTGCCACAATACTCGGAAGAACCTTTCTGCAGGGAAATCCGCATGGAGCGAAAGGAAGCTTCGGATGTTCTTTGGAATGGAGGAGAACTGAAACGTACTTTTTCAGAAGAAATGCAATCCATTCAAATGGAAAGAGAAAGTGTAGTAAAAGAGAAGGAAAGGCTGACAGAAGGAAAGACAGAGCCTTTGCTTTCTGAATTGGAGCAAGAAACTGTAAAGACAATTGATATTGGAAGAGAACTGCACAATATTTGTCTGGAATTAAAAAGAGAAGCAAGGGAAAAGGGATATGAGGAATGGATGCGGGAGCGTTTGAAAGAGATTTTAGAAAATACGGAGTTTACACCTGTGAACCGGGAAATTAAAAAGCGTGTTTTCCGAAAAGAAGTCATTTCACAAACCGCATATCAAAAATATAGAATTTTTCAACCACAGATAAAACATACTTTAATGAAAATGAAGCAGGATTTACTACCGGTTTTAAAAAGGAAGAAAACCCATATTTTACGTTACCAGTATATAGGAAAAAGATTGGATATGGCACATCTTTGGAATCCTGAAAAAAGAATTTTTCAGACCAAAATCCCTTCTCAAAACATGGATACAGCGATTGGATTTTTATTGGATCAGTCTGGTTCCATTGACAGCAAACGGTGGGAAACCTCTGTGCTGACAGCCCTTTGTGTGGTGGAATTTGCACAGGTATTTGGGATACCGGTATGTGTGAACGGACACTGCACAGGGAGAGAGCATATAGGCAGGAAACGAGAGGAAATTGTGTGTTTGCATTCCTATTTAGAGTTTGGTGAGAAAGAGGAAGGTAAGTACCGGATTTTGGATATGGAGACAGGCGGAGCCAACAGAGATGGGGCGGCCCTTCTTTACATGGCAGAAAAAATGGTAAAAAGAAAGGAAAAGATGAAAATCCTGATTTTTTTCTGTGATGGACTTCCAAATGCACAAGGCTATGGCGGAAAAGTAGCAAGGGAAGATTTACAGAAGGTACAAAGGCAGCTGAAGCAGAAACAGGTTACTTTGTTTGTGGCAGCGATTGGAAGGGATCAGGAGGATATTCAAAATATTTACGGGAATGCCTGTATCAATGCGGAGAATCTGGAACAGCTTCCGCATCAGATTGTAAAGAAACTTTTAGAATACATGGGATAGAGAAACAGGACAAGGGACTTTTTCAGGTCTCTTTTTTGATTGGAGGAATTATGGAGCAGAAAAAAGAATGGATTGAGGATTTCTGGCGTACAGGGTATGCAATCCGTCTGGGAAAAGACCAGTATTTTCAGGAAATCAGAAACAAACGTATTGTAACCGCAAAAATTTGGAAAGCCGCTTTCTTTCAAAGCTTAAGAGAAGCTGAGATATTTGCTCAAAAACATCTTTGGTATACGGGAATGGATCCGCAGATTTGCTACCGTGCTTGGGTACTGGTATCTATTGAAAGTGAAGAAGAACAGGAGTTGTTTTGGAATGGAAAGCAGTTTGTCCCGGAACTTGGGAAGGCAAAACTTTTTTCCAGTTCGCAGGAAATGCAGACTTATGTAAAACGTTTGGGACTATCCAGACAGACTTATCCGGAATTATTGCCGGTAGAGAAAAAACAGATGAAAAATGCAGCGTAAGGAGGAAACAGGATGGAAATTAAAAATTTAGCACAATTAAAACGGGTTATACAAGAGAAAAGAGAATTTATTATCAGAGTACACCGACAGGAAAAATTTTTAGGACAGAAGAGAATACCTAACGTGGTACAAAGTAATGGATTTTATTCTGTCATATCCGGACAGCCGGAGCATGAGGTCAGTTGTGCAAATCATGGAAAAGGAAGCTGGATTGATTTTGGGAAAGCAACTCAGTGGGAATTTCAGGAGGAGACATGCAGTATGTATTTGCCAGAAATGGAGCATATACCTGAAAACCTGATTTGGACGATTGAATTTTGCAAGGATAAAAAGAATATCCCACAAAAACTTTCCTGCTCCATTCTCTGTAATGCTTATTATCATGGGGAATTATTGCTGCCAGAAGCAATAAAAACCTTCCCGGAGGCACTGGAATACGCGAAGGACCATTTAGATGAAATTCCATTAGGAGAAATGAATTATATCGAAAACAGTGATGTACTCGATCAGGAGAATTGTGAGCTGGTAGCTGCCGATTCGGAAGAAATTCCAGAAGACAGCAGCAAAGAAAACGGTTTGAAAAGTTCCAAAGAGGAATGGTGGAGGATCATTGAAGGAATAAAAGAACATGAAAGTAGACTGGCAGAACAGGGAAGGACAGAAGATGCAGTATCCAAATGATGTTGTAACGGAGATTTTAAAAGATGGAGATGGAAGAATTTCTGGGATAAAAAGAGGAGAAATTTCTTTATCAGATGACGATTATTATCTAGCAGATACCCAGGAACCTTATTCCTTCCGTCAAGTTACTTGGGAGGATATTCTTGGAATAATGGAGGAATATTCCAAGAATGGTTATCTGCCTCCCATCTTTTCAAAGGGAACGGTTATCTGGCTTTCAGAAGAATATGAGAGCGATTCCAAAACATCAAGATTTTTACTATCCGATGCAGCTGCCACCATGGAAAAAGTCTGCAAATGATTCGAAAGTTTGGATTGCTGGTATGCAGATACCGATTTGGATTCTAGGGAATATGCAGAAGAATATCAAAGGATTGTATCTGGAATTTTGCATGGTCTTGTGATTTTAAACCCGAAAAAACTCGCATTAGAAGAGGTGATTAAAGAATGGGAAGTGAATTTTACAGAACCCGAAAAAAGAGGGTATCGAGTAGCCTTTGATGAAATTCGTAAAGGTAAAATCCCAATTGTTCGGGACTGTAATTACATAAC
>ENA-OQJN01000392-OQJN01000392.1-human-gut-metagenome-genome-assembly--contig:-NODE-392-length-18753-cov-2.749275_pt1 | contig 18753 bp, 12 predicted proteins | sample MGYA00242610_ERZ504777 | MGnify/ENA primary metagenome ERZ504777 (study PRJEB26092, sample SAMD00036350) | human gut metagenome | host: Homo sapiens | study: EMG produced TPA metagenomics assembly of... | reverse complement strand
ACTACACCTGTTTACGGTGGTGGTTTTTATGGTTCTACGCCTATACAATATCCTAATGAGTGGAAATTACGGCGTTCACTACCATATGCTCGTGTGTATGATCCGAATCTGAAAACCTCAGAACACGAAGTCTTATGAGTTAGGTGTGGATTTGACCTTCTTGAATGGTCTGTTCTCATTGAACTATACCTTCTCTCGGCAGAATGTGAAAGATCAGATATTTGAGGTTCCTTTGGCTGGTTCTACAGGCTCTGCAGAATTAGTAACCAATGGTGGCGCTATCCATACGAACGCTCATGAGATTACGTTGGGAATCAATCCGATCAATACGAAGAATTTTAAATGGGATATGGCATTTAACTTCTCTAAGATCGATAACTACGTGGATGAGCTGGCTCCGGGTGTAGAGAGTATTTTCTTGGGAGGTTTCGTTGATCCGCAGGTACGTGCGAATATTGGCGATAAATTCCCTGTAATCTATGGTACGACTTTCTTGCGTAATGACAACGGTGACATTGTCGTAGACGAAGATGGCTTGCCTCAGATCGGTAGTGAGGGTGTGATCGGTAAGGTTTCCCCGGATTTCCTCTTGGGTTTCAATACTAATTTTGAGATCTACAAATTCCGTATCGGCGCTACGTTCGATTGGAAATGTGGTGGACAGATGTATAGCGGTACATTGAACACGTTGAACTATTATGGTACAAGTATGGAGTCTGTTGAAAGTCGTACGGCCGAGACTTTCCGTTTTAGTCATCCGGCTGTAAAGCAGTTGGAAGATGGTTCCTATGTAGCTAATGACATAGATATCAAAGGCGAAGACGCTTTATCATATTATGACCGCATGACGCTTATTTCCGAAGCTGGTATCTATGACAGTGGTTTCTTGAAACTACGTGAGTTGTCCGTTAGTTATCCGATATGGGATAAGAATGGAATCAACGTGAACTTAAATGTTTTTGCCAGAAATATCATTCTTTGGTCTGAGTTGAAAAGTTTGGATCCTGAGGCTTCTCAAGGTAATAATAATATGGGCGGTGGCTTCGAGCGCTTTTCTATGCCGGGTGCTTCGAGCTATGGCTTCGGTTTAAATGTGAAATTCTAATAAAGGAAACAAAAGATGAAACTTCAAAATATCTCAAAAAAATTATTGACGGGAGTTGTTTTCACCGCAGCCTTGGTCTCTTGCTCTGAGGATAAGATGGATGAGATCAACAAAGATCATAATCATACCACAGCAGTTCCCGCAAAGATGATCCTTACGGATGTCATGACTTCGACTGCGTTTAGCGTGGTTAGCGGCGATTTCAATTTATATGGTGGTATGTATGTGGAACATGAGACAGGTTCGCATAATCAATTCTACTATGCGGAAACCCGTTCTTCTTGTACATCGGCTTCTACCTTTAATAACTCATGGGGGGAACCTATTCGACACTGAAAGATGCTTTGATCTCTGTCAAAGTCGCGAGAAGAAGAGCAGAACTTCATAACAAAAGGCATTGCGGAACTTTTCGTGGCTTACAATTTGGCGATCTTGACAGATATGTATGGTGATACACCTTGGAAAGAGGCTTGTGACTATACAGTATCTATGACTCCCGCTATCGATAAACAAGAGGAGATTTATAAGGATATCATGGCCTATGTGGATGCCGCAATTGAAGATCTTCAGAAATCAGATCTGACGAGCCTGTCTAATCAAGATTTGATTTATAAAGGTGACGCTTCGGCTTGGCTAAAGACAGCTTATGGCTTGAAGGCTCGTTATACGATGCGCTTGATGGGACGTAGCGCTGATGTTAAGGGCGATATGGAAAAGGTGTTGGATTATATTTCCAAGTCGTACACCTCGGCAGCCGAGCAATGTAGCTATGCTATGTATGGTGTGGGTGTTAATATCAACCCATTTTTCGGAGTATTCTATTCTCGTTTAGGTGAAGTAGCCAGCCGAAGTATGTTTGATAAATTGAATGAGCGTAATGATCCGCGTATCAGACGTTGCTATGTGGAGGCTAACAGCCAAACGATGATTGCTTCTAAGGATGATCCATTATTGAATCTTGCTCATAATGGTGATTTAGTGCAAAGTCAGTTAGAATATACTGTTTCCATGTTCTGTGCAGCTCAAACCGCTCCGACTCACATCTTAAGTTATCATGAGGTATTGTTCTTGAAGGCAGAGGCTTTGTGTCGTTTAAATCGTAAGGATGAGGCAAAAGCAGTGTTGAAAGAGGCTGTTGTCGCAGGTATGGCTAATATGGAGGTTAATATCAAGTCTGCCCTCGCTTCTGATTATTGGGGAGGTTTCTTGAATGTAACAAACGAGGTGACACCGGAGGAGGCCGCTTCTTACTTTGATGAGAATGTCGTTCCCTTATTCGATGCTAATCCTTTGAAAGAGACGATGATTCAGAAATATATTTCTTTCTGGAACGCAGATGGAGAGTCTACCGAGTGCTATAATGACGTACGTCGTTTGAAGAGCTTGGGTGAGGATATTTATGGCTTGCAAAATCCGGGTAAGTTCCCGTTAAGATGTCCGTATGGTAATGATGATACTACGACTAATCCTAATATACAAGCTGCTTATGGTGATGGTCAGTATGTGTTTACCGAAAACGTATGGTGGGCTGGCGGAACTCGCTAATCAATATATAAAAGCATAACGAGTGACAACATTCAAAAAAGGGGAAGAATATCTTAATGATATTTTTCTCCTTTCTTATAAATCCACATTCTAGCCGAACTTCAATCGTGTCTCAATCTTCTCAAGATCGCGGACAATCGTCATATCCATGATATTGCTATAGATTTCGGTAGTACGAACACTTTTATGCCCTAACAACTTTTGTACCGTAGTTATATTCGCTCCATTATATAATAATAAGGTAGCATTTGTATGCCGAGCCGTATGAAAAGATACCTTCTTATCAATACTTGCCAATTGGCTGATTCGGCGTAATTGCTTATTCACGTTTGAATTAGAGGATAAGGGAACACCAAACAGGGTTCTCGGCGCATTCTTATATCGCTCATAGATAGGTAAAGATTTACCCTCGAACAAGAGGAATAGCGGCAAACGGACACTCACATCTGTCTTCACCGATGAATAAACCAGCCAAACCTTATCATCAATAATCAAAAAGTTCTCTTTCGTTATACTTACTATGTCTGAGAAACGTAATCCCGTGTAGCAACTAAATAAAAACATATCCAGACACCGGCGCAATGTACGCTGCCCATCCAGCTTTAAGTTTTCCAAACGACCTAACTCCTCAGGCGTTAAATGAGTACGCTTACTCTCTTGATATTTAATCTTATATTTCCGAAATGGATATTTGTGCAACTCGAACAACTCCTTATTAATCGCCAAGTTGATATATCGTTTCAAATGCTTCATATGTTTAGCGATCGTATTTCGATGATACTCCTGCTTCAATAAGAAATATTCAAAATCGCATAAGAAATTGAAATTAATATCCTTAAACAGAACGTCCTTTTTATATAAGGATAGAACATGCAAAGTGGACAAATGGTTTTTTAATGTCGATTCTTTCAAATTACTATGTAAAATCTCCTCACGCATGAAAACAAGAAAAGAGGAAGACGTAGATGTCGAAGAAGCCTCCTCACGCAGATCCTTCAACGAAAAACCGTTATTCGCTTGTCTCTTCTCCAGCTCATCTCTCTCCAACTCCATAACATAGTTCTGAAGATACAGGTTTAACGCATCCATATTCGGATGATTCTTTATGGAACGTCTCTTGTTGTCCCATTGACAAGGTTTCACATAAACCTTCGTTGAAAAATACCTCTTTTGCCTATTCAAATAGGCCTCTACTTGAATCAAAGCTTTTCCTTCCGCATTCAATTGTCTTTTTTCGATTAAACACTAAGTTGTAAATTACTTTTTCCATGATACATTTATATATTATCTGATTGTAAACACGAAGGAACAATAATAAGTTCTTTGTAGCACAATCTACAAACTAAAAGTTTGTTATCACGGATTACCTACTAATAAAAACCATATATCCAAGTAAATAAAAAGGGCCTACCAAATACATGGCAGGCCTCTCCTACTTTTCGAGATATTAAATCATATCAATAATCTTCACCTTCCCAACCTGTTTTACGGAATCCCTTAACCGTCATCGACTTTCCATTTTGAGTCAAGGTAAATTCAATGGCATCCACTTTTGTATTGGCTTGAGTAGTATAACCATCCACAATTACTTTACCAGAGATATTGAAGGTTACAGTAGAATTTATACCATCATCCGCATGGAGCAGATTAGCGATACCATCCCCATCAAAAGATTTAGAAGTGACATCGCAATGAATCTTGCCACGTACTCCCCAGTCGTTTGTGGCAACACTCATTTTTATCCACATCTTATCCGTGGCATCATCAGTCGTATTGTAAGTATTGCAGGTCACACCTTCCGCCAAGACACCACCATCCTCACCTGTAACATTAACTACCCATTCGCCACATAAAGGGTAAATAGCCGTGTATTCTATCTCGTAATCACCATAAGTCTCACAAGAAGAAAAGGTGACCAACGCCAATAAGATAACCAGTAATTTATTTATCTGTTTCATATTCAAAAAACTTTTCTGATTAATATACATTTATAACACCCATTTATTTATGCCACCATTGTTTTTCCGCTAACGGAACTACCGCCGGAGTATTAGGGTTATAGTCTGAAGATGACTTCGGATACAATAAACGACGAGGATATTCACCCGGAGCCAACGCAGAACCAATGCAAGGAGTCAACTGCCCCCAAATATATCCTTCCTCATCCACATGCTTTGTCCCTAAAACAGGAATACCGGTACGATTGATATCAAACCATGCGTCCCATGCTTGACAACGAGTGGAAGCGATCCACTTCTGGGTCAAAATAGAGGTAAGCATTGAATTTTGGTCCGTACTATCGAAAGCATAAGGAGCACCTTCCGAAACAAACTCGGCAGCAGAATACCCCCAACGTTCAAACGCATAATTCACACCTTGCTCATAAGCCACTTTCGCTTTAGCCACATCATTCAAACGAGCGTAAGCTTCCGCTTGCAGGAACGCTACCTCAGCAGCAGACATAAAATAAACAGGATCTGTAGGACCTAGCTTAGCCACAGAGATCATACGAGTTGTTACCGCTACCGAGTTTGGGCGGTCACCATACTTCAAAGCTGTTGTCTCGCCGGAGCCATCCGTATTAGGTGAATAAAAATCATTTAAACGAGGATCCTCATATTTTTCAAATAATCGCAAACCGTAGCGCACGCACGAATATTTACAGTTGAATTCAATTTACGACGGTCATTCTCATACAATGGATTTGATTTATTTTCCAAATCTTGAAAACAGTCCATCTTAGCGTCTACACTCAGCAAATCTCCTTCGTCGAGCAATGCCTTGATAGCAGCTTTATTCGTATCGAAATCACGCATCAACAATTTTAGCTTTAAACTCTTCGCAAATTGAATCCACTTATTCACGTCACCAGCGAACACCAAGTCTTGTTTTGTTAACCGAAGGCAAACCACCTGCGGTAGCTTCCGCTTTTTTAGCGATAATCTCGTCCAACATCGCTAATAATCCCGGATAAACCACAGTCTTACTGTCATCATATTTCGGTGTAGTATTCTCATTCCCAAGAATAGCTTCTGTAAAAGGAATAGAGCCATAAGAGTCCACTAGGATATGATACATAAAGGCAGTCATAGTCTTACCCATTACCCAATAATTCCATTCTTGAGCCGATTCAGAGCTTTTGATAACCAAATCCAAGTCTGGCAGTGCTATTGAATAAGGTATAGACCACAAACGAGAATCGGATGCGTTAGTTATCGTATAGTTAACCAATGTATTATACTGGTTGGATGTATGTCCCTGCGTACATTGCTGAGACCACATGCTACCATATAATTCGTAAGTACCACCTACAATACTTGCTACTCCTGCGATACCAGAAGGAAGCAAAGTAGAAGAAGAGGCTTCCGTTGGATATTCCGGATTCTGGTTAATATCCAAATAATCGGAACAAGCTGTAGTCGCCATCAACAAGCAGCTAACCAGTCCTGTATATATTAAATTGTTTCTTTTCATACTATCTTTACTTTTTAAAGTTACTTATTATAATACAACTTTAATACCACCACCAAACGTACGGTTTGTCGGAGCCGCACCAAATTCACCAATTTCAGACAAGATGTCATTACCATAATTCGTACCTTCCGGATCTACGTAGTTGTTCTTTTTCGGGGTCCACATAAATAAATTACGTCCGATCAAACTAACTTGAACCATAGAGAATGGGGTTTGTTTCAACCATGCTTTCGGCAAAGAGTAAGAAAGTGTAATCTCTCTTAATTTCAAGTAATCTTTAGGTAAAATCCAATTTCTATACTGAGCGTAGTTGGAGGCGTTATTATAGTAGGTATTAACAGCGCTAGAAGCACCTCCCCAATGTACGATAGGTATATCATTCTCTACGTATTGACCATTTACGACTTTCACGGAATTAGGAACCACAAATGGTTCACGATTATTAAACACCGTATAAGTAGAGTTTCCGGCAAATGTAAGCAATTGAGAGGTATATGAATAGAACTCACCGCCATTACGCCAATCTAATACCGCTGATAAAGTAATCCCTTTCCATGTGAAATGCGTATTAAAGCCCATCAAGAAATTAGGTGTAGACGTTCCTACGATCTCTTTCTTGCTAGCATCAATTGTCGGCATACCGTTATTATCAACGATCACCTTACCATCATCAGTCGTGGCCAAAGCCGGAACCTTGAAAACGCCCAAAGGCTGACCTACTTCCGCAACGAAATCCACTTGATAGGAACTTGTCAATTTATACTCAGTTACATCATCCCATAACTCTTTCACCTCACTCCAGTTCTTACTGAAAGTAAAACCTAATCCCCACTCGAAATCTTTCGTACGAACAGGAATGCCATTCACTGCCAACTCGACACCTTGATTCGCAATCTTACCTACGTTGCGGGTCATAGACGTATAGCGAGACTCCGGAGCCAGACTAGCAGATATTATCTGATCTTTCGTACTCTTATTATAATAAGCAGCATCAATATCCAAGCGATTGTTAAACAGATGCGTTGTTAAACCGAACTCCCATTCTGTCGTGATCTCCGGACGAAGATCCATACTCGGCAAACGATTATACTCTGTCAAGCCTAATGTATTATTAATAGGTAAATATAAATCTCCAAAACCTAAACTGATTTGAGTCGGTGTAAAATAACTGCTAGTACGGTAAATCGGAGCATCGTTACCAGTCTGTCCCCAAGCTGCACGAACCTTCAAGAAATTCAGATAATCAGATTTCAAATCCTCAAACATATCCGTGATGATCAATGAAGTATTCACGCCACCATAGAAAAAGCTATTATTTCCTTGAGGTAAAGTAGATGACCAGTCGTTACGAATAGAAGCATTCACAAACCAGAAATTCTTGTAACCAAACTCACCTTGAGCGAACAAACCAACCAAACGGCGTCTATCAGAGTAAGTCGTAGTCATGGGCTTATCAACACCATTCGCTAAGTTAAACCATCCCGGTTGCTCCAAACCATACAGATAAGATTTCAAATAAGAACTCGTTTGTTGATTCAAGTTCCATCCAATCATACCATTCAAAGCGATATCCTCACCGATTTTATAATCCGCGTTTAAGAAAGCGGTCGCATCAATTTGCTCCACCTTGTCACGACGTTCCGTATAAGTACCGGGCTGCTGCTTCTTACCACCTAATTCACTCCAAGACCCTGAAGCGAAAGTCACTTTTTCATTCCATCTCTTTTGAGTAGCGTTCGTAAAGTCACCACCTAAACGTCCAACCGCCTTCAAACCTTTCATAATCTCAAAAGCAAGCTCGATCTTACCATAGACACGGTCATCTTGATACTTATTACGATTATGATCTAACACCCAATATGGATTCTCCGCATAAGCTGTATAGAAGTTATCCGTATTAAAATAAGGATTCGTATAATCTTTCATTGAGCTAATATCTACATCCACGGCATGTTGCAAAATCTCAGAAAACATCGTTGCACCATCATCTCCTTGGCCAGCAGCAGCTTGTGTGATATCTTTACGGACATAGTTCAAGTTTAATTCCGCAGAAAAACGTTTATATTTCATATTACCTCTTAACGAGATTGTATTACGAGCATATGAATCAGCGTCACCCGGTAATACACCGTCAGACTTCACATTACCATAGGAGGCAACAAAACCAAGTTTATCATTACCCATACGAATCGAGACGTTATTATTCGTCTCAAAACCAGTTTCATAAAAATCACGAAGATTGTTCTTTACATACGAGAAAGGCTTAGAAAGCGGAGTTAATAAACCTTCTGAGCCGTCTGAGTAAGGTCCCCAGATATGATCCACGACCATCCAAAACCGGTCCCCAAGAACCATTCTCCATAGGTCCGAAAGATCCCCCATCCTTGTCCGAAACGATCTTGTGTTGAGGAACACGCAATACGCTAGATCCCATAAATGAGCCATCGTACGTAACAGAAAGCCTCTCAGCCCCAGCCCGTTTTGTTGTCACCATGATAACACCATTAGCAGCCCGGCTACCATAAAGGGCAGTAGCGGAAGCACCCTTCAAGACTGTTACAGACTCAACATCCTCTGGGTTAATGTCATTAGCTTGGTTACCAAAATCCACGGAGTTAGAGAAAGAATCCTCACCTTGGAAATCATTCATAATAGGCACACCATCCACCACATACAAAGGTTGATTAGCACTGAAAGAACTGATACCACGCACGATTACTTTCTGAGAAGAGCCTGTAGCACCACCGCTAGTAATATTCAAACCCGCAACCTTACCAGTCAAACCTGACATCACTGATCCAGACTTAGCGGCATTCAAATCTTCACTCTTCACAGTAGAGGCTGCATAGCCCAACGCCTTTTCCTGCTTTTTCATACCAATCGCAGTTACGACAACCTCCTCAAGATTCTGGGTACCAGACTGAAGGACTACCCTCAACACATCTTGTACCGGAACCTCACGAGCAATCATACCCACATAAGAAATTACCAGAGTCTTCGCGGAACCTATGAATAATAGGTTATTTTTATTATTACTTAGTTTTCGCGGAACCTTGTCATTGCTTGTGATTATTCAGTAACGCTCAAGAAATAACTTGTTACAATTTTCATGCGATCATTTCTTTGCGGATCGGATTGCGAGAAGGCATTGGCTACTTATGCGTAAATAATTGAAAATAAGCGAATAATAATAACGACTATCGGCTACTCAAGTGAATAACTAACGGCTATACCTAGCCGCTAACTAACAGCTTGGGAAGTGAATAACTAATCACTTGAAAAGCCTTTCCTAGGTCTTTGGGTGTTGTAGAACTTATGACTTATATCGGAGCCGTCCTAAGTTATTTTTTAATGCATACCTAATATATATTCCTATTTTTCAAAATGTTAAAAATATGGTTCTTTGTTGATGATCTAAGCTGTAATATTTGGTGTACATATTACGGCATTTAAATTGTGGTTGAAAAAGTCTCCATATTTTCTACCCATTAGCCTTTTCTTGTTGTTTTATTGAAATTTTTTAATTATTTATTTGTTATAATAAATTTATTGTTACATTTGCATTCATACGACCCTTAAAATATAAGTCTTTGAATATCTATTGCGAATATATTATATAAGTTAAACAAAAAAAGAGTGTGTCTATGAACAAGTTGACTTATCTTTTACTTTGCCTAGTTTTAGGCATTGGATTGGCCACAGCTCAGACGAGGAAAGTAACAGGTACTGTTATTTCCGCCGAAGACAGTGAACCGATTATTGGTGCGTCTGTAATAGTCAAGGGTACTACTACAGGTACAGTAACGGATTTTGATGGTGTGTTCAGTTTGGATGTACCAAGTTCCGCGAAGACTCTGGTATTTTCATACGTCGGAATGGTTGCGAAAGAAGCTCCAATCCAAGATGTAATGAAAGTTGTTTTGAATACGGCGGCGACAGAGCTGGATGAAGTTATGGTTGTCGCTTATGGTACGGCGAAAAAATCATCTTTCACGGGATCCGCTAAAGCGGTAAACGCAGAAGATATCGTAGCTGGCTCCAAAGAGTCCTTGGATAAGGCTCTTTCTGGAAAGATGTCCGGTGTTCGCGTAACCTCCAACACTGGTGATCCAGGAGCTCCCGGTGATATCAATATCCGTGGTGTCGGCTCTATCAGCGCAGCCAAGTCTCCTCTATATGTCGTGGATGGCGTGCCTGTAAAATCAGACTCGGATATGGCATACTACGGGAAACAGTCCAGTTTGCTAAGCTCCTTGAACCCTGATGATATTGAGAGCATGACGGTGTTGAAAGATGCCGCAGCAGCTTCCTTGTACGGCTCTCGTGCAGCGAATGGCGTTATCATCATTACGACCAAAGCCGGAAAAAGAGGCAAGACGAAAGTAAGTTACAATGGCGAGGTCGGCTGGAGCAATATGGCTGTAAAACAGTACGAGACAATGAATGCCTCCGAATTGCTCCTGTACGGAAAAGAAGCGATTTCCAATTATTATATCCTAAACGGACTCGCTGGCAACCGTGATCAAGCATACGCCTTGATTGACAAGGAAGGCGACATGGAAGCATTCTTCAACGACCCATCGGGTAACACGGATACCAATTGGCGTGATGAGGTTTACCGTACAGCCTTGACGCATAACCATCAATTATCCGTAAACGGAGGTAACGACCGTACACAATTCTATGTAGGTCTTGGTTATAATAATGCGGAAGGTATCGTAATCGGTAGCGATTTCGAACGTTTCTCCGGTCGTATCAATTTAGATCATCAAGTAAATAATTGGTTGACTATCGGTGTTAAGCAAATGATCGCATTCACTACCCAAAATGGTTTCCGTGATCAGCAAAATCAAGATCAAGGTATCGGTACTGCTTCTCCACTGAGCTTGGTGTACTCCTCAGACCCGACGGCTCCCGTAAAGAATCCGGACGGTACATACAACGCCGACTCAAACTGGGGTGCCGCTTCCAATCCGCATCTAATGTTGGGCAAGGAACAATGGATTAAATCCCGTGTAATGCGTAGTATGTCTAACATTGATTTAGGCGTAAAATTCTCCAAGCAATTATCGTTCAAGACGATTTTTGGTTACGACTATATCGATACGAAACACTTTGAGTATTGGTCTCCCAACAGCGTGGACGGTAAGGCCGTAGGCGGCTTGGGATCTCGCTATACTTACGAGAACCGCAATTTAACAAGTTCTTCCACGTTACGCTACGCTAATACATGGAACGATGTTCATAATTTTGACATCCTAGGTGGTTTCGAGGTAACAGAAGACGAACTGACAGCCATCTATACTACGGCAAAACAATACTCAACCGACAAGTTACCGGAATTAGGAAACGGACAACCAGATGGCGCATCCAGCGAAGTATTTGGCTCCGGAATCGTATCCTACTTGGCTACCGGCAACTATAATTACGACAATAAATACTATCTGTCTGCCAGTTTCCGTCGGGATGGTTCTTCTCGCTTGGGAACCGATAATCGCTGGGCGAATTTCTGGTCCGTATCTGGCGCATGGCGCATCAGTGGCGAGAATTTCCTTAAAGACAATGAATTGTTCTCTGATCTAAAAGTTCGCTTCTCTTACGGTACAAATGGAAACTTGCCGGGCTCATATTACGCGAACCAAGCGTTATATGCGTTCTCTGGTGGTTATGGCCCCTCTTCCGCCATCTATTGGAATCAAGCAGGAAATGAGGAATTAGGTTGGGAGAAGTCCAAAAACATGAATGTGGGTTTTGACTGGAACTTATTCAACCGAGTAAATCTGACAGTAGAATATTACAACAAAACAACGACCGACCTGTTATTCGAGATCCCGACTTCTATCGTCACAGGTTTTGAGAAAAACTGGCAAAACCTTGGTAAGCTACGCAATAGCGGTATCGAGATAGAGGTAAATTCCCAAAACATCAAGAATCAGCACTTCTCATGGGACACGAATTTCAACCTTACATTCCAGAAGGCGACGATCAAGGAATTGCCGAACCATAACGACATCGAATATGGAGACGGCGATATGTATCTGCACCGAGAGGGAGAATCCATGTATACTTTCTATCTGCCGGAATGGAAAGGCGTGAATCCGGATACAGGACTAGGAGAATTCTGGAAAGATCCAAACGATCATAGCAAAGGAGTAGTGAACAAGTACGATGAGGCTGAAAAAGGAATCGTAGGCAAAGCCATTCCCGACGTAACGGGAGGTTTGACAAACACGTTCCGGTTATATGATTTCGATCTTTCATTCTTGATTACCTATCAATTTGGTGGCGATATATTCGATTATCCGAACTACTTCTTCCATCATGACGGATTCCGTTTAGGTTCATTCAACCTAGAAAAGAGCGTAGCGGGTAATTATTGGATGAACCCGGGCGACAACGCCTTATACCCGAAGCCTATCTACCAGAATCCATATCGCTCGGATCGCTTCTCCAGTCGTACCATCGTATCTTCTGACAATATCCGTATGCGTGAAATCACCTTGGGATACAATGTACCGGTATTGAAAAACATATTCAGTAATCTGCGTGTGTACTTCCGTGCGAATAATCCGTTCATGATCTGGGCAAAGACAAAAGGCATCGACCCGGATGTTCCCTTGAATGGTTATCGCCAGGTAGATACCCCGGTCTCTAAAAGCTTTGTCTTTGGTGTAAACATCACATTATAATTTATTAAAATAGAATCTATATGAAAAAGATATATTTAGTAGGTCTAGCGTTCGCCTTATTAACGGCCTCCTGCGATGATGTCCTAGAAAAGACATCATCTACCCAATTACCTACGATAGACGCAATCTCTTCCGTAGCCGATTTGACAAATGCCGTGAATGGCGTATACGAGCAACAGGCTACAGAGGTAGGCTCGTATGGAGCGGAATTCACATTGCTGGCCGATTTACGAAGTGGGGATTTCCAATCTATCTCCACGGTGAATCATGCCGGCCCCATGTATCGTTACCAAACAGGTAAAACGATGAGATGGTTTATAGTTTCTATAATTATTCTACAATAGTCTAGCTCGCCTTAATAATGTATTAGCCGCCGCCGAGAATCTTGAAGGTGCGGATGTAGACATATTGAAAGGAGAACTATACGCTATGCGCGCCTTGTATCATTTCGATTTAGCCAGAGTATTCGCTAAATTACCATCAACAACAGATATGAACGATCTGGGCATCGTACTCTCCACAGAGGTTTATCCCACGGATTATATCGGGACCCGGGCAACCTTACAGCAGACATACGACCAGATATTGAAAGATATCGAGACCGCATTGCCTCTTTTGAGTAAAGATAAACAAACCGGACACATCAATTATTGGGGGGCTTTAGCGATCCGCGCACGCGCTTACCTTTACTTAGAAAAGAATAAAGAGGCACTGGCTGACTGTAAGGAGATTATCGCTTCCTCTCCTTATAAGTTATACACACGGGATGAATATATAGGCGCATGGGATAAGGAAGGAACGAACGAGGCTATATTCGAGATCTTAGTTACCCCCAAATTATAACGCGCAACGTAACTCTATCGGTTATTTTACACATGCCTCCGGCTACGGTGAATGTGCCGCTACTGAATCTTTCCTGGAAGAGCTGGCTAAGCATCCGGGAGATATCCGTACGGAATTATTCGCAAAAGAGACCGATAATGGCTATGACGGGACCTATCCGCAAAAGTATAAGGGACGTGACGGGCAAATCTATGTAAACAATCCAAAGGTCGTGCGCCTTTCCGAAGTTTACCTAATAGCGGCCGAGGCCGCACTAAAAGCAGGGGATACCTCCGCGGCCGCCGGATATATGAATACGTTACGCAAGAATCGTATTGAGAATTATACCGATGTCGCTTCTATCACGTTGGATGATATCTTACTGGAAAGACGCCTAGAATTATTCACGGAAGGACATACCGCTTGGGACGCTTGGCGTAACGGCAAGTCTGTCAACAATAAATTCGTAGGTGAGGTTAAGCCGGGCGATTACCGTACGATCATGGCAATTCCTATCGGAGAAATCACCGTATCAAGAGGTCAGTTGATACAGAACCCAGGATATTAATCCTTTATCCATAAGTATTTATTGATTTTAGAGGATGTGCCACTTCACCACGGCACATCCTCTTTTTCTTTGTACGCTCACGAGTGCTTCACTAGCTCGAACCGCTTGTCTACACAAGCAGGTAATTCATGCGGGTAATGGGTTACGTAAATCAAGGTTTTTCCCGGGCGATCGCAGAATTGCTCGATAATAGCAGCCGCCTTTTTCTTATTGCTCACATCCAGACCGTGGAGAGGCTCATCTAATATAATTAAATCGGGATCTTTCACGAAAGCTCTCGCTAATAAAGCCAAACGTTGTTCTCCCGATGATAAGGTCAAGAATAAACGGTCTTTCAAATGTTCGATGCCAAAAAACTTTCATCCACTCCAAGGCTACCGTTTCTTGCTCCGCATTACACTTACGAAACAAGCCGATCGAATCGAAAAAGCCGGAACCGACAATATTCAAGGTAGGGACATTCTCCTTATAATATAAGTGCATCTCCGGCGATACATATCCGATACGCTTCTTGATATCCCAAATACTTTCCCCGGAACCTCTCTTTCTATCAAACAAATACAACGTATTCGCATACGACTGGGGATTATCCGCGTAAACCAAACTCAGCAAGGTAGATTTACCAGCGCCATTCGGACCGAATAACGCCCACTTCTCCCCGTTCTTGATTTCCCAATCCAAATCTTTCAAGATCGTACGGCTACCATAGCGTATTTTCACATGCTCCATGCGTAAAGTCACCTCATGTAAAGAGGCTATCTTGTTCATATCCACAGGTAAACGAACCTTACCAACTTCCTCGCATGCATGAATGCCTTCCGTTGGAAAAAGACGGGCGATTAATTCCGTATCCGACATAAACTCCTCTCGAGTCAGCGGAGGCAGGCAAGTACGATCATGGATAGGCAATACATGCGTGATCATTGCCGGTATGTCATTGGGGTTAGATAATAACAAGACAACTTGAACGCCATTCAATTTTGTCATTTGCCCCAGCATCTCTACCAATAAATCCCGGGATGGAGCGTCTAAGCCGATAAAAGGATTATCCAAGATCAAGACACGAGGACGGCTAAGCAACGTCCGGACAATCAAGAATTTTCGTAATTCACCACTTGATAAGAAGATCAACCGCTTAGGCAATAAATCCTCTATACCGAAAAGAGTCAATATCTTCGCTAAATTATCAGAGCCGGCATATTCCTTCAACAATTCCTCGACAATAGGCATCTCCTCCGTCTCTGTCGAATGCCAACGCTGTTGGTAATAAGAATTCCGGCAATCCGCCAACGAATAAATATCCTTAAACGCTATGCTCTTGATAAAGTCACTCACCTTACCATCCCCGGAGAACACGACCTCACCTTCCTTAAAAGCGAATTTACGCTGCATAATATCCGCTATCAAGGTTTTACCAGCGCCATTCGGACCGATTACAGCCCATTGCTGTCCTTCATCAATTCTCCAATTCACGGGTGCCGTAAACCGCAATTCCGGCAAACGAGTAACGATATTCTTAATATCGACCACCATCATTCCTTCTTTTTCCATCTTTTTTCTAAATAAGCCGGACAAAGATACATAGTTTATTAAAAAATGACAGCATAATGACAAAAAAGGGGCCACTCATCACGAGCAGCCCCTCTATAGTATACAGGCACTTGGTATGTCTATGTTAACTAGTAGTTAATGAACGCCTGTACGTGTATCCCACCACATTTGTTTACCCCACAAATTATCCACGACTTCCGCATCGAAGGGAGCACAATTCGCATTGTTCAAATTACGTTCCTTATCAGGATACGGAGAGCGGAATGGAGGTACGTTATGATTAGAATAGTTTGCCGGACGGCCCGGAGCCGGATACAAGTTGTCTGGCACGCCTGTACGGCGATACAATGACCAACCTTCCATTCCTTGCTTGAACATGGCAACCCATTCCTCATAATAAATCTGTTTCTTATCATTCGTGAACTTACCCGCGTTCGCAAGGTAATCCGCTATATCTTCGGCAGATACGCTATTCTCTTCCATGGAATAGGTAACAGCCTTATTGTATGCGTCCTCTGCGGAGATTCCGGTATTCCATCCCAACATAGATGCCTCAGCGACACAGAACCAAGGCTCAGCGACACGCATATAAGGAGAAAAACCAGCCAAGTCCGTAAAGAAACGTGCTCCCCAAATGGAATATTTAGAAGCTACCGCATTCGCTTTCGCCCCGATCGTATAACCTACATACTTAGGCTCACCGGCCTCCACACTTTCTTTTGTGGGTTGGAAATAAGATGAGCGACGAGGGTCCTCACGTGTATTCATATGATCCACGATCACGTCTGCGGCACAATACTCCGTCTTACGTGTACGATAACCGTCTGCCATCGGTTCGTAATAGTTGGGGTCTGTTCCGATCCACCAGAAGAAAGCATTATCATCGTTGCTTTCCATGATCGGATACTTAGTGAGATTACCCATGACTTCCTCTACGGTCTCCTTAGCCAACGCCGGGGAAACCTCTGAGATACGCATCGCTAAACGAAGACGCATAGAATTACAATATCTCTGCCACTTCTCGATATCACCACCGAATAACAAGTCTCCCTCGCCTAAGTCATCACTACCACCATCGGCAAAGCCATCCGCAGCTTCCTTCAACGTAGCCAATAAGCCCGGATAAATATCCTCTTGCTTATCGTATTTCGGCTGCAAGACCCCATCTGTCATCTTAGCAGCATCCGTATAAGGGACATCCCGCCAACGATCCGTGGCTACCTGCATCAAATGAACCTGCATAACCTTCGATACGTTCAGCATATTAGGAGTCTCATTAAACGTGGCACGCTTCTCGATATCTTTTAGGTTATTCAATATACGATACAAATACTCCCAGTTCGTATCCTGTACACCCGTACGGAAATTATAGCGGGACTCGTCGATATAAGTCATCTTCGAAGCATATCCGCAGAAAGTCATCGGCTCATCCATCGCGAACCACCGATCATACAGACGATAGGATGTGTAATATAAAGAATACGCCAGAAGATTCGTCGTAGGCACATCCGTAGGGCTATCCGGGTCTGTATTGACCTCCTCAAACGAATCGGTACACGAGCTACCGAATACAGTAGCACCGACCATCATAGCCATCATGAAATTCTTGATATATCTTTTCATATTAAATTCCTCAGATTAATGTTGATTAAAATGTTACACCTAATTTAAGACCAAAGCTACGAGAAGGAGGATAAGAGTTGGACTCAAAACCTACACCAGAGTTAAATCCTCTGCTTGTAGCCGTAGTCTCGGGGTCATCGCCACCGGTACTTGTAGACTCCGGATCAATATGAGCGATATTTGACTTATGCACCCAAAGCAACGCCAAGTTCGTACCAACCAATGATACATGAGCGGCCTTGATACATTTAGTCTTCTCTAGAATTGATTTCGGGAAATTATACGTCAGGTGAGCCTCACGCAATTTCAAGTAAGAACCATCGAATACAGACATCTCACAAATCGTATAATAATTATAGAAGAAGTCCTCCGCATTGACAGCGACATCATTAATCTTACCATCTGCAGTCTTGAAGACCTTGTCCGTCATATAATTCTGGCCAAGTACGACGCCATTCTCACGCAAATCGCCTTCTGCCGTGTGTTTCAAGATACCCGTCTGAGAACCGAATGCTTGTGTAACAGAATATACGTCACCGCCCAAACGGAAATCCAATAAGAAACCGAAGCTCCAATCCTTATAAGAGAACTCATTGCTGAAACCAGCCAACCACTTCGGCGTAACATCACCGATCTCTTTTCCGGCCTCGTAGACAGGAATACCATCCTCTACCAAGATCGAGCCATCCTCATTATATACGTAACCTGTACCTACCAAAGTACCCCAACTCTTACCGACCATCGCATAGTTCTTCACGCTCCAGCTACTACCGATTTGGTAAGCGTCCAAAGACTGTCCGGTAACGGGATCTGTATAAAGCTCATCAATTCGGCTCTTATCCTTCGCCCAGTTCAACGTAGCCGTCCAGTTGAATCCCTTCGGATTCTTGATGATATCACCGGATACCTGCAACTCGACACCCTTGTTGCTGATCTTTCCAGCGTTGATATACATAGAGGTATAACCAGTAGAGGTAGCCACGTTCGCATTCATGATCTGATCGCTCGTCACCTTATTATAATATGCGGCATCAATATGCAAACGATTGTTGAACAAATTAGCCTCAACACCAACTTCCCAAGTCTTTACGCTCTCCGGACGAAGATTTGTAGGAGGAAGGATTGTCGGATTATAGAACAATGTAGTACCATTGAACGAAGAACTGATCAATGAATAATAAGCGTTCGAACGATACGGGTCCGTTGCGGAACCGATCTTTGCCCAACCACCACGCAATTTCAAGAAATTCAAATAATCGCCATTTTGCAATCCGGGGAATGTCTCGGTCAAGATCCAGCTACCACTGAAAGAAGGATAGAAGAAAGCGTCCTTGATCGTAGAGTCCCAGTCATTACGGACACTTACCTCGGCATAA
>ENA-OQJN01000389-OQJN01000389.1-human-gut-metagenome-genome-assembly--contig:-NODE-389-length-18913-cov-3.500000_pt1 | contig 18913 bp, 23 predicted proteins | sample MGYA00242610_ERZ504777 | MGnify/ENA primary metagenome ERZ504777 (study PRJEB26092, sample SAMD00036350) | human gut metagenome | host: Homo sapiens | study: EMG produced TPA metagenomics assembly of... | reverse complement strand
TCAGCTTTCCATTTACTTTGTCCATAAGAATCCCTCCTAAAAATGATTGAACAAAGAATGGACAACCCGGAGGGGCAGGTTACTTACCCTATTTATATAGGACGGCCGGGCTACCTACCGGCTCTGGCACATCAAAGATGTACGTTGCGTTTTTATCTTTGCGTTTATAATCAAGCCATATGGCACGATTAACTTAATTCTGTAACTTCTAAGTTACGTTCCTCCAAAATATTCTTCTTACTTCATAAGATTCTATCTTCTGTTCAAATCATACCATATGATTAATGCATTTTCTATATACTTTCTTGATAACCAGCAAAAAGCTCCCGAAGGAGCTTTCCACGTTTTAAATGTACGCTAATTCGCTTAACACAATCTCTTCTGCATCATTCCTTATTTCCCATGAAGAATGTTGTAAATTAGTAACATCCACAACGATAGCAGGTAATTTAATTATTCGTATTTTTTCCCGATAATGTAAATCGAAACTACCATACCACCTAATATCATAATTAAGAAAATTTTATTTAAAATATCCCATAAAGCTATATTGAGACAATTGATTATTATAATACATGCAAGAGGATATAGAACAACCGTTGCAAGTGTCCATATTTTTAAAGTTGTGCAGATGTATATCCAATTTCCATTGTTAAAAGATAAACCAACTAGATGTATTCTAAAAATTCCTTGCGAAACATAATTTATCTTGTTGGCATCATAATATGTTGGTAATATGTCTTTTGCAAAGAAACAAAACCATGCACCAAATAAAAGCATTCCCACGGTAACCAGCAATATATCCCCTTTCATCTCAGCTAATGAACTTCCAGATACAACTAACATAATAATTTCTGTAATAGATATAAAAAACATAACAAATATGCTAATATCCAGTTTTTTCTATGCTGATGAATAGAATTCCTAACAGCCATATCGAGAGAGCCTACTACCAATTCCTCGACTTCTTTTGTATCAATATTTTTCTGTGTATCTATTTTTTCTCCACGTAACAATTCTGTAACGGTAACATCTAATATATCAGCTATTGGTATGAGTAATACGACATTAGGCATACTAAGACCACGTTCCCATTTGCTGACCGTTTTATCTGATACATATAATTTTTCAGCCAAATCCTTTTGAGTTAAATTCTTTTTCTTTCTTAATTCGGTTACAAATAAACCGAATTTTTCATTACTAATTTGATACATACATCCACCTCCTGCACACATATTATAATGGGAGTACGCATAAATCAATCGACTAGCAGTAGAATTGCAGAATATTAGCACAAATATATCAAATAATCTCCCCATTATAATTATTTCTGTGAAGTTATATTCGGATATTTTTTAAGCCATACTATGAAGTAATTAAATCTGTGTAACTTATAACCATGGCAGAAAAAACAACCTTCCGGAACTTAGAAATGGTCACCTGATATGGAATTGTAATTTGATTCTTCTTTGAACCCTTACAAATGCAGAAGCTGAACAAATAGGAGTTTTCTTCCTACCTGTTCAGCTCTTTATTTAACTGTAAATCAATTCTTTTAACACAATCTCTTCTGCCATATTACGAATACCATTTACCGCCCTAACCCATTCCATCTGGTCACGAGCTTTCATTTCTTCCGTAATGCCTTGCCTCTCCATCATCTGACGCACCAGAATATTCATTCTCTCCTGTGCTTCATCATCCACAGCATTCAGATGTTCTGTCAGTCTGTCTTCCAACATATACAGTGAATACATTGCCGGACGATGCTCTTTCAGATACGTTTTCCGCATTATTCCATATTTCCCATAATGCGGTTCTTCATCTGTACTGACAAGATTCGGATAGTAAATTCCGTCTGCACCAAGTGTGTAAGTTCCACCCATTTTTTCAAATGTGCTTTTCATGTGTTATTCCTCCTTGAAATCAGCAATGTCCTTAGATCATCGCAAAATATTTCAGGGCAGCCTTGATAGCATCTTCTTTCTCTTTCGGACACTGTGGCACTTTTGGATTTTCTGTTTTTGGCAGATTATAGTTCTCTCCTACTTCGATTCCACATTTCCCTTTGATTTGAGAAATATATAAATTTGAAACCTTCAAGCCAAATTCTTTCAGCACATAATCTTTGATTTCCTGATAGGTCGCTTTCGTCTCTGCACCGGTTGCATCCAGCTCATCTAAGTCTAAGTCGATCTCTATCGTGTCATCTGGTTTTTGTTGGGACAAAAGTACAACCGTCTCCACATGCTTCGTCTACGACTAAACAAACTCTACCATCCTTGCCAATGCCATAATTACATGATGCTTCCACAGCTTGTAGAAAACAATTTCCAGTTTCTTCTGCCGATAACTGGCCAACTACACAATGCGGAGTAATACGGTCAATCGAGCGAGTTCGTCTACCACTATTATAAGGACTTCTTAATTCGCAATCAATTAATAAACTATTTGTATATTCCATATTTCACTTTTTCCTTCATAATGCAAGTTATTTCATCTCAACAAATCTTCATGTTCTTTTAACTGTTTTAGTGTTTCCTTCAATTTCTTAGGAATCGGAATAAAGTATGCTGCATTTTCAAGAATACTAAGAGATTCATTGAAAATGTAAAACATAATCACTGTTTCTCTAAGAGGAATTTTTTGATTTAATAATCCTTGGATAATATTAGCTAAGACTATTACAATAAATATAACAATCTTTTTAATCACCCCCTTAAATCCAATATCAGATGACAGGTTATGATGATAAATGGCTTTTATCCATCCCGTTATAAAATCCAATATAACCAAAACTAAGATCGCTTTTAATAAGAAATCCCAATCTCCAAAAAAGTATATAACCATTCCAGATACAGCACTTTCAATAATATTAGAATCTATGATGTTTCTTATACTCATCTTTTCACCTCCCTAAATTAAAGAAGATGATTCTTAAAGATTTAGAAACTCTTTATATAAATATATTTTTTCTATTACTGAAACAGGTTATAATTGATTTACAATAATTATTTCTCCAAAATAGAATCTTATTTTTTTGCTGTATTTTTCCCATTGACATTTCATAAATAACATCACATAATTCCTCTATGTCTTCATAATTATGACTAACTAACAAAATTGTTCTCCCTTGTTCCTTCAATTCAACAAGTAGTTTCTTTACTTGTTGTATCCCGTCAATATCCAAACCATTCATTGGTTCATCTAAAATTATTATTTCTTGATTCTCCATAATAGCTTGAGCTATTCCTAAACGCTGCTTCATACCTATAGAATATTTTTTTACTGCCTTTCTTTTTTCAGGATCTAACCCAACGTTTAACATAATTCCTTTTAAATATTTTTTATTCACTTTATTATGAATACCGTATAATAATTCTAAATTTTTCAATCCACTACAATTTGACAGAAAATCTGGTGTTTTTATTAATGCTCCTATGTACCCTGCTCGTAATGCCTTTTCAATAATACAGTTTTCCCTGAACCATTCCTTCCAATAATTCCCGTAATACTTTTACATGGACATTCCATATCTACATTGTTTAGAATTTTCTGATCCCCCATCTTTTTTGAAATCCCCTGTACTTGAATCCCTAGTCTCATCCTTACTTTTACGCTCAAAACCCATGTACTATAAACTTTTTGCAAGCAGAGGACTTATATTATTCTATACATTTAGAATTGAATATCTCCTTACTATTAAGTCCTATTATCGTGTTTATTTGGTATGATTTTCTCTTTATTTCTTTCAAATTATAGGTTACATTCTTTTCTCTATTTTCTTCTTATAAAGTAGATAATCGATTATCAAATAAATCAAAGCAAAAGGAGACATTTTTATGCCATTAGTTGGAGATTGTTGTGTTAATTTAAGTGGAAGAAATGTTACTGTCACTGATGGTAACAATCGTGCGATTGGGGAGTTAATGAATCGTGAATTTTTTACCGTTATCGGTGCCGAAGGTAGCTTAGTCGCTATCTATTTCTTAGGACCTTCTGGGCAGCCCCTTAGAGGATATCTGAATGGTGCTCCTGCAAGTTCAAAAACACCTATCCATACTCGTCCTTATGGAACTGTTTCGCTAAACGGACAAAATTACGTTGCTTTTATGATGCGTCAGACTATGAACCTTTATAACTTCAATGGACAGGTAGTTGGAAGCGTAGCTGCTGGAAAACGAGTTTTATGTAAGAGCAGCATGGCAAGCATTGACTCACCGTTCCTAAAGGCAATCAATTTTGCCGAAAAACGTACTGGTGGATGGGATTCTATGGCTGATTCAACGGGCGCCTATGGATATGTCGACACTGGATTAAGAACCAGTTCTTCTGCAAGCGGTATCGCCTTATATGGGAACTGGTAATTACATCAACTTTATAAAATATTTTCTAAAATGAAAAGGAGAATTGAAAAATGGCTCGATATCACATGATTGTAAATAGTGGAACCATCCCTGTATATCGAAGATCAGATTGTTCCGGTCCTTGCGGAGAACTGTATCCGGGAGAAGTATTTGTTAACCTTGGTGTAACTACAGGTTATCTTAATGTCAATGAAGTACGGTTTATTGATCCGGATGGACGCTATACCCTCGGGTTTATCAACTCATATGACGGCAGCTACGGGAACCTTGCATATTCCGGTACTTTACAAAATATGACAAACTTAGGATCTTGCTATTGTTTCAGACTGAGACACGGATTAAACATTGTAGATGGAAATAATAATTATGTAACAAGTTTAGCTGCTGGTAATATGGTTTACACTAAATCAGCTACTGCTGGTGCAAGTGATGAAAAAAATATGTCCATTATTGCCTATAACCAGAATGGCAAGATCGTTTCTGGCAATTATTTTATCAAATTGAATTATGCTTATGGGAGCATGTTTGCATCCAATTTCTGTCTTATGAAATAAAATTGTAAACTCTAAATAAGCATTTGTATACTAAAATCAGGATGCTCTTTCCTAAATAGAATTGAATAACTTAGGAAGGAGCATCCCTCACAAACTCGATATACTTATCAGAAAGGAAATTAATTATGGCTGATGAAAATGTTAAAAAAGCTCAAGCTTATCTCAATGCAATGTATGGACATCGTTCTGAATGGATTCCTTTAGAAGAAAACGGTTACACAGGAACTGTAACTGTATCTGGAGTAATCCGAGCTTTCCAACTTGAAAACGGATTAGATCCTGTTGGATCTGTTGGTCCTGCTACACTTAAAAAATTCAAAACGCTACCAGTAATCGAGAAAATGAACCCTGATGATTCTTCTATTCCTAATGTCTGTTTATTACAATGCGCATTATTTTTTAAAGGGTATGCTGCAGGAGGAATAACTGGTATCTATTATACATCTGGGGTAAACGCCGTAACACAACTTCAAAAAGATGCTAACATTGGTGTAACAGGAAAAGTAGATTGGAAAGTGTGGGCTGCATTGCTATCTTTTAATTGGTTCACAGAACCTGCCAATCCTTCCACGAAATGGGATCGCAAAATCCAAATAATTCAAAGACAATTAAATAAAGAGTATTCTGACTATTTAAGCGTACGTGCATGTGATGGTATTATGTCCAGGGAAACAGCACTTTCTGTTTTGGGTGCACTTCAAGCTGCTGAAGGTATTCTTTCTCCAAATGATACACTCACAAATTTAAATGAACTGAACTTTGGAGAACAAACAACTGCTTTATTCCCCGGACCTCTCGTATCCGGAAACTCAAAAACAAAATTTAACAAACTAGTTCAGTACGGACTTTATTTTAATGGATATGATCCTGGTAATTTTGATGGAGTATTTGATGACGCAACAAGAGCTGCTGTTACAAATTTCCAAAATTTTTATGCGTTATCCAAGATTATTGACGATAAATCTGGAACAGTTGATGTTTCTACCATGAAATCACTATTGCTGAGTTGTGGAGATACCGCTCGTCCTGCCCAGGCTTGCGACTGTTCCGTTATTCTCAACGAACAGCAAGCTCTTGATTTGTATAATGCAGGATATCGATGTGTAGGAAGATATTTGACAGGTACCGTTGGCACAGATTTTAGACCAAAAGCCTTAACTGTAGCTGAAATCGGAAGAGTTACTTCTGCTGGACTATACATTTTTCCAATTTATCAGGATGGTGGCTATTATCTAAACTATTTTAAAAATCCCTCTCAGGGTTCAACAGATGCTATTATCGCAATTCAAGCCGCAACCCGCCTAGGTTTTTTACATGAAACTACAATTTATTTTGCTGTTGATTTTGATTGTTTACCACATGAAACTGATGATTATATCATTAAATACTTTCAAGAAATTTATGGTGTTTTCAGTTCTACTCTAAATGAAAAGCAATACAAAATAGGCGTCTACGGTCCACGTCAGATTTGTATTGCATTAGCTGATAAAATGTTAACCACATCCTCCTTTGTATCTGATATGTCAAGTGGATTCACAGGTAACTGCGGCTATCCTCTACCAAAAAACTGGGCATTTGATCAATTTTTTGAAACTACATTTACCTCTTCTCCATCATTTGCAATTGATAAAGTTGCCCGTTCTCCCGAGCCAGGCAAGGATCAGGGATGTATAATCTTTGATGAAGTCGAATACATTACAGAACAAGAACGAATCAACGCTTTATATAAAAAATATTTAAACAGGTTTACTACTGCAACTGCACCTTTGGAAAATATTTTTACCACAAACATTGATTTATATGATTGTCGCATACAAGTTGCACATTTTCCAAGTACAAATATGGAGATAAACTTGTTTATTGAAACAAAAGGAAAAGCAGTCATTGTTCCTGATTCACCATCTAAGATTTCAATACCTATAGAGCTAAAATCTGATGGAACGGTAACTGCTAATTTTAAAGAAACTTTAAAACAAGTACTCTCTGAAATTGATACTTCTGGATTTTCAGAACAGTTTTACAATATAGCATTTGAAAAATGCATCTCGATCGCTGAAGAAATGCAAGAAGGCAGTGTAACTTTACAAGTAGAGCTGAAAGAAGCTAACTGTGCCGAACTTTCCGTTACATGGGAAAGCAATGAAGTATACCTTCCAGGTGATGGGGAAGGCAGTGAATCTCGTTATCTTGAGCTTTCTATTGGCTGGATTGTTCAAGTTGTGATTTATACTCCCGAATATAAATTAGCCGGCCAAATTGTAACGTATGCCTCAGTTGCTTGCGTAGCTTGTATTGCTGGATGGGCATTGGTTGAACTAGGTGTTGTAGCTGGAGCCGGATTAGGCACCGTTACCACTATCTATTCTGGCCTTGACGCTATTCTCAAACTTCTAGAAAGGGCAAGTATCATTTTACGCAATTAATTACTAGTTTAAGCTTAAATACTGTTCCCTTTTGAGCCCAAAAAGGGCTCCTAAAAGGGAACATATAAAAAACAACTATGCTCATTACATTAAGTCAATCTCTCATCATCAAATACCACTCTAATTGAAACCGTAAATGTTGTTCCTGTAGTTTGATCGATCAACTCAAAAAGTTCAATCGGATCAGATTCACTTTTGGCTTTCTTATTCCCTACTCGTACACAATCATCCAACCAGATTCGATAATCTTCCCTCAACGGATGAAGTTTCCAGGCAGCTGTCTTAAACAATTCATTCAAAAGACTTTCTTCCTCAGAATAGCCATTCGTATTTTCAGTGGATTGATACACTGTTTTATTCGGTTCAAAATATAAATTTCCCATTTCCCATTGATTATTTCCAGAAGTCTTGACTCTGATCCCCACTTTTCCATTTTTAGAGCTAAATGACTGACTGAGTCCACTATCTGGATAAGTATCTGAAGTAAAATTCATACGAAACTGAAAAGAATTATATTCTTTCATTTCGATATCCTTATATGCAAAATACATATTGATCTGTTGATCTGTAGCAACCTCTTCCACTCCTTGAAATCGTTCCTGCTTCAGTCTCTCTTCCGCATCATTCTGATTCGTACTACACCCCATGCTAAGTGTTAAAATATAAATGATTCCACATAAAATAACAATTACTTTTTTTTCTACTTCCACAATTCCACTTCTTTCTGAGACTTCCATCCATCCATTATCATATCTATATCTGTAAGAACTTACAATAAATTCAGTACCTGACGTTTGATCTATAAGGCGAAACAACTCTACAGGCTCTATTATTGCTTCTGTATTTTCTATATATTGATCTATCCAGATGTGATAAACATCTTTTGATGGTTTAATTTCCATTCTGCATTTTCATAAATGCTCTTCACAGACTCTTTTACTTCACCCCCTTGCGTAGGAAGTTCATTTCCTGATTTATACACAACTTTTTGATCTTTCCTATATAGGTCTTCTATCATCCACTCCTTTCCTTCTGCTCTTATTTTCACTCCTAATTTTTTGTTAAATGGTGAATATGTCATGCTTGGAATCATGGACTCTCCCCATGGAGATTCGATACTTAATCCTAGTAAGTAAGAATCTAATTCATGCAACGGTCTCTCTTTGAGTGCAAAGTGTATATTAATCTGCTGATCCGTAATGATATCATCTACGCCTTTAAAAGCCTCTTCTTCAGTCAGTTCTACCTGCCTGTTACACCCTGTACAGACAAGCATACAACATATCACAACTAAAATAATCTTTCTCATTTTCTTCTCTCCTCTCATATCCATACCTTTAATAATGAATGATAACTGGTATTCCCACTTCTACCTTACTAAATAAAAGTTGTGCCTGATCTACCGGCATATTGATACAGCCGTGGGAACCTGTTCCCGAAATTTGATTGAGAGTACCGCCAAATGCACTTTGCCAGTCTGCATCATGAAATCCAATCCCACTCCATGTTACTCTCATCCAAAATCTTACAGGCTGAATGTATTTCGGCTGTCCTGTCGTTGGATTAGTTTCGCCGACCAACGTAGAATCCGCTTCTTTTTCTAAAATCGTATAGACCCCTTCTGGTGTGATTTTTCTGGAATCGGTTCTCCAGAAACAATATCCGTACTCAATTCTACGGCTCCATTGATCACATACCACATATGCTGCGCAGTGAGATCTACGTCAATACTAGGTACCCTCCCCAATCCGGCATTGCATGAGCTGCTGCCATTCCGCCGACATAATATGCCGGCTGTCTTGTCACAATTGCCTTATTTTTGATATCATTCTTCAAATTTGTAAGCTCTGTTTCTTCGTCGATTGACCATCCATAGGTTCCCCCTGAAACCTGAGTAGCTCGTCCATCGGGTGTTGTGAATGTACGGGTAGCTCCAACAGTGTCATATTTATTTCCAAATTCTTCCAGCCATGCTTTGATCAGATCCGTCTGAAATACAACTTCCATATTCTGATCGACCGTAATCCAAGTGCCAATCAGAGAGCGGTCTACTATCACAGGTTCTGTCATTTCATATGTAACAGATGCTTCCAGATAAGAATTCATGATATCACATGCTACACGTACCTTTTCTGATTTTTCTGTATATTCTGGTGCAAGATAACACTGTTCCTTTTCCAGATTCAAATTCGTATCTTGGGCCTTTAGCTTATTTTCGATTGCTTTTCTTAATTTTACGTAGTCAATCCCCGTACCATTCGTTTCCTTCTGAATCACAAACTGTTCCCCGTTAAATACCGGTTTTGCATTTTCTCCTGGAATCTGATTTTCTTTTAGTATTTTCAGCTGATTGATCTGCTCATCCAAAAGTGTTTCGTCATATTCCACGTTAAATTTCACTGTTTTTGTTTTCTTCTCAAAAATATCCACAATCCATGACCAGACATTCTGCTGTTTTAAGACCTCTTGAATTTCTTTATTGGAAGCATACTTTAAATGAATATTTTTTCCATAAATGCTTTCTTCTTCCACACCCTCATCCTCAATAGTCACTGCGTATGTTTCAATCACTTTCTCAAATTGCTTTGTTGCATCTAAAAGAGACTTTCCTGATACGTCTATTTTATTGATTGTTGTATTTGGATAAAAATGTTTAGAAAAATAATATGCCACACCAAAATAAGCAAAAATAAACATACATACAACACAACCAATGATTACCCCAATTACTGCTTTTTTCTTCATTTAACATACTCCTTCGTGTTATCCAGAATCCATCTCATATCCCATTTGTTTTTAAAGTATATATATACTATTATCTATATACTTTGTATTATACAATAACCAACCAACATTTACTATCTTTATTTTGTTTGCTATTATTCATTGCTTTCTTTCTGCACAGGTCTAAGTAATCCTTCGGATAACTCAAAAGTCTCATCACATAACAAATTTATATCTTCTTTATTATGGCTTGCCAATAATACAATGGTTGTTTTTTTTAACTCCAACAGCAGCTTTCTAATATGTTCTATTCCACTTTTGTCTAATCCATTAAATGGCTCATCCAAAATTAATAATTGTGGAGATTCCATAATAGCCTGCGCAATAGCCAAGCGTTGTTTCATACCCATTGAATATTTTTTCACCTTTTTTGTATCATCTGGATCTAATCCCACCATACTCATATATTTCTTTATAACTTGAGTATCCGTTTTATTATTGATGGAATATAACATAACTAAATTCTGAAAACCACTGTATTGTGGAAGAAATGCAGGATTTTCAATGATAAACCCTACTCGTTTATTCCCCATTTTACCATTTGATAAAACTTGGTCATCTAAGACTATTTCACCACTATCAACTTCAAGAAATCCACATATACACTTGAACAGAACAGATTTCCCTGATCCGTTACGTCCCATAATTCCATAAATTTTTCCACGTTCACATAACAATGAGATTTCTTGCAGTATTACTGTTTCATTAAATGTTTTTCTCACACTCTTTATTTGAAGCATCTTAGTATATTCCTTTCTTCTTTATTTTTAATAAACTCATAACGGAAAGAACACCAATTAATACACACAATACAAATATAATATACCCCATTGTAGGACAATCCCAATTATACTCGTATCCAATATTTGAAATTCCTATCCATGATGCAGGAGAGAAAAATTGTACAATAGGAGTTTTTTGAGAAATATTATCCACAACCAATGGGGAAATCGCAAATATTTCTCCAAAAATAATCGCAATGCTATTTGAAAAAAATATGCTTATACTAAACATAGCGACTCCTAAAAAGGTTAAACTAAAAATACCATTCCCATTGTCATTAAAAGTGCTTCTATTGCTTTATAATGACTCAATATTTTATATGGAGATAAAAATAATAATTCATATTGTGAAGATGCATCTGTTAAAGCAATTGTATAATAAATCCGTCCCCAATTTTTTTCCCCTACTATATTGGGCAATAGAGTTACAACACTTACCAAAAAACTTAATAACGTAATAATTAGTGCAAGGAATACAATTGTAATCAGCTGCACAATTCCCCATTTTATCCTTCCCAATCTAATATAATGAAACATACTTTCTTTTCCACCGTCTGGAATATCAGAAAAAACATATACTGCGCTCCCTAAAAAGAGTACTGCAAAAAATACATTTGACAGTAATAACGGATAACCCCAGGGAGAAATTCCATAACCTGTGATATTAGAAATTTGTTTCAGGGGATTTAAGAACAGCCAAAAAGAAAATCCCACAAAAAATACATAGAAAAAAAACTTTCTGCTTAATAATTTGTATCTAAATATCCGTAATATGTATTGTAATCTAATCATTCTTTTTTACCTTTCGTAAAATTCTGGAACTGATTAATATTGTTAAAATAGCAAAACCCACTGCGCCTATGCTAATAGCATAAAAATAAGACTTCATATCATCATTCCATATATTTACTGAAGCGTTAAATATATTGTACAAATCTGCAGTATTATTCCTGAAAATTTGGTTAACAAAAAAAGATACTATATAAAAACTAATTATTGGTATAGTAAATATTAAAAACTGATCTGATACAAACAAAGAGATCAATGTCGATAACATCGATAGCAAAGCTGTCAAAATCCCATACTGCAAAGCATATAATATGTAATACAGAATAAATTTTTGATTGATTAAAAAAAATCTAAGTCCACCATATTGGGATAATATTTCAAATGTCGTATCATTATCTGCAATCCAAGGTAATCCCATCTTACACATCACTACAAAACATAAAACGCCTAATACAATCGTAAGAATAGAACTAATACTTATAACACAACATTTCGAAAATGTATAACTTATAATATTACCTCTTGAAATCAGTAAATACATATATCCATTTTTTTCATCATCCTGTATACTAATTGCATATGGAAAAGCAGAAAAAATCGTTACCAAAAGAAAAGGAATCCCATATGTAACAGCATCAAAAACATATAAAACTGAAATATTATATCCACCATCAACACACATTCCCAAGCACATACATAAAAATACTCCTACAACTCCGATTATAAAACGTCTGGAACAAATTGCCCTATAAAAGTCAACTCGTGCATATTTAAAAAAGTTTTTCATAAGACAATCTCCTCTCCTGTTAATGCATTATATAATTCTTGGTATTCGTATTCTTTCTCCTTAGTAGACTCTTTTATAAATATTACCCATACAGGAACTAATTCTTTTCGTTTTCCACAATTCAAAATAAAATATCCAAATTCTGTATCATTCACTTTATAACTTGATGAATTAATCAACTGACTATATTTATATAAAATTTTCTCATTTATACTTGAAAATGGAATTAATTTCTCGGAATTTAACTCCGTATCTATATCATATAAATCAGAAATACTCATATACTCAATGCCGCCTGACGAATATAATATTTGTATAGGTGCTGTACTCGGTGCCAATGATATATATGTATCGAAAAATTGAAAAATTCACTGGTTTTCATCTATTATTGCCTTATTGAGAAAAAATAATACCCCATCTTTCCCCTTCCCTGGAAGAACTGACTATATCTTTCTGTTCTATAGCATTTGGAGATACTACATAACAAGAATACACTAGATTCTCCGTTGGTATTTTCATATCTTCCAATATAGTATTTATTTCTTCCTGAGCAACTTCTTTTGGCGCAAAAGATAAATCTTCGTCACTGCTACATCTCTCAAGTTTTTCTCTAGAAATACTATTACTTATCTTTTGATAAACGGTAGTCGAATATATTAAGGATGTTGTATCATATTCTAAAACATTCCCCTTACTATCCTTATAAATGTTCCTTGTATCATAAACACTCTTTTCACCTTTTTCAGAGAACAAATTGTCAATAGCATTTTCCCCATAAATAGATCTCTCTGATATAGTTTTTGCTCTATAAATTTCTTTTGGAGACTGCGCTTTTTCTAATATCTCCATTTTATTTTTTGTCACATTTTGTTCTGAGAAATTTATATTTGTTGTACTATAATAGGTCATCATTATAATAAGAATCCACAACAATACAAATATTCTCTTTTTTTTCCCTTCATTCATAAAAAACCTCGTTTAATTATGGCGAAAATACAAAATGTATTTTCGCCACCTGTTTTTTTATCTTTCCTGTATTCTACTTAACTATTTTTAATACTCTCCATGAATGTCAATTACAAAATAGAAATAGCAACATCCACGTCTTAACGCCCCCCTTTTTTTTACTTTCACATAAATAACCTTTTTCTCAATTAGACCTAATAATAATTTTCTTTAGTATAAAACTGTTTTTAGACTTCCTCAATTGCTACTGGATAAACGGAATAAATCACGGTATAATTGGACTCTTATTTCCATTTGTCCTGAAATGTCATATAATAAAAAAGTTTGAAAAGAATTTCTAAACAAATCCCTTCCAAACTTCTTCTGAATAAAATTAATACATCATACTTTTAATACAATTTATGGAGTGTATCTACCTGTTACCCTAAGAACATTTGTTACACTTGATTGTCCCCAATATGTAGAAAGGCAACACCACTGTCCAACTGGCCCGTTCCCTAAATAAGGATTATCAACTGTCACATTTACTGCATTACTTCTCATCGAAACAGGATATGAAGTATTAGACCAATCTAATGTTTTTGAAAATCCTCGTATTTCTCCAGTATTACTAAAACTTGTTGGTGTAACATAATACCTGTTTTCCGAATCCTCTTTTTGCATACGTGGAGATAATGGATCTGGATGATTTCCATTTGCAGCAACTGTTACATCAAAATTCACATATCCAGCTTGAGTCATCGTAGCAAAAGAAAAAAATAGCATTAAACACATCCCCATAGATACCAAAACTTTTCTTTTCATAAACAAATCTCCTTTCATTTTTTATTAGGTCTAATGGATAACTTTAGTATAATATTGTAATTTTGTATTTTCAATTATACCTGTGCATATAGCTATAAATAGAGTATAATTAGACAAATCCTATTCAACTTTGCAGAACCTATATAATGAAATGCCCTCTTACAAGTAATATTTCCAGGATCCACTCTGCACTGGCGACTCACCGCACCGTAATATTCACCAGTAATCTATTAGCTATAACTACCTCTCTTGAAGGATAACTCTCAAAATCATGAATCCAGAAATTTAGAAATTAGAATTCTGGTATCCGGAAATCGCCTTTTTTGTACTTAATTGCACATTTCCATTTCTATAAGAATATTTGCCAAATTGTTGCCCACATCTGCGATGTAGAAAAGCCTTTACGAAGTAAGCGCAAAATAATTCAACGGATTATGTTACCCTAAAAATCATTAGAGAATGCAAGCATTTCACTTCATCTTCTCTTGCTAGAAATGATAGATGCGACCATTTTACTCTATTCGATTTACGGGGGTGTGCTCATGAGAAGCAAAAGAATATCTGCCGAAAAACAGTATCGTCTCATCGCGGAATGCCATCAAAACAGATTAACAGATCATCAATGGTGTGTAGCATACAACATCAAACCAGGCACATTTTACAACTGGGTAAAAAGGCTACGTCAGAAAGGCTGTGTGGATTTACCAGCGTCAACCGGTCGCAGCTATAGCGCTCCGGAAAGTCAGGAAGTTGTCAGAGTGGATCTTCATGATACTGACAATTTTCCTATGAACAGCAGTTATATAGGATTCCGGCATCTGCGGAAATAACTTTTCCGTGGCAGAGCCAATGAAGCTGTCTGTTGAAAGTTTCTTCTAACGATACCAAATGGAACAGATCCGCAACTCTTGGTTCAACCACTTCGCATTGTGAAGGAACTGGAAATGTTAGGGGATAATCACGATCGACAGATACACTTTTTTGAACCCAGAGCCATCATTGAGCATTGCCGATCACTCCCAAAAGTGTTTTTAAAATGGGGCAGATGCCTGCTCGGTGATTTCCAAAGTGAAGTTGTTTCTGATCACAGTAGCGATTTTATGCTCCGATGTCATATTTACCGGATGGATCGCAGAAGAAGGAACTTCTACAAATATTTGTGTCTGCTCTGCAGTCTCCAGATAAGCCTCACGAGCTTTCCGAAATCTCCACTAATAACTCGCTTTTGTAATGTCGTGCAGCTGACACCATTCATCGTTTTTCATTCCTTGCGGGTGGTTTTGGTAGTCTCTGATCAGGTCAGCCCATTCACTCAGACGGGTTTGCTCTGCTACTAGACTTATATGAAATTCATGACTCACCTCCTGTAGCAAAGTCTAAAAAGTTGAATACTAAACTATTTGGACTTTGTAGTGATAAATCTATTATCTCACATTGGATAATTTTGAACAGGTACTTGCTATTTTGCGTTTACTGCCTATGAATAAACTTATGCTACCTTCAGTACATATAAATTTTTCTTTCCTTTACTTCGCATACATTGTGATTATTTTTCTTAATTAGAACCACTGGGAATTCTTTGAATATTCCAAAACTCTTTCCATAAAATATTTCTTTTTATATTTACTAAGCAACACTGTTTCTCCGTTTCTTAATAATATTTCTGACGAATTCATAGATGCTATATACTGTATATTTACTATATATGCCGCATGACTTCTTACAAACCTTGCTTCTGCTTGTAACATAGTTTCTAATTCTCTCATCGTGTGTCGCACTCTGTAAACCTGATTTATTGTATGGACTCCTACAGTTCTCCCCAACGTATCTATATACATCAACTCACTATACTTAATCATCACATAATTACATTCTGTTTTTATGCATAAATATTTTTCTTCATAATCAAGCTGCGCTAAATATGTTTTAAATTTCTCTTTAAAAACATTATATTCTATAGGTTTCATTAAATATCCTACTGTATTCATTTGATACCCTTGAATAGCAAACGAATCATAACTTGTTATAAATACAATTTTCACTTTATAGTTAATTTTTCTATTTCTTTAGCAATTTTTATTCCATTAACTTTGCTTCCTGTAAAAATAATATCCAAAAAAATCAACTTAATCTCCGAATCTGTTTTAACTACATCTAATAAAGCTTCCGTATTATTGAAACTTTGAATCTCTAATAATAAATTCTGTTCAGATTCTATCTGTTGTAAAAATTTGTAAATACATTGCGCAAAATAAATATCATCATCACAAATCAAAATCTTCATAATGATTTCCTACATTTCGCTTCAACTCTAATAATTTTTCTGGTAACTTATCTTCTCCTATTGCAAATGGACATCCATTTCTTTCGATGTATGCTCTTTCCAACGCTACTTTTTCTAACCAATTTCCAATTTTATTTATTATATCTTTTTTCATTTTCCCTTTGTTTACCTATACCAAATAGCACACCACACACTATAACTCCACATGCTGCAAAATAACCCATATCTATATTCAATATTGAGACCCCTCCCAATAAAAATATTCCTATTTGACAATAGTGCTTCAGCTCTTTTGCCATAATCGCTTTTACGCCATTGGGAATGGGATTCTGAATTGTACCACATGGAACCTCATAACTTAATTTCAAGTACACCACAAATGCACTTACTATAATTATTATCTTATGTACATCTAAAAATATGCCATCTCCTAATATAGTAATGAATAAAAAAATCCCAAACAAAGTACAGCATATTTCTTGTGTAGGTGCATGATATCCACCACACTTCTTTCTCAGTTTAATAAAAAAATACACATATATACCTGTATTCATTATTTTTTGAGTGACACTCCCTATTGCAATAGCAATTACTAATGTCTTTATAACCTGCAGAACATACTTTATTCCGTAAGATATGATTTGTTCATCATACTGAAGAGCATATCCTCTATTCAATAATATTTTTATTATATATTTCTCTACGTCCTATTCCTCCATTTCCTTATCTCATATCTTCTCGGAATCTTCATCCCTTATTTCACAAGGCTTTCTGTGTCTCTCTTTTAAAAATCACCCACTTTTTTGCAAAAACGTTTGACAAATCATTCAAATTTTGCAGCGAAACCAATTGATAATATTTTATTTCAATCGACTAAAGGCAATTTTTTGTTACCTTGTAATCCCGACAGCCATGTCGTCTATCCGAATACTTTTGTATCCGATTTCCTGAAGTTTTATCCTGAGCTCTTTGCGCTCCCTAAAAGCACCTGGAATTATATCGTGCAGTTCTGGTATCTTGATCTTTCCCCGACCGATTCCATCATACAAGAATGTATTCTGTCTTTGCCCCTAAACCAAGACCCCTTCCTGCATGCTCGTTCCTACCTGCTGTCTTTAAAGCTGAAAGTAACTTCTATCACCGTCTGATGCCGCATGCTCAAGGACAGTCCTCTTTATACCATTCTCAGCGGTTTTTCTTTTTGTGATACCCCTGGAATTGGGACTTTTTATGATTTCTTTTCCCGTATCTGGCAAGATGGCAGAAACACTCTTTCTCCCAATGGTCGTTTCCCTAAAATGAGATTGCCTAAAGGAAAAAAGACAAGGCATAGTACCCACTATGTCCAATATTTATGTCCATTTCTCGGAATTTTCTTTTCCTGCACAATATTCGGTTATCAATTTTCAATCGGAATCTCATTCAGTGAGTATTTCAAGAAGTTATTATGTTATGCATAATATCATCATTTCCATATTTTTTCTGTTTCTTTGTTCAATTAGTCTGTTTTTGTGTTTAATTAGACGTTTTTTGATGGAATACAAATCGTAACATTAAATAATTTTTCTTTTACATAAATTTTACAGCTTCCTCCATAACGCTTCACAGCTTCATTTAAACATGTTAAACCTAATCCATGATTTTCTTTACTTTTCTTTGTAGTCATAAACTTAGACTGTTCAATAATTATTTCATTTACCGGATTTATTACTTCTATAAGTAAACAGCCATTTGCTTCCCATATTTTTAATCCTATTTCTTTCACACTATTTTTTTCACATGCTTCTATTGCATTATCAATAACATTTCCAAAAATAGAAATAATATCTAATGCATTTAATCTGCTTAAGTTCTGTGTTGTCAGATTATACTTAAAATTTATACCTTTTTCTTTACACATTTTGAATTTATTCATTAACAATAAATCTAATATTCTATTCCCACTGTTTATATAATTGTTAAACTTATCAAAATATTCATCAACATCCTTTAAATACTCTTTTCCCACATTATTACTTGAAAGTATCAAAAAATTTTTTAAATTCATGCTTTATTTTTCGGTATCTCTTCATGTAACGCATCAGTCTGTTCATAATAACTAGCTTCTCTTTTTACTTCATTAAAAAAATTTTCTAACTCTATTTTTTCTTCATTCATATGATAGTAACGGTTCATAATATTTAAGTAGTGTCTGCTGATTAAGCAGCTATCTGTAACTTCCAACTCTTATATCTGTTCCGGTCATACCAGAATCGGAACAGATGCAAAAGAGCACAAAGTATTCGCCTCTGAATCCTGAACAGATTCGTCACGAATACAGATAATGCGATAGATGTCAACTGCGTTTCTTCCAGTTTTGTGGTAATGCAGCTC
>ENA-OQJN01000388-OQJN01000388.1-human-gut-metagenome-genome-assembly--contig:-NODE-388-length-18963-cov-2.976003_pt1 | contig 18963 bp, 18 predicted proteins | sample MGYA00242610_ERZ504777 | MGnify/ENA primary metagenome ERZ504777 (study PRJEB26092, sample SAMD00036350) | human gut metagenome | host: Homo sapiens | study: EMG produced TPA metagenomics assembly of... | reverse complement strand
TAACGTCTTCCATAAACTCCTGCATTTTTCATCTTCTCATATAATGTATCACGACTCATACCATACATCCTTTCATCTATAAATATAGGAAATAAGAATAATTAGCCTTAACCCCCTCTTTATCTTCAAAAAGATGAATGCCCGGGACCTCCTTTAGCGCCTCCCTATAACGTCTCGCCACTCGCTTTCGAGATTCTATAGCGACATCTACATGTTTCAGAGCCATCAGCCCATAAGCCGAACGTACCTCATCCATTTTCCCATTGATACCCGGAGCCACTACCGTTGTCTCATTAGCGAAACCAAAGTTCTTAATGTAATCAATGCGCTGTTTTGTCTCCGCATCATGACAAACCAAAGCCCCCCCTTCTATTGTATTATAAACCTTCGTAGCATGAAAGCTCAATGTAGCCATATCGCCAGCTGCAATAACAGACTCTCCATTTTTCTCTACACCAAAGGCATGAGCAGCATCATAAATGATTTTCAAGCCATAAGTGTCTGCTATTTGCTTAATACGATCCACGTCACAAGGCTGCCCATATACATGTACAGGCATTATTGCTGTTGTTTTCGGAGTTATTGCAGCCTCTATCTTTTCAGGATCCATATTTCCTGTCATAGGATCAACATCGACAAACACCGGTTTAATTCCATTCCACCAAAGCGCATGCGTAGTCGCCACGAAACTATAAGGTGTAGTTATAACCTCCCCCGTAATACGCATCGCTTGCAAAGCGCATATCAACGGTAAAGTACCATTCGTGAATAAACTGATATAAGGAATCTTCAAATATTCACAAAGTGCTCTCTCCAATTCTTGATGATAATACCCATTATTTGTCAACCATTTACGTCTCCAAATATCCTCCAAATAAGGGATAAACTCCTCTAAAGGAGGAATCAAAGGAGAAGTAACCGTTATTATATCATTCATATCTAAAATATTTTACAAACAACTCTTTTTGTTTTAAGCAATACATCTTGTATCCAATCCTTTGGATAAGTATCATAAGGTTTAATCAAGACACTTCGATATTCATCACAGTCCAAATCTACATATTTATCTATATATGATTTCACAAAGGGGACAAATTATATTTAAATAACAAACGATTTCTAGCCTCTTTCAAGAATGGCAGTTTCTCCTGATAAATACGTTTAGAATCATTCAACACATTATTTATAAGCGCAATAGAACCTTGTTCATCATTAATATTCAAAGAAATCATAGCCTCTGAAGGGAAATAAGCATCAATGTTCTTGCAACCACAATAAATAGGTACCGTATATGCCAAAATAGCATCTGCTATTTTTTCTGTCCAATAATCATATTCATACGAGTTTTCAATGCAAATTGAAAACTCGTATGAAGCCAAGGCCTTGGCTTTGTCATCTACGGAACAAATGCCCTTTCCATAGAAATCTATCTCATCTCCATAAAGTTCACGGATCTTTCTCATCCAAGCAAGTCTTCTTGTATGCCCCGGCAAAAATGTACGACTAGAAGTTATAAAAGAAATTTTTCTTTTTTTCTCAGGAACTTCCATTTTCTCTATTTCTTCATAAGCATAAGACGGAGAAGCGGTTTGGAAGTTATAACCAAAATACCAAGGCAAAGCTTGTTGATCCCGATGATTGTTAGGATGCTTTAAGTTATGTGCTGATATCACATGATCGAATAAACTGATAAATGCTTGAGAATATACTTTCACAATTAGGAGGTTCACCAGAGATAAAAAACAATCCTCCTTTACGGCATCTCAACGTATAAGGCTCACTTATATTTTCATATACTACAATAGCGTCCCACAACCGTTCCTCTTTGGAATTAAAAAAAAACCGACTCCCCTAGATTCCCAATCTAAAGACAATTGTTTCTCAAAAAGCTCCGCAATTGGAGATATTATATTAATATTTAATTCTTTAACCATATAAGCTTTCTTTCAAAACTGTATTCTCAAAATATAGCAATCATACCATGAAATCTTTCAACATCATTTATTTCCTCCTCAAAAATTGTTCTGTTAAGGTTTTCTTCTTTGCAATAGAATAATCGATAGACGGAAAGAATTCATTCTTTTCAAAATCCACCCAATGAACATTTCCTAATTTTCTAATGCCTAAAACCAAACAAGGAGTAGAGGTTATCGTACCCAGCATCAACGAGGCCCTTTCCAACAACTCCATTGACGCAAAGAAATGAATCATCCTTTTACGCTTAATCAGTGGATCTGTTTTTGAAAACGCAGAATTATAATAACCTTTCTCATCTGATTGGCAGAATGTGAACCAATTATATTCTGGTGCCATTTTTCTCAAACACTTAATTATTTCATAATCATCAGTCAATACAAACACGTTCTTCAAATCCGTCACTTCCTTTATTTTTCGCAAATATAAGTCAACAGATAACAAATCATACTCTATAAACTTATCACCTCCTCGTATTTGACAACCAACATACTGCTCAGGTAGGGAGAATCCCTCTATCAAACTGCAAATTTCTTCTTTCACGGTTTTCTTGAAACGATATATGATGTTATAAATTACATTATAAGCTTGGATATAGTCTCCATCAATATCCAGTTCTGGTACATAATATCGTTTATTCTTGACACTTATTTTCTCAAACAAATCATGCGTATAATAATCAAAAGATTTTCCTTCTTGGAAAAACCGGATACACTTTGATACACCTATGAGTAAATCTGACTTTAATCGCCATCGCAATAATGAGCAACTCATTTTGTAAGAATCCGCATTTACGATCTTCCTCCATGAAACATAATGAGGGTGCCTGTTATAAATTCTATGAAATCGTTCATGCACTTCTTCACAGAATGGCTCAAAATAATCTTGCCAACCTTTTTCTATTCCAAAATTAGCATCATCAGAGTATAATTTAAATTGAATTTTATGCTCCAAACAATAAAGGATCATAAAAATCAAATCATTAAACTCACTGAAAAAACCAGCATCTATCCCCACATGATATACCAATATCGGTTTATATGACTCATTTAATTCTTTATATTTATTTAACAAATCCACACTATCCATTGTTTATGAAATTTATTATTCAACAATTCTATGTTCAATATATTATCATACTAATTCATAAATTATAACAGCTTGAATTTCAACCACGCTAGCCCTAATCGATTCGAAACATACAACCAAGCTAAACGCCACCAATCTTTCTGAGAATATTTAATCTGCTTACGTCGATGCAGCAAGAGATATATGTCTTCCGCCTTGCCGACAAAATAGCTGAGCCCCAATTCTTCACCCTCTCTTTTGCCCCCTCCACAAATCGCAGATACTACATTATCCGCATGTTGTCTATATCGAACCAGTTTATGATCACAAAGATAGATACCTCCGTTATGATAAGCCATAATCGCCAGCCATTGATCATGGTAATAATAATGAATCGGAAAAGGAAATAATATGTCTTTCAATGACGCACAAAACAAACAAGTACAGCCCATCACATTATTCAAGCCATAAAGATATGTAGCTAACGGAACCGAACAAGGGAAATCCAATCTCTCAGTCATCTCTCGCCCTTTCACATCCACATAACGGATATTTGAATGTACTAACGATACCTTCTTTTCACGCATTATATGCAACAAGATCTCCAATTTATTTCTCTCCCAGATATCATCTTGGTCTGAAGGAGCGATATAGTCACCTTCCGCTAAAGCAATCGCCTTCTCGAAATTACGCCGGACACCCAAACGAACCTCATTCCGTATAATCATCCAACGGATACTTGGATAGTCATCCGCAAACTCTCTTACAATATCCATCGTACGGTCGGTCGATTGGTCATCACACACTACGATCTGCCACGGTAGAATCGTCTGTCCAACGATACTCCGCAACTGCTCACGAATGAATTTCTCTCCATTATAAGTACATAATGCGACACTTATTTTATCCTTTCCTATCTTTACCTCTTTCATTTCCGACATTTATTAAGGAGTAAATTCACGCCTTCCAAGAATACGACAGAACGCAACCGCCATAAAGCGAACGCATAAAAAAGAATTGACAAACTAATTTTCAATAGTAACAATATATATAGATTCTCAATCTTAATCGTTAAGACATATACCACAAAGAAGACGAACAAAGTAACCACCAAATAAGGTAACACATCTTGCGCCAATTGTACCAAACGGACACGAATCAATCGATAAACCAAAAGATGCCACACAAATAACATAAATACATAAGTAAGCACATATGCAACAACCATACAAAGAATACCAAAAGATGCAGTAAGCCATAATATAGCCAATTGTAATATACCATGGAACACATTCGCATATAAAAACATATCCGATTTCCCGTGCGAGACAAGAACTTGGGTATATAGCAATATAATCGGTCCTATCGCCCCTTGAACGCACAATATTTGTAATATAGGTACACTTTCCAACCATTTATTGCCAATCGTGGCACAGATAAACTCCTCAGCTACAAAAGCCAATCCCAGCATAGCTGGAAACGACACGAACGCAGCGAAACGAACCATCTTGCGGAATACATTCCGCTGACGTTCCAAATCATCATTCACTTGCACGAATACAGGTTGCGCCACCGAATTGATCATATTGTTCAACATTGAACCTCCCATAGTCATCCACTTATTTCCTTGCGAATAATAGCCTAACACATTAGCGTTATATAATTTACCTAACAAAACAGAAAACACATTATTATTGACCTGTTGGAAAATATTCGTAAGGAACAACTTTACACTAAACGGGAACATCTCTTTCAGAGGTTCGATCGAAAAATCAAGACTAGGACGCCAAGATACAACCATCCATTTCAACAAAGATGCACTTGCCACATACACCGTACTTTGAATTGCCAATGCCCAATAAGCGAAACCATTGAATGCCAAAAGAACCCCGCACATACCCGACAAGAACAACGCAAAAACATCAATCTTCGCCTGCATCTTGACTTGTAATTGCTTAAATAAGATAACATGAGGAACAATCGCCATTCCAGAAAACAAAAAACTCGCAAATATTACCCGAGATAAATTAACCAGTTCTTGACGATCATAAAATGACGCAATCAGCGGAGCTGAAAAAAAAAGAACAATATACAAACAGATGCTTACAACAAAAGAAAACCAAAACACCGCATTATAATCCTTATGAGTAGCATCCAATTTGTTAGTCAAGGCTACCGAAAATCCGCTATTAATAATCGTACTAGCAATTCCACTAAATATCGCCAACATACCTACCAATCCATAATCCTCGGCATTAAGTGTACGTGCCAGATAAATACCAAACAACATCCCCAACAGCTGTTGCACACCATTACTTACCCCTCCCCAGAAGAGCCCTTTCGCTGTCTTATCTTTTAATGATTGTTCCGCCATTTGACATTTTATGGTAAAAGTGCAACAAAGATAAACATTTACCTTTGGCTAACAGTGAAAAATGGGAAGCTTTTCTCTGCTTTATGTATATTTACGATCTTCCGCACATGATGTGGGAACAAAGAGTTATTGTAAAAATTCTTTTTATCCTTCGAACCCTCTTTATCTTCCATAGAAAAACACGTACGTGTTTTCTTAAAAACATGAGCAACTTTTCAAAAAAGACGTACATGTTTTCCGAGAAACATGCACGTCTTTTTGGAGCTCTGATTATCAAATAATTATAGCGACACACAAAATCATCACCTTATTGTAATGATTTCACATATCTACTCACTGCTATTTCACACTTTTCCCCGCATAAATCCTCCGTATAATATCCACCACCTTCATACCTTCCAAGACGTTGGTCGTTATGATCTCGCCGGGGGCGCCGGAAAGGACATTGACTACGTTACGGATCACGAAGTTGTGGTTTTGGGCGGAGCCTTTGTAAGGGCCATAATCATTGCCGGGGTTGGTAGGGGCCAATTCCGGCATTTCATACCCCTTGATATGGCAATATTCTACCTCATTCATATATTGACCGCCGATTTTCACGCTGCCATTCTCAGCCACGATCAGCATGCTGCTTTCCAGATTCTTGTTCCATACCGCCGTAGAGTAGCTCAAACTACCCATTCCACCGTTCACGAAATTAAAATTCACGAAACCGGAATCCTCAAAGGCGGTCAGTTTCTCGTGGTTGAAGTCGGCGAAACGGGTCTGGATATTACAGATATCCCCGAATAACCAGTACATAATGTCGATGAAATGGGAGAATTGGGTGAATAAGGTACCACCATCCAAGGCAGCGTCGGCCATGCCATCCTCCAGGTTTATAGTAGCGTTCATCACGGTTCCAGTAGCAATTCAGCTGCACCATATAAATCTGGCCTAATTTTCCGGACTCAACCATCTCCTTGATCCAGACCGAAGGCGGGGAATATCGGTTTTGCATTACGCAAAATACCTGCTTACGGAATCTCAACGAGGTATAAACCACTTTCTCGGCATCCGCCAAGGTCAAGGCCATAGGCTTTTCTATGACCACATGATGTCCGCTCTCTATCGCTTGGATCGCCATCTCGGCATGTAAGCCGTTAGGTGTACAAATATTCACCACATCTATATCCAATCCCAAACGGAATAGTTCATCTATATCCCGGGCGAAAGGGACCGCATAAGCCTCGATCCCCAGCTCCTCTTTCGGACGGATATCACATAAAGCGACCAACTCCGCTCCTTCATCCCGGGTAATCATCTCGGCATGACGCTTACCTATATGACCACAGCCGATCACGGCGAAACGTATCTTCTTATTCATAAAACACTCTTTATAGATTCTATAATATAGGCCTGCTCCTCTTCTGTCATCTCCGTATGAATCGGCAAGGATAATACGGATCGGCTCAAGCGAGAAGCGACATTCAAATCCCCGGAAATCCGGCATCGACCCCTCATCACCTCTTGCTCCTGCAAAGGCAATGGATAATAAATCATAGAAGGAATGCCTCGTTCTTTTAACGCAGCTTGTACTTGATCCCTCTTTTCTACAGCTAGCTGTACCGTATATTGATGATAAACATGCGATGAAAAGGCTGATTTTAGTGGTTTGCGTACAGCATCCAATCCGGAAAAGGCAGCATCGTATCTAGCAGCCACTTTACAACGAGCGGCGGCAAATTCATCCAAATACCGAAGCTTAACATCTAAGACAGCGGCCTGCAAGGTATCCAAACGGGAGTTGCAGCCCACCAAAGCATGATGATATTTTACCTTTTGCCCATGATTGGCGATCATTCGCAGTCGTTCGGCCAATCGTGCGTCGGAAGTAAACATCGCCCCACCATCACCATAACAAGCCAACGGTTTCGAAGGGAAGAAGGAGGTCGTTCCTATAGAGGCGATCGTACAGGCTTTCTTCACCGTTCCATCCGAGAAAGTATAATTAGCACCGATGGACTGGGCATTATCCTCGATCACATATAGATTATGACGGCTGGCAATACGCAAGATCGGTTCCATATCACAACACTGGCCAAAAAGATGAACTGCGATAATAGCTCTCGTCTTTTCAGACAAGGCATCTTCTATCTTTTCCGGGTCTATATTGAATGTACCGGGATCTACATCCACTAATACCGGCACTAGGCCAAGAGCCAAAGCGACCTCAGCCGCGGCGATATACGTAAAAGCAGGAACGATCACCTCATCGCCCGGATGTAAGTCTAATGCCATCAAGGAGATTTGCAAGGCATCCGTACCGTTGCCGCACGGGATCACATAAGGAACACCTAAATAACCTGATAAATGGTTACAAAATTCTTTCACCTGAGGGCCATTGATAAAGGCACAAGCATCTATCACCGTTTGCATGGCGGGATTGATCTCGCTACGCAAACGTTCATACTGCCTCCGCAGATCTACCATCTGTATCTGTTTCTCTAGCATCTTATCCATTCAAAAAATAGGGCTATCCCGTCGTTAAAACGAATAGCCCCCTCATTATTGCGTTTATCTTATTATTTCACCTCACTACCCGGTTTCACCTCTTTCTCCGGAGTGATAACGGCCAGCTTTCCATCGAAATTCTCGGCGGAGAGAATCATACCCTCGGAAACAATACCTTTCAGCTTACGGGGAGCTAAGTTAGCGATGAAGCAAACTTGCTTGCCTACCAATTCCTCGGGTTTATAATGCTGGGCGATACCCGACACGATCGTGCGTTTCTCCAGGCCATCGTCGATACGGAACTGAAGCAGCTTATCCGCTTTCGGAACCTTCACACATTCCAGAACCGTACCCACACGGATATCCAGTTTCATGAAATCATCGAACTCAATATTCTCACGGATCGGTTTCGCCTTATAATTCGCTTCCTCATTCGCTTTCTTCGTATCCAATAATTTCTGCACTTGGGCCTCGATCACGCTATCCTCTATCTTCTCGAACAACAACTCTGCCTTGCCCAATTGATGACCGGCCTCCAATAGATCCGTAGCACCTAGGCGATTCCATCCCAACGGCTCTACATTCAGCATCTTATTCAGTTTCTCCATGCTAAACGGCAAGAACGGCTCAAAAAGCGATCGCCAGATTAGCCGTAATCTGCAAAGCGATGTTCATGATCGTAGCGACACGAGGCATATCCGTCTTCGCCAACTTCCAAGGCTCCATATCAGCGAGATACTTATTTCCGATACGGGCTAGGTTCATCGCCTCTTTCTGAGCGTCACGGAAGTGGTAGGTATCCAACAGGCGTTCCACGTTCTCTTTCACATCCGCGAAATCCTTCAAGGTCTGGCGATCATAATCTGTCAACTCGCCAGCCACCGGCACCTTACCCTCGAAATACTTATCCGTAAGGACTAACGCACGGTTCACGAAGTTCCCTAAGATAGCGACCAACTCATTATTATTACGAGCCTGAAAATCTTTCCATGTGAAATCATTATCCTTTGTCTCCGGCGCGTTGGCCGTCAAGACATAGCGCAACACGTCTTGCTTGCCCGGCATATCCACCAGATACTCGTTCAACCAAACCGCCCAGTTGCGGGAAGTAGAGATCTTGTCGCCCTCCAAGTTCAAGAACTCATTAGCGGGGACATTCTCCGGCAAGTTATAAGAACCTTCCGCTTTCAGCATGGAAGGGAACACGATACAATGGAACACGATATTATCTTTACCGATGAAATGGACCATTTTAGTCTCCGGATCCTTCCACCAAGTCTCCCAGCTATCCGGCAGCAACTCTTTCGTATTAGAGATATAACCGATCGGAGCGTCGAACCAGACATACAGCACCTTTCCTTCCGCCCCTTCCACGGGAACAGGGATACCCCAATCCAAATCACGACTCACCGCACGGGGTTGCAGTCCCATATCCAGCCAGCTCTTACACTGCCCATATACGTTCGGTTTCCATTCCTTATGATCCTCCAAGATCCATTTACGCAAAAACGGCTCCCACTTGTCCAAAGGCAGATACCAATGCTTCGTCTCACGCATCACCGGCTTGCTGCCACTGATAGCGGATTTCGGATCGATCAAATCCGTCGGGCTAAGAGACGTACCGCAAGCCTCGCACTGATCGCCATACGCCTTCTCGTTTCCACAATGCGGACAAGTACCCATGATATAACGGTCGGCCAAGAATTGCTTCGCCTCCTCATCGTAATATTGCTCGCTGTTTTCTCGATGAATTCGCCTTTATCATACAATGTACGGAAAAAATCCGAGGCCATCTGATGATGCGTAGCGGAAGTAGTACGAGAATAGATATCAAACGTGATACCGAACTCCTCGAACGATTTCTTGATAATACCGTGGTAACGATCCACCACATCCTGCGGTGTGATCCCCTCTTTCTTCGCTCTCAACGTGATGGGTACCCCATGTTCGTCCGAACCACCAATCATCAACACTTCCTCCCCCTTCAAACGAAGGTAACGGGCATAAATATCAGCAGGCACATATACCCCGGCCAAATGGCCGATATGCACCGGTCCGTTCGCATACGGCAACGCCGTAGTAATCAGCGTTCTCTTAAAATGTTTTTCCATACCTTGTGTTCTCTTTTTGAGGGGCAAAGGTACGGAATAATTTGGTTAGATAAAAAGATTGGAATATCATTCAAGGATGGATATATGCCTCTTTCGATCGCATAGTATATATTGCCGAGCAAGACATAATAGAATAATCAACAAATGTCTCATGTCTTGTCCTTTACGTTAGAGATTAATAATTTCCCATGTCTTACAAACCTTCCCGGCCGCTATATACACCACATACGATCGCATGCGATAAGCGGGGAATTGCCGATTGATATCAGAGGCAGATATTCTCACCTGATCGGCATCTTCGGGACGAACGACCTTCAAGGCCTCTACCATGGTAGCGTCTTTCGCCTTGAAATACTTGAACTCCACCACCCGGCAATCGTTGTGGAAGGCGGTACCCGGTATGCCCGTCAACACCAGATCCGCACGGCCGCTTGGCAAGTTCTATTCCACGGCGAAGGTATAGCAGTTGCTCAAGTAACGACTCAGCACCTCATAGAAAGAGCAACGAATAAAGTTCTCGTTGATCTTGTCGAATACTTGCGCCGGGAACTGGCCGAGATACTCCTTGAAATAGTTTTCCACTAACGGCTCCAGCTTCCGATGATCCATAAACAGGCGATAAGCGGGAACAAAACAGCGAGCGTCATCGCTAATCTGATTCAACTCGTTGTAATAATTCATGTAGATGCTCTGAGCAGTCAAGTTGGGAAGCACCATCACATAATTATCTTTCAACGTTGTCATGCCCAAGTAATATAGACTGACGGGGTAAAAATCCGGATCAAAGAACTTCTGCTTATTGAACTTACTCCTAAGATCCGGTTGAGAGTAGATCAACTCGCCATCGATCACCAAGGCATCCAACATCTCCTTCGCATTCTCCAAGGTGATAGTAAGGCGGCGGATCCAATTCACGTCCGTTCGAAGGTTCTCGTCCACCATCTCATCGGGGACACCACCGGACAGCTCGGCGAAGTTCTTGAAGAAATAAGTCAATATAGTGGAATTAAATAACGGACGCGCATTGGACAGGAAGCGATAGCCATCATAGTTGTTTACGATAAGCGTCCACAGCTCGTCGAAACGATCCTCATTATTGCCATATTTACGAATAACATAGCGCAGGTATTCGGCAGCCTCCTCATGATTGAAACCCAACATCTCCGCGAAGTCAGGCTTCAAGGTAAGAATCTCGGCGATATTATAGCCGCTCGTCAAGTCATCCATCGTAACGGGCAGCACCCCTGTGCAAAACCCTCGCCGATACCCGCCTTGATCGCCTTGAAGAAGGTAAGCAAGAAACTCTCGCCAGTGGTAACAGACTCGTAAAGCGGATCCTTATAGGCCGTGAGCAATTGGTTGGTGAAATTGTCATACTCATCGATAAGGATATACGCCTTGGGCAAATCGTGCGCCCGGGCATACGCCAATGCCTCCTCCAACATCTGCGTGGCGTTGCCCTTGGTAGAGAACTTGAAGTCTCCAAAGAGATCGCGATTATGCTCCACCATAATCTCCACGGGAGAACAGTTCAATATATTAAAGTTACGCTCCAGCCCCTCCATCGTCTCATCCAGCACCATCTTCGAGAAGTCATAGCGGATAATCATGTATTGGTTATACTCCGGCGTAGGATTGGCACCGATCCACGTTCCCCCGAAAAGCTCCTCAAAGCGACGAGACTTACTACGATCGTAGTAATGGGCGAGCGTGGAGACTAAAAGGCTTTTCCCGAAACGCCTCGGACGCAAGAACACCGGAGCCTTGTAGCGTTCCAGATAAGGTATAAACCCGGTCTTATCCACATAATAAAAACCACGCTCGCGCATCTCCGCGAAATCGGCCACGGCATAGGGAATCGTTATCTGAGATATCACAATTATGCTCCTTTCTCTTTAGGATGTAGATCACTATCATTTTTCACAAAGAAAAACATAAATGTCCGCTTATACAAACAAAAGAATTTGATTTATTGAAAAGAATGGTTTTCTTTGTCCGGTAATCATTTAATCAGGAAGCCTTGCACTTATCGGTTTAATTGGAGTTATCATTCTCAGCACCAAAAAGGAAGAGATTGGGTGGATAGAGTATTGAAATAAGGGTATAAAGGAGGCGGCGATTGGCCGCCTTTTCTTTTTATTTATACGGATTGACCGTCTCATTAAAAGTTTCCTCTTTAACCAACGTACCGTCGATGGTAGTGATTTGGATGGAAAGTTTCGACTTGGATTCGTCCTCCAGTTTCACGGTAAATTTATAGCTCGACGCGGGATCCATAGTCTGGCTGCCAGTAGAAGTGTACGGCTCTTTCGCTCCCGGCAGGGTGAGACTGGCGGTATATTGCAAGGCTCGTTTCTCCGTGCCGACATTGAAATAGGCGGTCTTGTAGCTATAGTTGTTCTTATCGAAGGTGAAGGAGCGACCCGTCGCGTCGGCGGCGTGCAGGGTGATGGAGTAGTCAGAGAAGTACTTCTTTACATAATCACTAAAGACTACACTAACCGATGTATTGGCCAAGGCACATTGAATCTGTACATTGGCTGGCTCTATCGGTTTTACCTCAAATTCCTTTTTGCCGGCCACACGTACTTGCCCCCAGTTGTTGTTGGCACGTTCGGCCTCGCCCTCGGTACAGCTCTCGGCGGTAGCGATATAACCCGTACCGGTCTCGCAAGAGATGGATGTTCCGGCGATGTCTTTGTATTTCCTTGAAGAGAAGATCCATTGATCGTTGCGAGACAACGCTACATTGAAGTCGTTCACATCGAGACCGGTGATGGCTTTCGTCTCCACCTCCACTTGGGTTGTATCTATCACGGAGAAACGCACCTCGCCTTTCTGCGTCGAGGTGATTGGCTCATCCTCGTTCGTACAGGCGACGAATGAGAAAGAGATATAGCAGATAATATAGATAGGATTCGCTTATTCATAATCATAATTCAATGTTACGTTATCTATTTTAAGGACACTGCCGACAACACGGTCTTGATTCCAAGGGCTACGGGGGTATCCACCTTCAACTTGCTGCATATTGCCAATATCTGTATTTGTACCAGATTGGAAAAAGATTCCAATATAAGCTGCCTTTGTAGTTGACTGTGTATAGGTAAAATTTAACTTTCTTTCTTATAAACATCTTGAGCCATAGAATTAAATTCCTGAGTAGTCGCTATTTCCACATTATTGCTATCATATATTTTCGCATAAGCGATACACTGATCAGTAGAAGGTAGAGGAGCATATTTGTAATCAAAAGAAATACTCTTTGGACGTGCGGTATGCGCAATTCCTAACGAATAGGAATCACTATTTTTATCAAATGTCCCCGTAAATAAATACCCAACATACGCCGTTCCATTATCACGAGTATAAGAATAAACACTTGGTCGCTTCCAGCTACCACTTACATTTTTATTATAAAAAGCCAATGTTGAAATCTCTGCCGCTTTTTCGCCATCCTTTTTATCTGTTGTAGACCAAGTTCCCGAACACCAGCGCCATCTTACACCATAACCTGATCCTTCATTCAAACCCAAAATACCTCCTGAGTTAGCATTCTCTGCACCATTCGTTGTCTTTTCATTACGGGTATTCCAGTTTGTACAATAATCGCAGTACATATCCGCATCCCAAGTTCCATTACCACTATGCAATTTCGTGCTACTCCACGCTTCCATATCCCCATTCGCAATCCCCTGTGCGCTCTCCGTTGTCACCGTTTGAGTATTGCTACTTAATACGCCTCCGAAGCGGGAGCGGATCGTATAGTTTTTGGATGGTTCCAAACCTTTGATTACATAGCGACCATCAGAGATCTTGTCCGAGGGGATCCAAGTCTCTCCATTATCGGCAGAAGCCTCATACACCACATTGGCGATCACCTTGTCGGCCATTTCGGGATGGGCTGTCATGTTATCGGCTGTCATAGGCGTGATGTAGATGAACTTGCTCCATACATCGCCATCGCTTTGCGCGGGAAGGGTGAAGGAGGGAAGGTCAGGGTTACAATTAATCGTATAGCGGGTGCGGACTACCAAATCGCTATAATCCCAGGAATGAGAAACCGGATCGCCCAACATGTTTTTCCCGGCCAGGAGCAAAGTGTAGGTGCGTTCCTCGCCACCGCGCACGAAGAAGTCTTGGCCATTTTGAAGGATACCGGTCCCCGTGTTTTTTCCAGTCGTACTCTCCATCACCGTGAGGGTGTACGTATCGTATTGCGCCTCCAACTGAGGATCGATCACCGGATGAAGCACAGCGCAGGCCAACGAAGCTGTCAATGAACCGTCGCATCAACATTTTCTTAATGACTACCACATCGCTCTCTCCAAAGAATAGGGCGTATCGGACATGGCTACCTCATCGCCATAGGTGGCACGTACCTTATAGCTGCCAGCGGGCAAGAAACAGTCCGTGGTACCGACCGGCAGGGTCTTTACCACTTTGGAGGTATTAGCCTCCACGACCGTCAGCGTGAAATCTCCCTCCTCGGGGATCACGTCCGCCTCCAGCGAGGCTTTTGTCTGAATATCGCCCACCACGGCCTCTACCGTAAGTCCGGAGAAGATCAGTCTTCCCTCGCCATCACCACCGGAACGTTCCAGAACCTCGTCGCTACATCCCGTCAAGATAAAGCCTAGGAAGGCACAAAATATCGTTTGTCTCATTATTCTTTTCATACTGTCTTATCTCACTATTCGTAAACCAATTCCATCTCGTCGAGCCAAAGCGTGCTACCCACGCCTCCGATAAAATATCACCGTATTTGCTGGCCGTGGCCACGATGATGATATACTTGGGCACACGATTCTCCGACCTGTATTCCAAGGGGATCGTGAGTTGCTGATAGCTCGTGGTACTCTGTCCGCTGGTAAATTGTCCATATGCGATAATACCTGCGTCGCTCGGATCGAAAAGCTTTCGTTCGGTAGGCTTTGTCTTGAGTTTATACGATTTATCAGACAATGCGATGTAGATATGGCATGAGTCCGGACGGCCATTCAAATTGGCCAAATCACCTACATCCTGACCTATCTTATTGATCGTAGCGGAGGTATATTTATAATGAAACCGTAAGGCAGTAGGGAACGAGTTGAACGAACGGCCTACGGTCAAGATGCCGTTCGTGCCGTCCAAGGCAAAATCGCCCGTGAAGATATTTCCGGCCCCCAGCTTAATAACCGCATCCTTGGTCTCCAGTTTGGCCGCTTTCCCAGATACACTCTCATCCGTAGAAGTCGTGAGATTGCCGATGAACCCCGCCGCACCTGGGTTACCCGTCCCCCAAAAAGGAGTACCGCCCGAGGCCCATGGATTCATCACTTTCCCCTCTTCCGACCAATCCTCAAAGCTTCCATTGGTAAGCGGCACCTCGGCTACCGTAGAGAATGAGCCATCGCTCACGATTGAGCCATCCACACTGACACGGTAACTGTAGGTCGTACTTCCTCGCAACCCGCTCAGCGTGGCGGTGAAAGAGGCACCGGAGGTGGAGACATCCGACACGGCCGTCCAATCTGCCGCCCCTTGCTCTTGAAACTCCACCACGGGTGTCTTACCGCTCGTCACTGAACCGGACAAGAAGGCCTTCGTCACCATCGGAAAAACATTCGAATCCGAAGTTCCGCTGCCATCTTCCGGACTTACTACCACCTTCCACTCCTGCCACACATCCTGACCCCGGCGAGCGGCGTAAAAGGTCTGCGAGAAGTAAAGTCGTGCACCGTAGTAGGATCGGGGGTGACACGCCCATAGGCTCCACCTAGATTGAGCTTGCGTATTTGGATATCAGAGAGATCCTGATCCTCGCTGACATAGATTACCAACACCCGGCTATCGGGGTCGAGTACGTAGCGTGTCATGCCATCCACCTCCACCTTTCGATCCACGATCTGATGGACGGTCAGCTTCCAAAGGTTATCATAGTAGGTCTTCACGTTCAATTGAAGCGGCGAGGAGAGATCCAGCCGCGTATTAGCCGAGAGAGGGAGGCTGTCCAAGGAGGCGAAATCATGAAAGGGGAATTTATCCGCATCCGCGCACCGAGCCGAATCCAACTCCAGCCGTGCGTCGCGCGGGTCGAGTATCAGACGGGTGATCTTCAACTCCGACACGTCCACCGAGTCGTTCACGTAGAGCGTCACCGTGCGCGCTGTCTTATCGATATCCACGCCCGAGGCCACCGTACCGTCTTCCGAGGCCCGAAGCCCCTCCACCACGATCTCGCTGACGCTGCCCTCCACCAAGGGATAAGGTATATCATTCTCGATGGCGCACGAGGCCATCCCTGCCAGGCCCGCCACACACATCGCACGGAAAAGCGCCGCGCCTATTCGTTCTTGTATCTTCATTGCTTGATTCGGAAAATTCGCTTACAAATAAAAAGTCATACCGATATTGATGGAAAAGAGATTGATCTTGAAGTTGCCGGACGAGGTACGGCTGCTTCCCGTCTCCACCTGATTGGTCGTCTGGTCGATCCACTTGAAGTCGAAACCCATCACGCCTACGGATACCTCCACCGCCGACCAGTCGGTAATAAAGGCCGTCATTCCCGGGGCGAAACCGATTTGCAGGTTCTGCACCTTCTGGTAAGTGCCATCATAATTTGTTCCCGAGCCGGTAGAGTTCTTGCCCGTTCCGTAGCCATACGTCACACGGGCCTCGTTAAACAACCCGAAGATCTTGCTGCGCCCGATCGGTATGTAAGTGCGCAAGAAGCCGGATGTCTCATACTTATGCTCCAAGTAATACAGATCTTTGAACGAGATGGTAATATCTCCCAAGTTGGCGTTCACGTTTCCCAAATCCAAATAATTCCGATGATAGGCGAAGCGGACACCTGCCGAGATATTATCCCTAAAGAAATAGCCCACATAGGGACTTATCGCGAAATTATAGCCTTTCCCCTCCAAATCTTTTATAACAAGGAAATTCAAGTTACTCTCATCATGTTCGGAATAAGACACGGCACCACCGGCCATCCATGTTCCTTTCGGGATGAACACGGCCTCCTGCACCTCTCGGTCAATGCGCTTGATGGCACGTTTGCCGCGCTGTGCCCACGCCTCCCCTGCACAAATGACGCAGAGAAGGAGGAGGCAGAATAGTTTACTTTTTCTCATGTTTCTTTTTATAATCATATGTCAATGAGCGAATCAGTATCCCCAGTGGATAGTCCTCCGACTTGGCAAGCTTCCTAGCCCTAAAATAAGAATTCGAGGGCTCGAAGCGGGTTGGTGCGAAGATAAGGAATTATTCTTGAATCTGTGGATTGTCTCCGTAAATTAATTCCATCTCGTCCAGCCACAGCGTGCTACCCACGCCTCCGATAAAGTAATCGCCGTATTTGCTGGCCGAAGCCACAACGATGATATACTTGGGAGCACGATCCACCGCCCTATATTCCAAAGGTATCGTGAGTTGCTGATAGCTCGTAGTGCTCTGTCCGCTGGTAAACTGTCCGTATGCGATGACACCCTCGTCGTTCGGATCGAAAAGCTTCCGTTCTTTAGGCTTTGTCTTAAGTTCATACGGCTTGTCGGACAGGGCGATATAGACCTGACATGAGTCCGGCCGGCCCTTCAAATCGGCCAAATCACCTACGTCCTGGCCGATCTTGTCGATCTCTACGGAGGTATATTTGTAATGGAATCGCAAAGAGACCGGGCGGGAAGTAAATGAGCGACCTACGTTCAAAATACCGTTCGTACCATCCAAGGCAAAAATCGCCCGTGAAGATATTCCCGGCACCTAGCTTAATAACTGCATTCTTGGTCTCCAGCTTGGCTGCTTTCCCGGATACGCTCTCATCCGTAGAGGTCGTGAGATTGCCGATGAACCCCGCCGCACCCGGATTGCCCGTCCCCCAAAAAGGAGTGGCACCCGATGCCCACGGATTCATCACTTTCCCCTCTTCCGACCAATCCTCGAAACCACCATTCGTCAAGGGTACCTCCATCTCCGTAGTAAACGCAGCATCCTGCGCGATCACGTCCGCACCATCCAACAACCGGTATTCATACTCCGTATGGGCGGTCAGTCCCTTTATGGTAGCGGTAGCCGTGGCGGCCTCCGCCTGCGGCGTAGTTTCCACGTCCGTCCATTGTTCCGTTCCTTTTTGGCGATACTGGAATTTCAACGCAGCGTAAGTTACATCGTTCGAGATCTCCGTAGCCGTCAGATAGGCCATGCGGCTCCATGCGCTCGCCGAGAGAAGGGCACCGCTCGTCTGCGTGGGATCCACCGTGAAATCGTAGGTGTACAGATGCATCGTAGGGTCAACCGTCACGGTGACATCGCTCGAGCTCATATTCTTGAAGTTCAAGATATAATGGTCTTTTGCCTTGACTCCCGTAATCGGCTGCTTATCGGAGTTCGTCTTTCCATCCTTGGAGGTCACCGTATAAGATACGGTCAGATCGCCCAACGGGAAATAAGTAACCTGCGCCGTGGTGCTTTTATTGAAATCGACCGCCTTGGCTGTCGCGCTCTCCACCTGTACCTTGATATCGCCGGCACCTAACTTGTCAAGGAAACTTTGCTCGAAAGCCACCGTCACCTTCACGTTCGCCAAGGAACAAGTCACTGTGGCCTCAACGGTCTCTCCCTTTACGATTGTCACCTTCTGCGTACCCACGTAATAGGCGCGATCCTCGCCGGATTCGTTATCATATCCGTTTGAATTAGCCTCGATGGTATATTCGCCGGGTGCCAAGGCTATCTCATTGGTTTCCCATTTCGTGTGATCCTCACCCAAGTCTTTCGCGATCTCACCCTTCACGTCCTTGATCACCACGTGCATCTGCTTCGGGTTGTAGGCCGCAGCCTTCGTGTTCACGTCCTTACTTTGCTCCAAAGCCACACGGAGGTAGCCCACGTTCTCGCGCAACGCCTCCTCGTCGCTCTGACAGGCGAAAAAGGAATAGCGACATCGCACTTATC
>ENA-OQJN01000386-OQJN01000386.1-human-gut-metagenome-genome-assembly--contig:-NODE-386-length-18997-cov-8.615421_pt1 | contig 18997 bp, 18 predicted proteins | sample MGYA00242610_ERZ504777 | MGnify/ENA primary metagenome ERZ504777 (study PRJEB26092, sample SAMD00036350) | human gut metagenome | host: Homo sapiens | study: EMG produced TPA metagenomics assembly of... | reverse complement strand
GTTACTGTTCACTCCGTTCACAGTAACGTAGCCAAAATTCATTCCAGATTGCCTGCGGCAATGGAATTTTGGCTTGTATGTCTCGGGATTTTGGCATATTCATGCCAAAACACCTCGCGGGATAGTGGTGTGTGAACAGTAACGCTGGAGTTCTTCCTGAAGAGTTGCAACAGGAAATTTTTCCAGATTATACCGTACAAGTTCAGACATACAAGTAGCAATGGTTTCGATTTCAGGTACATCATGAATTTCAGCAAGTGACTTGATAACATTTAAAGTATTATGAAGAAAATGATGATTTATCTGAAATTGCAGCATTTGAACCCGCATTTGTTGTTCGGCAATCTGAATTTCATAATTTTGTTTCAGGCTCAGAAAGAGACGCTGGCTCATTCCGTTAAAGCTGTCAATCAGTTTGCGCAATTCCTGGTTGGAACCGCAGGATTTCAGATCAATCTGTGTTCCATCGGAAGGATCCAGAATATCGATTTCATGACATAGATTGGAAACCGGACGGGTAAGTATTCTGGACAGGAAAATTGCCAGGATAAGTCCAAGCAATGCGCAGAACAGGAAAATTCCCAGGTAACTGATGATAGTGTCATGAAAAGTATGAGCGATTTTTTCGTTGCTTATGATCTGAACAATATGCCACTGGGTAGTATTATTAATGCATCCATTAATTACAAACTGCCCCAGAGATGTCTTAAGAGTACTTTGACCGATTGCATCCTGTGAAGTTAGAGTATTGCTGAAGTCTTCAAGTTTGGACAAAACAGAGGAAGATATATCTGCTTCTGAAAAAGATGCAAGATTAATTGTGCATGTAAGTTTGTTATCTGCATTATAGATTAAAAGTGTATTTTGTGTTTCACAGGATGAAGATAGGATTTCCATAATTGGAGTAAAATCTATTTCTGCATAACATAGTCCTGTTTCCCGGTAATCGTATCTATCCAGTAAAATTTTGACCATTGGAAGAATACTGTGTCCGGTACTGGAATCTGTCTGCAGAGGTGCAAAATATGTCCGGTTTTTAGAAGTTTCAGCTATTTTTTTCCATTTTTCCATATTAGATTCAATTGTATGACGCTGCTGCGCTGTCTTTACATTATATTCAAAAGAGTAACCGTATCTATTTTGAAAATAGACGGTAAGCATAGAACTGTTCAATTGATTTGTCTGGCGCATTAAATTTCGAAAAACATTGAAATCCTGAGCATATGACAGATAATCTTTTTCGTAATTAGTTATCATGGCTTTGCGTGCGTCATCGTTGAGAAGAGGAGTATCCGCTATTTTTAGTGCATTTTCAAGAAGTGTATCAAGAGACTGGTTCATTTGCGTCAGTGTTGCTGCAGTAGAAGTATTATATTCTGAAGTGATTGTACTGGTTTTTGAAATGGCATTTATTGTGCTTAGAAGAACCGTTGGAAAAATAACGAGAATAAGTGATGACAGAAAAATCTGCATACGAAAAGACAATTGATGTATTTTTTTCATAAAAACCTCCAGATATTTGTGATAGAATATTTTTAAAGAATTATAGCATGTATTTTTTGGAAAAAATAGAAAATATCCTAAGAAATTTTCTATTTTTATAAAACAATCTTTCTATTTTTTTGAAAAGAAGTTTATTATACTGTTTTTAACGGTCAGGGAACTTTGCAAAGCAGAAGACAGTAGAAAATTCAGGAGGTTAGAGAAAGATGACAAAGAAAGAGCGTGTACTGGCAGTAATGAAAAAAGAGCAGGTGGATATGATTCCGGCTGGATTCTGGTTTCATTATAAATCAGATTATACAGTGCAGCAGATGATTGATGAGCATATGAAATTATTCAGAACTACAGATATGGATATTATTAAAATTATGCAGGATTACCCATATCCGATTTCTGGAAAGATAACCTGCGCGGATGACTGGTACCATATCCAGGTAAAAGGAACAGACTCTGAAGAATTTGCAAAAATGGCAGAGATCATAAGAGGAATAAGAAAAGAAGCAGGTAAAGATGTTTTGATCTTCCAGACAATGTTTGGACCTTTTAAAGCTGCATCTATGATTTTTGGTGATGATGTTCTGATGAAATACAGTAAAGAAGCTCCAGAGGCAGTTGTGGCTGGTGTTAAGATTATTGCAGATGCATTGGAAGAGTGGACAAAGGGATATCTGGAGGCAGGAGCAGATGGCATATATTATTCTGCACAGTTTGGTGAAATCGGAAGATTTGAAAAAAATGAATGGGAAGAACTTGTGCGCCCATATGATCTTCAGATTTTAAAAGTAGCAGAGGAAATGCCAGAGAAATATAATATTCTTCATATTTGTGGTGAACCGGAATATCAGTTTGAAACACATGTAGAATGGTTTAAGAATTATCCGGCTGATTTGATTAATTGGTCAGTGAAAGATAATCATTTCAGTCTGGAGCAGGGACGTAAACTTTACAGCAGCGCGATTCTTGGTGGAATGAATAATAAGGGTAATGTATTGAATGGCTCTGAAGATGCAATCCGAGAAGAAGTAAAAGGAATTTTGGACGCGTTTGGAACAAAAGGAATTATGATTGGAGCTGACTGTACGATTCAGGGCGAAAATATCAGCCTTGATCTGATTAAAACAGCAGTGGAAGCGGCACATGCATACAAGAAATAAAAAGTAAAAGGAGAATTATATTATGGGTAAGAAGAGTTTGGCAGCATTACTTTGTGCAACAATGGCAATGACAGCATGTATGTTACCTGCAACAGCAGCAATGGCAGATGAACCATTAAAAATTGAATTCTTTCAGCAGAAGGGAGAAGAAGGACCTCAAAAGGGATATAAGGAGATTATTGATAAGTTCAATAAAGAAAATTCAGATATAGAGATTGAAATGAATACAGTTCCGGATGCAGGAACAGTTCTTACATCCAGAATTTCTTCTGGTGATATTCCGGTGATTTTTTCCGATTATCCAACACAGACACAGTTTAAACAGAAAGTTGCCAATGGATATGTACAGGATCTTTCTGATCAGGATTTCCTAAAAAACGTCAATGAATCCGCACTGGAAATGACAAAACAGGAAGATGGTGGATATTATGCGCTTCCTTACAGCCGAAACTATATTGGAGTTTACTATAACAAAAAGACCTTTGAAGATAATGGATTAGAAATCCCGACTACATGGGAAGAGTTTACTGCAGTATGTGATAAGTTAAAAGAGGCAGGAATTACTCCTGTTGGAATGCATGGAAAAGATCCGGCGCGTGTAGGACATCTGTTCCAGGCAGCAACTGTTGCATGGGCACCGGATGGTGTGGAAACTATCGGAAAAGTTGTTTCCGGAGAGGCAAAAATTGAAGGAGACGAAGAATTTAAAAATGTATTTGAAAAGATGAACACACTTCTTTCCTATGCGAATGAAGATGCACTGGCACTTTCTGATACAACATGTTACGAAAATTTTGTAAATGGTGAATATGCAATGACGATTACAGGTTCTTATGCGAGAGGAACTATCCAGTCTATTAACCCGAATCTGGAAATTGGTGTATTCCCACTTCCAAATGATTCTTATGATGATACTAAGTGCTTATCCGGTATTGATGCTGCAATTTGTGTATCTGCACAGGCAAGTGATAAGGAAAAAGATGCAGCATATAGATTCCTTTCTTATCTTGCTGATCCTGAAAATGCACAGATATTCTGCGATAATGACGGTGCACCATCCTGTATCACAGGTGTTACAAGCAATGATGATGGAATAAAACCTATGGTAGATATGATTAATGCCGGAAAAACACATGACTGGATGGCGTCTACAATTGATAACAATGTAACTACTGATCTTTATAATGTAGTGCAGGGATTCTGGGCAAATAAAGATGTAGATGCCGTTATGAAAGACATGGATGTATCAATTGAAATTTCAAGCGCACAGTAAAATATTAAACGGCTCAATGTAGAAAAACCGTATACGTTCAAAAAAAGATTGCTGCGTAAGAATAATGATTCATTGGCAGCAATCTTTTTTTGAACCTGGATTTGATAATAATAAACAAAGCCTTTTAAGAGGAGTGCTATATGAATAATACAAAAAGAAAAAAGTTATCGGGCAGAGTGACGTTTTTTCTGTTTACACTGATACCGGTAGTGCTTTATACATTTTTTTACGTGGTATCTGTAATCAATGGTATTCGATACAGTTTTACAGACTGGGATGGAATGGCTCAGAAAATGAATTTTATCGGGTGGAAGAATTATAAGATATTGCTCAAAAATCCGAACTTTTGGAATGCTATAAAAACAACGGTGATTTACAGTGTATTGCTGGTGATTGGGGTAATTGTAACATCACTGATTTTGTCAATTTCACTGAATTCACTGAAAAAGTTTAAGACATTAGTAAAATCCGTGTATTTTGTTCCGGCAATGATTGGTGGTGTTACAATTGCACTGATCTGGGATCAGATTTATTATCGAGTGATTCCGGTAATCGGGAAAGCACTGGGAATTTCCTGGTTATCTAACAGCGTTCTGATGTCTGGAGATACGGCGTTGCCTGCAGTTGTATTTGTACAGATATGGCAGGCGGTTGCGATGCCAACGGTAATCTTTATAGCCGGTTTGCAGCAGATTCCAGAAGAGCAGTATGAATCTGCCAAAATTGATGGTGCCACAGCTTTTCAGCGTTTCAGGTATGTTACATTTCCTTATTTGCTTCCAACAGTAACAGTAAATCTTATACTTACAATTAAACAGGGATTTACCTCATTTGATTTTCCGTACGCACTTACCGGAGGTGGACCTGTCCGGGCAACAGAAGTAATAGGAATTCTGATATATAATGATGCGTTTAAAAATATGCGATTTTCCATGGCAAATGCAGAAGCATGTATATTATTTGTGATTGTTGCGATATTCTCACTTACGCAGTTGAAACTGACAAGTAAAGGAGGGACGGACTGATGAAGATAAAAGCAGGAAATGACGAAAGAGTATGGCTTTTTTTTAGAAATATTATTTTGATCGGTGGATTACTCCTGATTTTATGCCCTCTTTGGATGGTGCTGATCAACTCATTTAAAACATTGGAGGAGGCCGGAAAAAATTTCTTTGCGCTTCCTTCAAAACTGAATCTGGAAAATTATATTGAATTGTTTACTAACAGTAATTACTGGATTTTTTTGAAAAATTCATTTAAAATAACAGTAATATCCATCATTTTGATTTTGATTTTTGTTCCGTCTGTTTCTTATTCTATTGCAAGAAACTTTAACCGGAAGTATTACAAAACAATTTATTTTTATATTATGATGGGGTTATTTGTTCCGTCGCAGGTAGTATTGTTGCCTGTAACCAAAATGATGTCAAAGTTAAATATGCTTAATCATGCGGGACTGATTATTCTGTATGCGGCATTTGGCCTGACGCAGGGAGTATTTCTGTTTGTAAATTATATCAGAGGTCTTCCTTACGAAATTGAGGAGTCTGCACAGATTGACGGTTGCAGTGTATTTCAGACATATGTAAAAATAGTACTTCCTCTGGTAAAGCCTATGATTTCTACGTTGCTGATCATGGATACTTTGTGGATCTGGAATGACTTTATGCTCCCTTTACTAATTTTAAACCGTTCACAGGCTATTTGGACACTTCCTCTTTTTCAGTATAATTTTAAGACAGAATATTCTTTTAACTATACAATGGCGTTTACGGCATACTTACTTGCTATGTTGCCTATGTTGATCATTTATTGTATGGGACAGAAATACATAGTCAAAGGACTGACAGCAGGATCTGTAAAAGGTTGATCCTGTAGAAGTAGTATATTGCGGGCGAAAGGAGAATCATGAAAAGTGAAGGTGCTGGTTGTAGAAGATGAATTTTATGCAAGAAAAGCCATGATAAGACAAATCAAAAAATATGATCAGGATGGACTTTTTGAGATATCGGAGGCATCTAATGGAGAGGAAGGCTGGGAATTTTGCGAAAAATATAAACCAGAACTTGTCTTGACAGATATTCGTATGCCTAAAATGGATGGGATACAGCTTCTTCAGGAGATTCGCAATAATGAATTAGAAATAAAAGTAATTATTCTGAGTGCTTACTCTGATTTTGAATATGCTCGCAGTGCAATTGTAAATGGAGCTTCAGATTATTTACTGAAACCAATTGATGATACGGCTCTGACAGAATGTCTGAATAAGTTTGTCACTCAGCATAAAATAGAACGAAAAGAAGCTTTGCTATCCAGAAAAGATATGGCAACACAATATATTTTGAACAGCATTCAGGAATCAAAATATTCCGGTTTTATAGAGAAAAATATGTTTGAAAGAGTGTTTCCGCAATATCAGCTAGGTGTTTTTCTGTTTCTTCATGATAAGCCCAGACAGGAAATCTTTCTTACGGAATTGGAAGAAAGCTGCGGAAGTATCATGCTGACGAAGATTCGGTTTGTAGAATTGAAACCGAATATGTGGGTATTGCTTGTAAGACCGGAGGGAGATATGCTGTTTTTCTGGAGACGTATCAGAAAACTGCTGGAGAAAGAGGATTCCCAGGTTAAGATAGGAATCAGTAATGTGTATGGTGCAAATGCTTCTGTTTTGGATGCTTTTAGAGAAGCGGTTACCGCGATAAAGAGCAGAATTTATAAAAGGGAATCTCTGATTTTTGCGAAGGAAATAAAACAGGAAGATTTTTCAGAATATTACCTTGAAAAAGAAATAGAAAGAGAACTGGAACAACATCTAAAGGAAGGGGATGAAAGCAAAACAGGGACAACGCTGGATAAACTTTTTAAAGATATTGAGAAAGTTCTCCCAATTCGAATAGAATGCATGGAACTTCTGTATTCGCAGATTATCCTTATATACCGAAGGACGATTCGAATGGAAAATCATGATAAAGAATTAGATAATCTGTCAGAAAGTTTTCTGAAGTTTGATTCTGTTTTGGAGATTGAAAGCTATCTCAGGAGAATTGCGGAAAATATTTGTCATATGCAGCCGCAGAGACAATCAGATGAGTTGACAAATACGGGAATGGACATTGTGGAGAAGATGAGCGAATATGCAGTCAATAACTATAATATGGACATTACAATCCGGAATCTTGCGGAAAATGTATTTTTCATGAATCAGAGTTATATCAGCCACTTATTTGCTGAGAAGAAAGGAATTAGTTTTTCTGCATTTCTGCGAATGATTCGGATTTGTCATGCTAAGGAATTTCTGGCAGATGCGAGATGGTCCGTAACAGATGTTGCATTGATGTCGGGTTATAACGATACCTCACAATTTATACGTATTTTCCGACAGGAAACAGGAATGACACCAAAGAAATACCGAATATTTCTGAAAAATGGAGGAAGTGAAAATGAATCCAGGGAAAGTTGAATGGAATGAAGAAAATAAGCCACAGCCGGATATGGAATTATTAGAACAATGGATCTCCAGACAGGAAGATCAGATGCGAGAAGATATTGCAGCATTGATCAGAATCCCGAGTATTGCTGATCAGCAGGAAGCAATTCCGGGGGCACCATATGGAAAAAAATGCAGGGAAGCACTGGAACAGATGCGAGCATTTGGATTGAGAGAACAGATGGAGACAGAAGATATAGACGGACACTGTCTGACTATTGCTACAGGCAAAGGGAATGTTGAGATTGGAATATGGAATCATCTGGACGTAGTTCCGGAAGGAAAAGGATGGATATATCCGCCTTATACGTGTACAGAAAAGGATGGCTATTTAATTGGGCGTGGAGTACAGGATAATAAAGGTCCCGCAGTTGCTGTTTTATATGCAATGAAATATTGTAGGGAAAAAGAAATTCTGAATAATATTAAAGTAAGGCAGATTCTTGGATGTCAGGAAGAAAGCGGTATGACAGATGTAGAATATTATCTGAAATACAAAAAAGCACCGGAATATTCTTTTGTTGCTGATTGTGGATTTCCCGTATGTTGCGGAGAAAAAGGACATTGTATTGTGTTGATGGAAACTGTTAGTGCAGTAGAGGGGATTCGGGAATTTGACGGAGGGACTGCGCCTAACAGCGTGCCGTCTTTTGCTCATGCGGTTGCGGAGAACAAAATAGGACAAAAGAGCGAAGAAACAGCAGTGGGAATCAGTGGACATGCAGCTTTTCCGGATGGAACTCAAAATGCAATAGGTATACTTTGTGGAAAGTTGAAAATGCAAAATTTTCCTGAACAGACAAAAAGAGCATTAGAATTTGTGGAGAGAGTTTCAGAAGGCGGTTATGGGGAAAAACAGAAATTTGTTGTTCTGATGAATGTTCTGGTAGACTGACATGCAATATAGGTCAGGCATTTCTGCACGAAGGACATTTAAGAATAGTGATTGACATCCGTTATCCAGTTACTAAAAAACAGAAGATTTTCTTCCGAAGCTGCAAACAGAAGCTGCTAAATCAGGAATTCACATCATTGGTATTGAAGACAGCAGACCATATTATATGAATCCGGAACAGCCTTTCATACAGACTCTGATGGAAGCATGGAGGGAGGTTACAGGTCTTGAAGGCAGACCATTTGTTATGGGAGGAGGAACTTATGCGAGGAAAATTCCCAATGCAGTGGCATTTGGCCCTGGACAGGAGCGAAATCTAGACAGGCTCGGACTTCCAAAAGGACATGGAAACTGTCATTGTGCGGATGAAGCAGAATTGTTTGAAAATCTGAAGAATGCAGTGAAAATATATGTTTTTGCACTTAAAAAACTGGACAAAAGAATAAAAGAAATACGTTAACTAAAGAGAAATACATAAATTAAGTATAATAAAATTAAGTATAATACAGGAGGATACAAAATGAAAATGTTTCAGATTAGTGACAAAATAGACAATGTATCAAGAATTGGAATTGGATGCATGAGAATTACAGGTTTATCTGATGAAAAAGCGGTAAGAAGTCTGACTGAAGGAGCACTGGAGTGTGGAATTAATTTTTTTGATCATGCAGATATTTATGCAGGCGGAGAAGCCGAAACAGTATTTGGAAATGCGCTGACACCTCAGTTGCGTGAAAAGATGGTGATTCAGACAAAATGTGCCATACGTCCGGGTATCTGTTATGATTTTTCAAAAGAATATATTCTGAATTCTGTAGATGGAAGTCTGAAACGTTTAAAAACAGATTATGTAGATATATTACTTCTTCATCGTCCGGATGCGTTGATGGAGCCGGAAGAGGTAGCAGAAGCATTTGAAATTCTGGAAAAAAGCGGAAAAGTAAAAGCATTTGGTGTAAGCAATCACAATCCGATGCAGATTGAATTACTAAATCAATACTGTGGTGGAAAAATCTGTATTGATCAGATACAGTTTTCAGCGGCTCACTGTCCAACGATTGATGCAGGACTAAATGTAAACATCCATAATGATGCAGGATGTGATCGTGATGGTGGTATTATCGAGTATGCAAGACTGAAGAAAATGACATTGCAGGCATGGTCTCCGTTCCAGTATGGAATGTTTGAGGGAATATTTATTGGAAACGAGAAATTTCCGGAACTGAATAAAGTGTTAGATCGTCTGGCAGAGAAATATGGGGTAATACAGAATGCAATCGCAGTTGCATGGATTATGCGTCATCCCGCAGGAATCCAGACAATTGTAGGAAGTACAAATCTGAAAAGAATTCAGGATATAAGTAAAGCATCCGATATTGTTCTGAGCCGTGAAGAATGGTATGAAATTTATCTTGCAGCAGGAAAAATGCTGCCGTAAGAAAAACATATCATCTGAATCAGATGGTAAAGAACTTTGCTTGACAGTTAGGAGAAGAGAGCGCGCATTCATGGAAAAAAAAGTGTATGAGAGTTATCTGGAGATTCTCAGAGAAGAACTTGTTCCTGCTCTGGGATGTACGGAACCTATTGCAATTGCATATGCAACTGCAACAGCAGCTTCTGTGCTGGAAAAAGTGATAAAAACAGATGATGATGGAAATAAAAAATATGATGGATATTTAAATCTTTATTGCAGTGGAAATATAATAAAAAATGTAAAAAGTGTTACAGTACCAAATTCAGGAGGAATGAGGGGCATTGAAGCTGCTGCAGTTCTTGGAATGGTTGGTGGTCAGGCAGAACGGAAACTGGAAGTACTGGAGGGAATTACAGAAGCTGAACGCATTCAGACAGCAAAACTTTTGGAAGCACAATTCTGCACATGTTATCTTGAAGAAGGAGTAGAGAATCTTTATATCCGTGCAGAACTTACGCAAAATGGACATAGAGCAGTTGTAGTTATAGAAAATAAACATACGAATATTGTCCTGATCAAAAAAGACGATGAGGTACTGTTGGAAAAGAAGGGCTTTCAGCAGAAAAAAACAGAGAAAAACCAGGATAAAAGAGATTTGCTGAATGTAGCAGATATTCTGGAGTTTGCAGAAATTGTGGATATAAAAGAGATAGAGGAGGTTATAGGACGCCAAATTGCCATGAATACAGCAATTTCCGAAGAAGGCCTGCGTAATCATTACGGAGCAGAAGTTGGACGTACCTTGCTTCGAGCATATGGTGATGATGTCAAAGTACGTGCCAGAGCAAAGGCGGCGGCTGGATCTGATGCAAGAATGAATGGATGCTCTATGCCGGTAGTTATTAATTCCGGGAGCGGAAATCAGGGAATGACCTGTTCTTTGCCAGTCATCGAATATGCCAGAGAACTTAAAGTTCCTAAAGAGAAAATGTATCGGGCACTGGTTGTAAGCAACTTAGTAGCGATTCATCAGAAAACTTATATTGGAAGTCTGTCAGCTTACTGTGGAGCGGTAAGTGCCGCATGTGGAGCAGGAGCTGCCATATCCTGGTTAAACGGGGGTGATTACAATGCAATATCTAAAACAATCACAAATGCTCTTGCAAATACGAGTGGCATTGTATGTGATGGAGCTAAGTCTTCATGTGCTGCCAAAATCGCTTCGGCAGTAGATGCAGCTAATTAGTGGCATACGCTCGTGGAGGATGCAGATCATTTGTTTTCGAGGCAGGAGAAGATTGGTACGTGATAATGTTGAGGATACAATCCGAAAATATGGGATATGTAGGAAGAGTTGGAATGAAAGATACAGATGTTACAATCCTGAATTTGATGATCAATCAGAAAAAAGTATAAAGAATAAAAGCAAAGAACCTGTCAGGTTTTCGACAGGTTCTTTGTCATGGAAATTTTCAGCATGAAATTTTAAGGAGTATTTTTGAGTAAATATTTATTGCCATATATCTCATGGGATAACAATCATCTGCTGCCGGATATGAATGATATCAGAAGCTATGGGCAAAATAGCATCCGATATCACATCATTTATCAACAGATCACAGGCTGCTATGAATGATATCCAGCACCTGTTTTAATTCATGCACACCGACCTGCCCCGGAGCAGAAGCTTTGGAAGCAGCGCCGAAGGTGAGAGCGGAGCCAAATGTCTCACCTGTCAGGCGACTTACAACGCCTGTTCCTGCCATGGACATGGTAATGATTGGGCGGTCTGCATATTTCTCAGACATTTCCAGAGTAGCAGAGAGGAGCGTAAGAACATCCTGTTTGCAGGTCGGCATAACAGCCATTTTGGGAATATCAGCACCGAAATCCTGCATCATGCGAAGACGTCTGATAATCTCCTCCTTCTCAGGAGTCTTAAAGAAATCATGGTTGGAAGCAATTACCTTCACACCTGCCTTATGAGCAGCGTCAATGATCGTTTTTACAACATCATCGCCTGTAAATGCTTCTACATCGATTAAATCTACATAACCGCTCTGAGCAGCCGCGATATTTAAAGCAGCGTAATCACTTACAGAAATCTCTTTTTCCCCGCCCTCTTTGGAAGTACGGAATGTAAGGAGAACAGGGATATCTTTTAAGACTTCCTGAAGCTCTTTTGCGGTTTCTAATACTTTTTCAGTATCAAAGACATCATCGAACCAGTCAACACGCCACTCAACCACATCAACCGGAAGAGAAGTGATCTTTTTGGCTTCTTCGAGAATGTCTGTTTTTGTTTTTCCAACGATCGGAACGCAGATTTTAGGTCTGCCTTCACCGATCACAGTGTTTTTTACCTGAACAGTGTTCATTTTCTTATCCTCATATTTCTTATCATATTAAGAATAACCGGGGTATCAGTCATCATAGGAGATGTGAAGAATCTCTTTCACCTGTGCCAACCTCGAAAGCAAGGTAAGCGTAGTCATACCCGAGTTTTGCAAAATCCTCATTCTGCATTGCAGGAGAGCTGGGTGTAGGATCGGGTAAGCCATCAGACCGATTAATTCAGTATGTCCGGTAATTCTTTCAGCCATTATAATATCCCCTTTCGTATTTTGTTGTAAAGATTTTTATTGAAGGTATCCCATCTGAGTCAGCGTATTAAGGATATTTCTTCCTTCCGGAGTTCCATCGATGATCCTTTGTGCCCATAGGCACCATAACAATACGGTTTTTGATAGTCATATTTTTTACGTTCAGAGGTGAAAAAATATGCTGATAAGTGCTTTTCATTATATTTTTCCTTTTAAATAGGAAGAAATGCTCAAAAAAACAGAATTCGGAGAAACCTGACATAATTTTCTGCTATTTTTTTAACGAAAATGGCAAATAAATGTTGAAATTTTCTGCCAGAAAAGGTAAAATTAAAATCGGCTAAATTTTTGGGTTAACTTTTAAATATTCTCATAAAGATGGAGGGCAAACAAGAATGAGTAATGCAACACAAAGCTTAGCAGGCACAAGAATTACTTCTTTGCTTGACGCAAACAGTTTTGTCGAAATCGGACAGGGTGTAACAGCCAGATCCACAGATTTCAACATGACTGCAAACAAGGCACCATCTGACGGTGTTATCACCGGATATGGTGTGATCGATGACAAACTGGTTTATGTATACAGCCAGGATGCATCTGTATTAAACGGTACTGTTGGTGAAATGCATGCAAAGAAGATCACAAGACTTTATGATCTTGCCATGAAAACAGGCGCTCCGGTTATCGGACTTGTTGACTGTGCAGGTATCCGTCTTCAGGAAGCAACAGATGCACTGGAAGCTTTCGGACAGATCTATCTGAAACAGACACTGGCATCCGGTGTGATCCCGCAGATCACAGCAATCTTCGGAACATGCGGCGGTGGTATGGCAGTTATCCCGTCTCTGACAGATTTCACATTCATGGAATCCAAAAAAGGAAAAATGTTCGTCAACACACCAAACGCACTGGAAGGAAACAACACAGACAAATGCGACACAGCAGCAGCTGATTTCCAGAGCAAAGAGACAGGTGTGATCGATGGCGTTGGTACAGAGGATGAGATTCTTGGCCAGATCCGTTCCTTAGTATCACTTCTTCCTTCTAATAATGAAGACACAGACAATTACACAGAGTGTACAGATGATCTGAACCGCGTATGCGCAGATCTTGCAAATTGTGCAGGTGACACAGCAATCGCACTTTCCCAGATCGCTGACAACGGTGAATTCTTCGAGACAAAAGCAGACTATGCAAAAGACATGGTTACAGGCTTTATCCGTTTAAACGGCGCTACAGTAGGTGCTGTTGCAAACAGAAGCGAAGTATATGACGCAGAAGGTAAGAAAGTAGAAACATTTGACGGAAGCATCTCTGCAAGAGGCGCAAGAAAAGCAGCAGATTTCGTGAAATTCTGCGACGCTTTTGATATTCCGGTACTTACACTTACAAACGCAACAGGCTTCATGGCAACCTTATGCAGCGAGAAGATGATGGCGAAATCCGTAGGTGAACTGGTAGCTGCATTCGCAGATGCAACTGTTCCGAAGGTAAACGTGATCATCGGCAAAGCTTACGGTACAGCTTACGTGGCAATGAACAGCAAATCTATCGGTGCAGACCTTGTATATGCATGGGATAACGCAGAGATCGGTATGATGGATGCTTCCCTGGCAGCCAAGATCATGTATGCAGATGCAGATGCTGCTGAACTGAATGAAAAAGCTGCTCAGTACAGAGAGCTTCAGAATGGTGTTGCTTCCGCAGCAGCAAGAGGCTATGTTGACACTGTGATCAGCCCGGCTGACACAAGAAAATATGTAATCGGTGCATTTGAGATGCTGTTCACAAAGAGAGAAGATCGTCCGTCTAAGAAACATGGAACGGTCTAAGCGGGGTGACGCATATGAAAATGATCAAAAAAATAACTTCTGTATTCATGACATTTCTCGTAATGGCTGCACTGGTGATCGGCAGCACCTCTGTGGTATTTGCCGCAGATAAGGTTGATGATACTGTTAAGTCCACACTGGTAACTACAGCAGAAGGACTGACAGATGCCATTGTCCAGCTTAAAGATGAAGACATCGAGAATTACATGAGTTCAGGAGATGACTTTACAACAAGTGCCATGCAGTCCTGGCAGACATCCAAGGATGAACTTGGCGCAAAGAAGGACAGCAATGGTGAAACTACTGTAACTTTCAAAGATGATCAGTACACAGTTACTGTTCCTCTTAAATTTGAGAAAGCAGATGCAAACTTTGTATATGTCTTTGACTCACAGGGAACACCGACTTCCATGTCTGTAGATGTACAGTATGGTATGGGCAAGACTCTTCAGAGAGCAGGTCTTAATACTTTGATGGGTATTGGAACTGTATTCGTAATGCTGATTTTATTAAGCCTTCTGATCTCTCTGTTCAGATTCATTCCGAATCCGGAAGCAAAGAAAGCAGCAGAAGCAAAAGCAGCCAAAGCTGCAAAAGAGGCAGAGGCAGCAGCAATCGCAGCAGCACCTGCACAGGCAGAAGAGAACCTTGCTGATGACGGAGAGCTGGTAGCTGTTATCGCAGCAGCCATCGCAGCAGCAGAAGGAACTACAACAGACGGCTTCGTAGTTCGTTCCATCCGTAAAGTAAAAAGAAATAGAAGATAATTGTCATTTATTTAGGAGGATTTTAAAATGAAAAGCTATACAATTACAGTAAATGGTACAGCATATGAAGTAACTGTTGAAGAAACAGGAAGCGTATCCGCTCCTGCAGCAGCTCCAAAAGCAGCACCTAAGGCTGCACCTGCAGCAGCTCCGAAAGCAGCAGCTCCGAAAGCAGGCGCCGGTGCAGTAAAAGTAACTGCTTCCGTACCTGGTAAAGTTGTCAAAGTAGCAGCAAGCGTTGGACAGGCAGTAAAAGCCGGAGACAGCGTAATTATTCTTGAATCCATGAAAATGGAAATCCCTGTAGTAGCTCCTCAGGACGGTACTATCGCAAGCATTGATGTTGCAGAAGGTGCCTCTGTAGAAAACGGAGATACTTTAGCAACAATGAACTAAGACGGGAGGTAGTCAAATGTCTTATGTAACAGAAACATTGTCCAACCTGATTCATCAGACAGCATTCTTTAATCTGACATGGGGCAATTACCTGATGATCGCAGTAGCCTGCGTATTCCTTTACCTTGCTATCAAGAAGGGATTCGAGCCGCTTCTGCTTGTTCCTATCGCATTCGGTATGCTGCTTGTAAATATCTATCCGGACATTATGGCAAACCCGGAAGATATGTCCAATGGTGTAGGTGGACTTCTTCATTATTTCTACATCCTTGATGAGTGGAGTATCTTACCATCCCTGATCTTCATGGGTGTAGGTGCCATGACAGACTTCGGTCCGCTTATCGCAAACCCGATCAGCTTCCTGATGGGTGCTGCTGCACAGCTTGGTATCTATGCAGCTTACTTCCTTGCAATCTTCCTCGGATTCAACGGAAAAGCAGCAGCAGCTATCTCCATCATCGGTGGTGCTGACGGTCCGACTTCCATTTTCCTTGCAGGTAAACTTGGACAGTCTGCACTGATGGGACCGATTGCAGTGGCAGCATATTCCTATATGTCACTGGTTCCGATCATCCAGCCGCCTATCATGAAACTCTGCACAACAGAGAAAGAACGTAAGATCAAAATGGATCAGCTTCGCCCGGTTTCCAAACTGGAGAAGATCCTGTTCCCGATCGTTATCACAATCGTTGTCTGCCTGATTTTGCCTACAACAGCTCCGCTGGTTGGTATGCTCATGCTTGGTAACCTGTTCAGAGAGTGCGGTGTTGTAAAACAGCTGACAGAAACAGCTTCCAATGCCCTGATGTATATCGTAGTTATCCTTCTGGGTACATCCGTAGGTGCTTCCACAAGTGCAGAAGCATTCTTAAACGCAGATACTCTGAAGATCGTAGTTTTAGGTCTTGTTGCATTCGCGATCGGTACATTCGGCGGATGTATGCTTGGTAAACTGCTCTGCAAACTGACTCATGGAAAGATCAACCCGCTGATCGGTTCCGCAGGTGTATCCGCAGTACCTATGGCAGCCCGTGTATCCCAGAAAGTGGGTGCAGAGGCAGATCCTACAAACTTCCTTCTGATGCACGCAATGGGTCCGAACGTTGCCGGTGTTATCGGTACAGCCGTAGCAGCCGGAACATTCATGGCTATTTTCGGTGTATAATTGAATGAAATGAGTTCCCTGCTTTTATTGCGGATGCAATAAGCAGTGGAACAGCTATTCGATATAGAGCCACAGGGTATGACAACTGTCTGAACCCTGAAGTAATATTGGCTGAGTTATTGAGAACAAAATGATCAGTAACGAACAAACTATAAAGGAGATTTAATAATGGCAGAATTAGAGAAAAAACCTGTTAAAATTGTGGAAACCATTCTCCGTGATGCTCATCAGTCCCAGATCGCAACACGTATGACCACAGAACAGATGCTTCCGATCGTAGATAAACTTGACAAAGTCGGCTATCACGCAGTAGAGTGCTGGGGTGGTGCAACCTTCGATGCATCCCTTCGTTTCCTTCACGAAGATCCATGGGAAAGACTCCGTAAATTACGTGACGGCTTCAAGAACACAAAACTTCAGATGCTCTTCCGTGGACAGAATATCCTTGGATACCGTCCATACGCAGATGACGTGGTAGAGTATTTCGTACAGAAATCTGCTGCAAACGGAATTGACATCATTCGTATCTTTGACTGTATGAATGATATGAGAAATCTGCAGACAGCAGTTACAGCAGCGAATAAAGAAAACGCCCATGCACAGGTTGCAATGTCCTATACATTGGGTGATGCATATACTCTGGAATATTGGGTAGATCTCGCAAAAAGAATTGAAGACATGGGAGCAAATTCTATCTGTGTAAAAGATATGGCAGGTCTTCTTTGCCCATATCAGGCAACAGAACTTGTAACAGCATTAAAAGAAGCAGTTGAGATTCCAATCGAGATGCATACACACTATACATCAGGAGTTGCTTCTATGACATACCTGAAATCTGTAGAGGCTGGTGCTGACATCATTGATACAGCAATGTCACCATTTGCACTTGGAACTTCTCAGCCGGCAACAGAAGTGATGGTAGAGACATTCAAAGGGACTCCATATGATACAGGACTGGATCAGAACCTGCTTGCAGAGATCGCTGATTACTTCAGACCGATCAGAGACGAAGCACTTGAGTCCGGACTGCTCAATCCGAAGAACCTTGGTGTGAATATCAAGACACTTCTGTACCAGGTACCGGGAGGAATGCTTTCAAACCTGACATCTCAGTTAAAAGAGCAGGGAGCAGAAGATAAATTCTATGAGGTTCTGGAAGAAGTACCGCGTGTGCGTAAAGACCTTGGAGAGCCGCCGCTTGTTACACCTTCTTCTCAGATCGTTGGTACTCAGGCAGTATTCAACGTGCTGATGGGAGAACGCTACAAGATGGCAACAAAAGAGACAAAAGATGTACTGTCTGGAAAATATGGAGCAACAGCAAAACCGTTTAATCCGGAAGTACAGAAAAAAGTAATCGGAGAAGATGCAGAAGTGATCACATGCCGCCCAGCCGATCTGATTCCAAACGAGCTGGATACACTCCGCAAAGAGTGTGCACAGTACAGCCAGCAGGATGAGGATGTGCTGACATATGCATTGTTCCCACAGGTTGCAACAGACTTCTTCAAATACAGAGATGCTCAGCAGACAAAAGTAGATGCAAAAGTAGCAGATACAGAAGACGGAGCATATCCGGTATAATAAAATGAAAGAAAAGGATTGGAAGATGAAAGTTTTCCGGTCCTTTTTGTTGTCCGGAAAAGAAATAAAATTCAATTCCTTGTGCAGAATCTGTTTTAGTGATATAATTACCCGTGGCAAAGGAGGACGATTTTATGTGTATCAAAGATAGAATAGAACGATTACGTCAGAAAATGGAAGAACACCATATTTCTGTTTATATGATTCCGACAGCAGATTATCACCAGAGTGAATATGTAGGTGAACACTTTAAATCCAGAGCATTTATCACAGGATTTACAGGCTCTGCAGGGACTGCTGTCATCACAAAAGAAGAAAGCTGTCTCTGGACGGACGGAAGATATTTCCTTCAGGCAGAAAGCCAGCTTCAGGGAAGCGGGATCCGTCTGCAGAAGATGGGAGAACCGGGAGTGCCGACGATCGCAGAATATATTGAATCTGTACTGGGAGAATCTGAAAATATCGGATTTGACGGAAGAACCATCGGGATTACAGAAGGAGAACAGTACGAAGAGATCGCGAAAGAGAAGCACGGACAGGTGTACTATGGCTGTGATCTGATTGATGAGATCTGGGAAGAGAGACCGGCGCTGTCTGAAAAACCGGCATTTTATCTGGAAGAGACCTATACAGGAGAATCTACGGCATCGAAACTGAAACGAGTCAGAGAGAGAATGGAGAAAGAAAATACAGGCTATCATCTTCTGACCAGCCTGGATGATATTGACTGGCTGCTGAATGTGCGCGGACAGGATGTGGAGTATTTTCCGCTTCTGCTTTCTTATGCGCTGATCACCATGGATTCTGTGGAATTATATGCAGATGAAAGAAAGTTTGATGAGAATATCTTAAAGCATTTTGAGGAGTGCCAGGTACATCTGCATCCATACAATGCAATCTATGAAGATGTAAAATCTC
>ENA-OQJN01000382-OQJN01000382.1-human-gut-metagenome-genome-assembly--contig:-NODE-382-length-19111-cov-3.053308_pt1 | contig 19111 bp, 19 predicted proteins | sample MGYA00242610_ERZ504777 | MGnify/ENA primary metagenome ERZ504777 (study PRJEB26092, sample SAMD00036350) | human gut metagenome | host: Homo sapiens | study: EMG produced TPA metagenomics assembly of... | reverse complement strand
TTCTGACAGGGACTGAAGCCGGGCAAGTACACCTATCAAGATGCCGATGGAAAGAAGGCGCGGGAGGAAGCACTATCGTTCTTTCAACAGTGTATACATAAACCATGCCCCTTCGTCAGGTACCCTATTTAAAGACCCGTAAAGTAAAGTTATTTTCAGAATATTTTTTACATCCGTTAAGAAAACGTTATAATATCACTATAGTATATAGAAGCAGTTCAAACCAGCGCTTCGGTTTTACTGCCCCTAAGAAAGAAGGTCACGAACTATGAATCGATTCATTTATTTCGATAACCTGCGCAGCTTATCGATTATATTGACCCTGGCCGCCCTATTACTTCCTTTGGGAACGGTCTTTTTATGAAGAAAGCGCGGCCATTGCCATTGCCGCTGTCTTTTTTATCAGCGCCTATTTCGGTGCGTCCAAACTGCGGATACGAACGATCCCATTCTTTCTCAAAGATCGTTGGCACCGCTTAGGCCTGCCCCTCATCGTGCTGATCCTCTTTGGCATTGAAGAAAGACTCGTGACCGGCACCCTGCCCGTCGTATCGTGGGCCCTGGCCTGGCTGCTGCTGTTATTTGCCTTATTGAGCCTGGTAAAGAGGGCCGCTCACAGCTTCCTGCAGCAGCGAAAACTCGGCCGTCCGACCGCTCCGTTTCTAACGCTGTTTTTCCTCTTATGGGCAGCCGCCCTCTATGGCGCCCATCTGTTCCTGCCCCCATCGGTGATGATTCCCTATCTCGCCATCATCCGGCCCGATTGGCTGATCCTGTCCTTGTTTTCCTTCATCTTGGGACTTCAAGCCTTTCGCAGCCGCTGGTTTACGGCCAATGGATACGTCCCGTCTATGGGAAGCTTCATCGCCTTTATCGTCGTCCTGATAGCGAACAGCCTGCTGATGACCGGCGTCATCCCGACGATCCCCTGGGTAGCTGCACCCTTATCGGCTGCCCTTCCCATGACCGCCGTCTTAGGCCTGACAGCCTTCTTTCATCAGTATTTTAACGGCCATCGCCCGTGGTCCCAGTCTCTTCATCGCCTGGGTTACGGCTTATTCTTCATCAGCGAACCGATCATCATTCATACGACCTGGTTCCTCCACCGCTGGCAGCTGCCTCGTGGTTGAAAACTTTATTGACCCTGCTCATTCTGGTCGTTTACAGTTACCTGCTTTGCCGATACGCCCTGCTCCATCTATCATGCTTTAAAAGCAAGGGCTAATTCGCATAGTGACTAGCCCGCACAGGCCATCTATGCTATGATATATCGTAAAGTTTATTTTTTAGTCACCCTAAGGAGAGTGCCTCATTGGATACGCTATTACAACTCATGGAATCGTATGGCTATATCGCCCTTTTCGTCGCTATGGTCTTAGAAAATGCTAATATCCCCATCCCCAGTGAAGTCGTGTTGGGCTTTGCCGGATTTCTCATTTCTCAGCAAATCTTCTCTTTTTGGACGACCTTCATCGTCGCCTGTCTGGCCGGCCTCGTCGGCTCGGTCTTAAGTTATTGGCTCGGTTCGTACGGCGGCCGCCCTTTGCTCTTAAAGTACGGCAAATACATCTTCTTTAACGAGCACAAATTCCAAATGGCAGAAAACATGTTCAATAAGTACGGCGGTGCTGCCGTCCTCATCTGCCGCTGCCTGCCCGGCGTCCGCACCTTTATCTCCTTCCCGGCCGGTGTCGCCCGCTACCCCTTCTGGAAATTCACGATCTTCACGATTATCGGCACCATCCCCTGGACCCTGCTTCTGGTATGGGCCGGATCGCTCCTCGGCAGTCATTGGCGCGACCTCATTCAGTACAATCACATCTTCCTTATCGTCATCGCCGTCGTCTGCGTCATCGCAGGGATCGTCTATTTTTGGCATAAACGCCGTCGGAGAAATGCCGCATGAAACAATGGTTATATGACAATCGTTACGGCCTCATCGTCGCCTTAGTGGCAGCAATTATTTTGCTGCCCTTTTTAGGTGCCGTGCCGCTCATGGATCCGGACGAACCGGTGTACGGTGAAACGGCCCGGGAAATGCTGGCTGCCGGCGACTGGCTATCGCCGCGCATTTTTGGCAATTTCTGGTATGACAAACCGCCTTTCTTTACTGGCTGGAAATGATTTCATACAGCTTCTTCGGAGTCACGGACTTTGCCTCCGCCTGCCCAGCGCCCTGGCCGCCATGGCAACGACGCTTTACATCTATGCAGCCGGCCGTGACATCTTCAATAAGCCGATTGCTGCCTTGTCATCTTTGCTGCTGGTAACCAGCTTTCGGCTTCATGTATATCGGCAAGGCCGCCGTCACCGATATGACCCTGGTCCTGACCTTGACCGTCGCCATGATGTCCTTTTACCGGAAAAAATACTATACGGCCTATTTCTTCTGCGGCCTGTCGCTCCTGGTCAAAGGTCCCATAGGATACGCCTTTCCGGCCCTCATCATGCTGATTTACATCGCCTGGACCCGCCAATGGTCGCTGCTGAAAGACATGAAGATTCCCCAGGGAATCCTCTTAGCCTTTGCCGTCGGCCTACCCTGGTACGTCCTCATGTACAAGGTTCACGGCGAAGCTTTCTTAGACACGTTCATCGGCTACCACAACATCACCCGCTTTGCCGCTCCGGAACATCCCGGTCAGAACAGTCTTTTCTTCTTCATCCCGGTCTTATTAGCCGCCATGATGCCTTGGACGGTCTATCTCGGACCGGCGCTCCGGCGGTTGTTCAAAAAACGGGATCCCTTCCGCGACGCCCTGCAGTTCTGCCTGGTCTGGGCCGGGTTCATCTTCCTCTTTTTCTCCCTCTCGAAGACGCAGCTCGTCACCTATATCGCCCCCATGTTCCCGCCGACGGCCTATCTCATCGGCTGGTACTGGTATCGGTCCTATATTGAACGCTCCTTCCCGCGGGCCCTTCTGGCCGCATCCTACATACTCGGCATTTTGCTGCTGGCCTGCAACGCCCTTCCCTTGAGCCCGGGCGCAGCTTTCTTCCGACCCGCCATCGCCTGGGTATCGGCAGGGCTTACGGCCGCCCTCTTTCTACCGACGTATTTTTTATGGCGCCGCCGCTTCCGGATGGCCTTCATCGTCGCTACCGCCACGATGGTCTGTTTTTCCTGGGCCATATTCGGACATGTCATCCCACAGCTAAAGAGCTATGTCACGTCCTATGATACAGCCCAAATCCTACCTAACGTCTACGACGATCATTCCCAATTGTACATCGAAAAATTTCTCCGCCCGGGCATTACCTATTACAGCGGCAAGTCCGGGGAAGAATGGGACCCTGTAAAAAATCCCGAACTGGACACGCTCCTTACGCAGGACGAGAAAATTTTTCTCATCATGTCCAAAGCGACCTTTCATAAGCTGACCAAATCGAAGCCTTTAATCGACCGCTTCGGCATTGCCGGAGAAACGCCGTCACAAGTCATCCTCATCAATCACCCCTAGGAGGTACGTATGAAACAGTCATCCCTGCTAACCCTCATCTTTGCAGCAACCTTTCTGTTTCTGGCAGTCGGTATATCTGCCTTGGCCGTCACCGACCCCGTCGAATCCAATTACACCCTGACGGCCCTTGAAATGGTTCAGAGCGGCGACTGGATTTCGCCGCAGATCTATGGCATCTATTGGTACGATAAACCGATTTTTCTCTATTGGCTCCTGAGTCTGTCCTACAGTGTTTTCGGCGCCACGGACTTTGCTTCCCGCCTGCCGGCCGTCCTCTTTGGGGCCATGTCCTGCACCCTGGCCGCCTGGTTCGCCCTGCGCCAGACGCAGCGTACGGCAACGGCCGTTCTCTTTGCAGCCATGACGGCGACGTCCCTTGCCGTTTGGCTCATCAGCCGTTCGGTCATCACCGATCAGCCCTTGTTCTTCTTTAGCGGCGCCACCTTATTCTTTGCCTTTATCGGCCTTACGGAAGCCAAAAAGAACTATGTCATCGCCGCCTATGTCATGGCTGCCGGCGCCGGTCCCTCACCAAAGGACCGGTCGGCCTCGTCCTGCCCGGCTTATTTCTCCTCCTCTTTGCCATCATTCAGCGCAATGCCGCCTATGCCAAACGACTCTTTCCGCCGGTCGGCATCGCCTTATTCCTCCTCCTCGTCCTGAGCTGGTACGGCCCGATGTATCGCCTCCACGGTCAGGATTTCATCGATGGCTTCCTGGGATTTAATAACGTCGTCCGGGCTACGGTTTCTGAACACCCGAAAGACAACGTCTGGTACTACTATCTGGTCCTGGTTCCGGTCAGCCTCCTTCCCTGGACCGGCCCCTGCCTGTACGGCTTATGGAAACGGCGCCGTCGCGATGACACCTATGTGTTCATGGCCGTTTGGGCCATCGGGACCATTTTATTTTACAGCCTCATGGCTACGAAATACCCGACCTATGCCTACATCGCCAACTGGCCCTTACTCTATCTCGGCGCTTGGGCCATCGATTCTTTCCACCAAGAGGACCGCCATCGCCTCTGGCTCATCGTCATCATTCCGGCCCTCTTGTTCGGCCTTCTCTTTGCAGCACTGAACTTCTTTACCAGCAAAGCGCCCTTCCCCGTCGACGGCCTGTTACTGCTGACGATCTTCATCGCCATCATGGCCTTCCTCATCTTACTGGCCTGGTGGCAAAAAGCCTATATCGCCCTGCCCATTCTCATTACGGCCATGACTGCCGTTACCTATCTCATCGTAACCTTCCAGGTGTTGATCCCCTTCTATCAATACCGATCGGCCCAAAGCCTGACTACGGCACCCATAACGGGACAGGCCTACTTCTTTGAAGAGTATCGGACGTCTTACCCCTATTACACGGGAAAGACCGCCATCTGGACGTCAGCCGGAAAGTCCGATAAAAATTCTACACAAAAGCGCGACGCCGTTTGGGCAAAAAAATATCTCTACCCCAAGGAAGAAGAAGCGTCCGTCATCAACCGTCTGCAAAATCATCAGGACCTGACTCTCATCGTCCCCCGCAGCCAATACCAAAATTATCTGGCCTCGAACTTTGCCCCCTTGACCCGCGAAACGGCACACGTCGGCTCCTACTATCTCTTTACGCCGGCGCCATAGCCAGAAAGGGAATATCATGAAAAACCTCATCCATACACTTTGCGATTACCATGAACCCGGCGTTTTCAATCCCTGGTCAGAATATGACGAGCAGTGCGACATCGGCCCGGCAGCGCCGGATATCCGCTGCCGTCAGCTCCGGGATTATCTGGAACCTCGCCTGCATCGTGCCCGCATTTTGCTCATTGCCGAAGCCGCCGGTTACCAGGGATGCCGCTTTACGGGCATTCCCATCACCTGCGAACGGATGCTCCTCGATGCGCATAAACAGATCTCGTCATCGATCATCCTCGGCCGGCAGGGAGAACGGACGAGCCGCCCCGACTGCACTTTCATGACCAGCCGCCCCCAACAGGACAAGGGGATGAACGAACCGACTGACACCTATGTTTGGGGCGCCATCGTCGATAACGGCCTCGATCCAAAGGACGTCCTGCTGTGGAACATTTTCCCCTTCCACCCTCATAAAAAATCGCCCTTTTCCAACCGCACGCCGAGTGATGCCGAACTGGCTGCCGGCCTTTCTTATGCCAAAGCCCTGCTCCATCTCTGCCGGCCGGACATCCGCGTCGCCGCCATTGGCCGAAAATCGGCAGAAACCCTAGAAGCCGCCGGTATTTCGGCTCAGTCCATGCGTCACCCGGCCAACGGCGGAGCTTCCTTGTTCAGGAAACAATTTTCACGTTTTTCTCTTTAATTCTTTTTAAAATAACAATAAATTCGTTTTACACATTAAAATTATCGGTATTTTTGTTCATATATTCAAAAAAGTCATTGCATCGTCCTTACAAATCGTCTATAATCATAGATGCACCACAGTATCCACGAGCCCTCTCTCATACAGTGACGGCTCGTTTTTATATACGCAAAGGGGGACTTGTCTATGAACAAAAAAATGCGCGATCTGCCGGAGCCGCAAGGCCTGTATGATCCGTCATACGAACACGACGCCTGCGGTATCGGTATCGTTGCCAATATAAAAGGGATAAAATCATACAGCATCATCGACGACGCCCTTACGATTTTAGAAAATCTACGCCATCGCGGCGCCGAAGGAGCCGATGCCAACAGTGGTGACGGCGCCGGTATCTTGGTTCAGATACCGCACCAATTCTTCTGCCGTGAATGCGGCGTCTTAGGCTTTACCCTTCCCGACGAGGGCGACTACGGCGTCGGCATGATTTTTGCCCATCGCTATAAAACATTTCGTAAGGAACAAATGGATGCCTTTGAAGATATCGTCCGTTCCGAAGGCCTTTCTATCCTCGGCTGGCGCGACGTCCCCGTCGATGAAAGCCTGATCGGCAATATCGCCAAAAAACGTGTCCCCATTTTCTGCAGGTCTTTATCCGGAAAGACCCGACCATGAAGACCCAGATGGACTTTGAACGAAAATTGTACGTCATCCGTAAACTGGCGGAAAAAGCAATCGTTCCCAAAAGCCAGGAACAGGGAACGGATTTCTATATTGCCAGCCTGTCGTCGAAGACTATCGTCTATAAAGGCATGCTGACGTCGGTCCAGCTGCGCCACTTCTTCCTCGACTTATCGGACCTCGACTTCATCACGTCCATGGCCCTCATCCACTCCCGGTTCAGTACCAATACCTTCCCCAGCTGGGCTAGGGCCCATCCGAATCGCTACATCGTCCACAATGGGGAAATCAATACGATCCAGGGCAACATCAACTGGCTCAATGCCCGTGAAGGCAAGTCAAAATCGGCCTTCTTCCCGGACATGGAAAAAGTATTCCCCGTCGTCGACGATACGGGCAGCGACTCGTCCATGTTCGACAACTGCCTGGAATATCTCTACATGACCGACCATTCTCTGCCTCATGCCATGATGATGATGATTCCGGAACCATGGGAACGGGATCCCCTCATGAGCCCGGAAAAGCGCGACTTCTACCGCTACCATAACTTTATGCTCGAACCCTGGGACGGGCCGGCGGCCATCGGCTTCTGCGACGGCACGGTCATCGGCGGCATGCTCGACCGAAACGGCCTTCGTCCGGGCCGCTATTACGTCACCCTCGACGACCGGGTCATCGTCAGTTCTGAAGTCGGCGTCGTCACCATTCCGCCCCAAGACATCCTTTATAAAGGGCGCCTCGAACCGGGTAAGATGCTCCTCGTCGATACGAAAAAGCAGCGCATCATCGGCGACGATGAAATCAAACACGAAATCGCCTCCGAACACCCCTATGCCGACTGGTATAAAGAACACATCACCGACCTGGACGACCTCATGGATAATCAGGCCCTGCCTCACAGCGAAGCCATCATCCCTTACGATTTAAAAGAACAGGAAAAGGTCTTCGGTTACACCCAGGAAGACATGGACAAGGTCATCCTGCCCATGGCCCGCGACGGCCACCACGCCATCGATTCCATGGGCGTCGACGTCCCCCTGGCGGTCTTGAATGACAGGCCCCAGCTCTTATATGATTATTTTAAAGAAAATTTTGCCCAGGTAACCAATCCGGCCATCGACGGCGTCCGTGAAAAGACAGTCATGTCGTCATCGATCATGGTCGGTAACGTAGCCAATATCATGGAACCAAACGAAGCGTCGACAGCGGCACTCTACTTGAAGACGCCGATTTTGACCAATGAACAACTGGCGGTCATCAAGTCACTCATGACGCCCAAACTGCACACGGCGACCTTATCCATGCTCTATCCCGTCAACAACGGTGCCGAAGGGATGGAAACGGCCATCGAATCCCTGTGCATCGACGCCTTGAAGGCGATTAAAAATGGAGCCAACATCCTGGTCTTATCCGACCGGGGCATCAACTCCCGTATGGCAGCCATCCCGGCCCTCTTGGCCTCGGCCGCCCTCCATCACTACCTCATCGACAAAGCCGTCCGCTCCGACGTCGGCCTGGTCCTGGAATCGGGAGAACCGCGCGAAGTCCATCATTTCTGTACCCTCATCGGCTACGGAATTACGGCCATCAATCCTTACATCGCCTTAGAATCGATCAAAGAACTGATTGCCGGCAAAAAACTCCCCCGCCTCGACTATGAACAGGCCCGTCAGAACTATATCGACGCTGCCGTAAAAGGCATCTTAGCCGTCATGTCCAAGATGGGGATTTCGACCATTCACAGCTATCACGGCGCCCAGATTTTTGAAGCCGTCGGCATCAGCCGCGACCTCATCGACAAGTATTTTTGTCATACGCCGTCCCCCATCGAAGGACTGGGCATCGCCGAAATCGCTGACGAAAACGCCATGCGCCATCAAGAAGCCTACCAGACCGGCGATACTTTGGACCGCGGCGATTTTTACCAATACCATAAAGGCGGCCAGCCTCATATCATCGATCCGGAAACGGTACAGCTCTTACAGAAAGCCGTCCAGACCAACGATTATGCCACCTATAAACAGTACGCCGCTCACGTCAACCGAGAAACCGTTTTCCGCCTGCGGGACCTCCTCGACTTTGAATACCCTGCTGGCTGCAGCATCCCTATCGAAGAAGTCGAGTCGGCCGATGCTATCGTCAAACGCTTCCGCACCGGTGCCATGAGCTACGGCGCCCTCAGCAAAGAAGCCCACGAATGCATCGCCACGGCCATGAATCGCCTCGGCAGCATGAGCAATACCGGCGAAGGCGGTGAAGACGCAGCCCGTTTCCATACTGAAAAGAACGACGGAATCAAACAAGTCGCCTCGGCCCGCTTCGGCGTCACCAGCGACTACCTCATCCACGCCGATGAACTGCAGATCAAATGCTCGCAAGGGGCCAAGCCCGGTGAAGGCGGCCATCTGCCGGGCAATAAGGTCTACCCGGATATTGCCAAGACCCGTCACGCCACAACGGGCGTCGCCCTCATTTCACCGCCGCCGCATCACGACATCTACTCCATTGAAGACTTGGCCGAACTCATCTTCGATTTGAAAAATGCCAATCGCCGGGCTTCCATCGGCGTAAAACTGACGGCCGGCGCCGGTATCGGCACCATCGCTGCCGGCGTCGTCAAGGCCAAGGCCGACTCGATCGTCGTCAGCGGCTACGACGGCGGTACCGGGGCCTCGCCGCGCACGAGCCTGCGCCATGCCGGCCTGCCTTGGGAAATCGGCCTTTCCGAAGTCCAACAGACACTTCTCCTCAACAGCCTGCGCGACCGGGTCACCTTGGAAGTCGACGGCAAGCTCCTCACCGGCCGCGACGTCGCCATTGCCGCCTTATTCGGCGCTGAACGATTCGGCTTCGGTACGGCTCCCCTCCTTGCTATCGGCTGCCACATGCTGCGTGTCTGCCATCTCAACACCTGCCCTTACGGCGTCTGCACCCAGGATGAAAAACTGCGCAAGCGCTTCAAGGGCAAACCGGAATACATCATCAACTTCATGCATTTCGTCGCCGAAGACCTTCGAGAAATCATGGCCCGCCTGGGATTCCACACCGTCGAAGAAATGATTGGCCGTTACGACTGCTTAAAACAGAAGGACCACGTCGGTCATTGGAAGGCCAAGACGGTTAATCTGAAAAATCTCTTATACCGACCTTATACGGACGTCTCCGTCGGCCATCACTTCACGACTCCCCAAGACCATCAGATCAATACGACCCTCGATATGTCCAAACTGGTCCGCATGTGCCGGCCAGCCTTGGAACAGCAGAAGCATATCCGGGCCCGCCTGCGCATTCAAAACACCGACCGCGTCACAGGGACCATCCTCGGCAGTGAAATCACCAAAGCCTACGGCGAAAAAGGCCTTCCGGAAGACACGATTGCCTTATCCTTCGTCGGCTCTGCCGGACAAAGCTTCGGCGCCTTCATTCCCCACGGGCTGACCTTGTCCCTTGAAGGCGATGCGAACGACTATTTGGGTAAAGGCCTCTCTGGCGGTAAGATCATCGTCTCGCCGCCGCGGGAATCGGTCTTCCCCGCCGAAGACAACATCATCATCGGCAACGTCGCCTTCTATGGCGCTACCAGTGGCGAAGCCTATATCAACGGCACGGCAGGTGAACGGTTCTGCGTCCGCAACAGCGGCATCGATGCCGTCGTCGAAGGCGTCGGCAATCACGGCTGTGAATACATGACCGGCGGTCGGATCCTCATCCTCGGCAAAACAGGACACAACTTTGCAGCCGGTATGTCCGGCGGTATCGCCTATATCTACGACTTAGACCCGAAAAAATGCAACACCGATTTAGTAAAATTGGAAACCCTCACCGATGAAGCCGAAAAAGAAGCCGTCAAGGCGATGTTAGAAAAACACGTCCGCTACACCGACAGCAACTTAGGCCATATTCTCCTCGAAAACTGGGATGACACGGTAAATCATTTGACCAAGGTTATCCCCGAAGCGTATGAAGAAATGGTAGCCCTCATCGAAAAGGCCAAAGCCGACGGCCATTCCGACGAAGAAGCCCATATGATTGCCTTCGAAAAGAAACACGGTAAGAACGGTAAAAAGTAATAAGAGAAACGACCTCGCAAATCACACCCGATGCCTATCTTCATGAATACGGTATCGGATCAGACTGCGAGGTCATTTTTTATCATTCACTTGGCGCGATTTGTTGTCTTATTGGCGTAAAAAGATATGTTCATGGCGTCTATTTCCGGGTACAATAAGGCTGTAAAACACACCCATCGAAAAACAGTCAGGAGGGATCTACATGACAACCGATATGAAAAGCCAAGACTAAAGAGGAAAACTAGCGCTCATCACCGGCACCTCGAGCGGCCTTGGCAAAGAACTGGCCTACATCCATGCCCGGCGCGGCGGCAGTCTCATCCTCGTCGCCCGCAGGCAGGACTTGCTCGAAGCACTGGCCCGTGAACTTCAAGATACATACGGTACCACCGTATATATCATCTCAAAAGACTTGTCGAAAGAGACGGCACCGGAAGAAATTTATGCCGAAGTCCAGGCCAAAGGCCTTCAGGTAGATTATCTTATCAACAATGCCGGTCTCGGCGGCCAAGGCGCTTTTGCAGAACGCTCGATGGAAATCGACATGAACCTCATTGCCGTCAATATCATCTCCTTGACGAAAATGACAAAACTCTTCCTGCCCGACTTTTTAAAGCGTAAATCAGGGCGCATCCTCAACGTATCTTCAACGGCTGCCCTGATGCCCGGCCCCCTGCAGGCCGTCTACTACGCCTCGAAGGCCTACGTCACCTCCTTAAGCAATGCCATCTGGCAGGAAATCCAAGGAAGCGGCGTCACCATGACCCTCCTGATGCCGGGCGGCATGGACACTGGATTTGCCGCCGCCTCAGGCCTGCAGAATACCAGTCTTGCCAAACAGATGGTATTTTCTCCACGTGAAATCGCAGAGCCGACCTATGCGGCCATGCTGCGGGGACAGATGGAGCTCATCGAAAAGTTGAATTTCATCCAAAAACTCTCGTTCAAGCTCCTGCCCTTCCTGCCCAAAAAGCTGATCATGAAACAGATTTATAATATGCAGCAGTCAACATAAATTTTCCTTTATTAAAAACAGAAAGAAGGTATCCTGATGTATTACTATGATGAAGTCCTTGACAACAGCCACGTCAACGTAAGCCACACGACGTTTCTCCACGATTCCATCCCCATCGCCGCCAACGTCTACCTCGATCCCAATAAGGAAAAGCCCGCTGCCGGCTATACGGCCATCGTCATCGGCCATCCGACGGGAGGCGTCAAAGAACAGACAGCCGGTGTCTATGCCGTAAAATTGGCCGAACTCGGCTTCCTGACACTGACTTTCGACGCTGCCTATCAGGGCGAAAGCGGCGGCTCGCCCCGTTACTTGGAAGACCCGGCAGCCCGTGTCGAAGACTTTCGCTGCGCCTTGGACTATCTCTTATCCCGATCTGACGTCAACCCCGATACCATCGGTGTCCTGGGAATCTGCGCCTCCGGCGGCTACGCCATCCATGCGGCCCAGACCGACATCCGCTTCAAAGCCATCGCCACGGTGAGCATGGCCGATTTGGGCGACCTCTTCCAAAACGGTCTCCAGCGCACACAGACGGAAGACATGAAGGCAGCCTTCCGGCAGCAAATTGCCGAACAGCGGACAAAAGAAGCCAGGGGTGAAACCGTCGTCTACAGTCCCCTTTGTCCCCAGAACGGCTGAAAACGCAGCCTCCATGCCCAAAGATTAATCGCGAAGGTTATGAATATTACCGGAATTCTCCGGCAGCCCATCCCAACGCACCGAGTCAGTTCGTCCTGTCCCGGGCTTCACGCATCTTAGATTTCACCGCCTTGAGTCACGTCGACGCCCTGTCCCCGCGGCCGCTGCTCCTCATTGCAGGCACGGAAGCCCAGACCCGCTATTTTTCAGAAGAAGCTTTTGAAAAAGCAGGACCGGAAAAGGAACTCTATTGGGTCGCCGACGCCACGCATATCGAAATGTACTATAAGACGGAATACGTCGATGCCGCCGTCAATAAACTGGATGAATTTTATACCGCCAAGTTAGGAAAATAATGATGAATGATAAATTCTTATTGAGCGGTCAATATCGGGAACTGTTGAGTAAGCACGGCATCGACGTCGGCGCCGCCCTGCGCCGGGCGCACCAGCCGGAAGATTTGTTTGCCCATCCGTCTCCGTCCATGACTACGGCGGGCTATCATGATTTCATGGAAGCCATTGCCGGCCAGATAGAAGACGACGAACTGCCCATTGCCATCGGATCTTCTGATAAAATAGAAATGTTCTCGCCTCCCATTTTTGCAGCCTATTCCAGTCCCGACGGCAGAGAATTTCTCCATCGCCTGGTAAAATATAAACGGCTCATCTGCCCTCTTCTCTTTGAAATCACCGAAACCGATGCCGGCCTTCAGCTGACCATTTCCATGCCGACCGATCCGCGGAAAATGCCGCCGTTCCTGGCGGAGACAGAGTTCGTCTTCATCTTGAGTCTCTTGAGAAGGGCCACCAAAACCGACATCCGACCCGTATCCCTGATACTGGAAGTCCCCCCTCCCGGCCAGGCTTTCGAAAAATTTGCCGGCATCGCCGTCAAGAAAGGTACCGCCAACAGCATCATCTTTCGCCCGGTCGATTTAGAAATCCCCTTCATCAGCCGCAACGATGCCATGTGGGAATATTTTGAGCCTGAACTGAAGCGCCGCCTTTCCGAAATGACCTTGGAAGACAGTTTTCAAGTCCGCGTCCGCAGCGCCCTCATCGACCTTTTTGCCGGGCGGAACGGCCTCCATCGACTTGGTAGCCCAAAAGCTTGGACTGAGCCGGCGATCGCTCCAGCGCTTTCTTTCCAATGAAGGGACGACCTTCCAAAAAGAGCTGGATCATACCCGCTTTCTCCTGGCAAAACAGTATCTGCGCGACCCGTCGCTCACCCTTGCCGACATGACCTACCTTCTGGGGTATCAGGATGTCAGCACCTTTCAGCGGGCCTTTCATAAATGGACCAACATGAGCCTCACCCAATATAAAGAAACACACCGATAACCGACCTCCTCTTGCTAGCGACCAATCACTCGTGTATACTAAAATGACAATGTACATCGCAGGCAGAGGAGGTTTTAGCATGACAAAACACAGCACGGCATCATGGCTTGTGTCATCGGAGCGACGACGTGGGGTATCAATGGCGTCGTCAGTCAATTCTTGCTCTCCAATTATCCCGTTGAGCCATCGTGGGTAGCCACGATTCGAATGAGCCTGGCAGGCTTGCTCCTGACACTGATGGTCATCCCGAAAAAAGCCATTTAATCCGCCAAATGCTGCACGACCCGATCAGTCTGCGGCACTTAATTATTTTTTCCATCTTCGGCCTCATCCTAAGCCAATTTGCCTATTTATCGTCCATAAAAAATTCTAACGCCGGCACGGCGACGGTATTGCAGACGCTATGTGTCGTCTTCATGTCGCTGTATCTGGCCGTGCGCTTTCGCAAGCAGCCAACGACGAGGGAAATTATCTCGGTCATCCTGGCCTTTGGCGGCGTCTACCTGGCGGCGACACAGGGCAATCCGTCGACGATGGTCCTCTCTCCCCTGGGCCTTGCCTGGGGCCTGATCGGCGCCGTCTCCTGCGTGACCTACCCGGTATTATCCCAAGGACTGGCTGCCCACTGGGGCGCCCTCATTACCAACGGCCTGGGCATGATCATCGGGAGCATCGTCTTAGGCCTGTCGACACAGGTGTGGACGAACTGGCCGACCCTCGATATGATGGGCTGGATGGCCGTAGCCTTCATCGTCATCGTCGGAACAGCCATTTCCTTTACGGCCTTCGTTACCGGCATCAGCGAAATCGGCCCCATGAAAGCGACCTTGATCGGAACACTGGAACCGGTCATCGCCTCGGTAACGTCAGCCATCGTCCTGGGAACGACCTTCCATCCCGTCGAACTCGTCGGCTATGCCTGTATCATCGCCACGGTATTCATCATCATCCTTCAGAAAAAAACGCCAGCATAATCTGTTTCGTAATGCGTATTTTTCGTGTATAATAGAGTATATCTGAGTATCCTATATACGCTTTATTGAAAGGTGTGATTCTTATGATCATTGACGATGCCGGCGGCCTCGTTTTTCGCCCGCCCAGTGAAGCCCGCAGCTTTATCCTGCGCGTAACCATCGGCTGTTCTCATAATACTTGCCGTTTTTGCAATATGTATAAAGCCTCGAAATTCCGCATCCGCCCCCTCGAAGAAATCGAAGGAATCATCGAACGCGGTGCCGAAGCCTTGCCTTTTATCCGCCGCATCTTCCTGGCTGACGGCGATGCCCTGGTCCTTCCGACCGACACCTTGATCGCCATCATGGAAAAATGCTACGAAAAATTCCCGAAGCTCACCCGTATCGGCGCCTATGCCACGCCGGCCGACTTGATCCGCAAGACGCCGGAAGAATTAAAGCGACTCCGCGAAGCAGGCCTGGCCATCGTCTACATGGGTATTGAAAGTGGCGACGACGACGTCCTGACCTACGTCGACAAGGGGACGACAGCCGACCTTACCATCGAAGCGGGCAAAAAAGCCCTCGCCGCCGGTATGAAACTGTCGACGATGATTCTCCTCGGCCTCGGCGGCCAGGAACGGACGGTAGAACATGCCCTCCACACGGCTCACGTCGTCTCGGCCATCAATCCGACCATGCTCAGTGCCCTGTCCCTCATCATTCCCCATGAAGTCCCCCTCTACGACGATGTCGTAAAAGGCAAATTCACGCCCTTGACGGCGCGGGGATTCCTCAAGGAACTGGACATGATCCTGCGCCATACGGATATGACCAGCCCCTGCATCTTCCGCAGTAATCACGTATCAAACCTCTTCCCCGTCGGCGGCACCCTGCCCATGGACAAGGAAAAGATGCTGGCTGCCCTGGAACAGTATATCCCTCTGGCCGACGATACGCGTCCCCTTTTAAACGATAACGGCAATTTCTAATGTAACGGGAGGTGATCTCCATGAAAAAAATCGTCCTTCTGCTCCTCTTCTTCCTGCTCTCAGCCATCGCCGTCAGCGCTGACAGTGTTCGCTTCGACAACATGCGCACCGTCGTCATCGCTGATACGACGCAGGACAATTACGCGGCCCGATATATGAAACGAGCCCTGGTACAGCCTTTCCGCATCCCCTATTGGAACCGCATCGACACCCCGGCTATCTTATCTCCGTCGGACGTGACCGAAGAAAACCTGCGAAGGCTGGCCTCGCAGTATAAGGCCGATGTCGTCCTGGTTCCAGTCGTCCAGACCTGGTACTGGCGCCAGTTCATGAGCGGCTACCGCCTTCGCGCCGACAGTGAAATGTATACCGAATACCGCTATCGCCTGACGGTCTACGCCTACGACAAGCGGACCGACCGGATGAGCAGCTATTCCGACAGCGGCCGCGACATCGAATCGACGTCGATTTTAAACAATCCTGACGACGTCCTCTATCCGGCCATGGCCCGCATCTTACAGAAGCTCCCGTATAAACGAATCCCGACTGATATCGAAACGACGAGCAGCACCATTCCGGGCCTGCAGACAAAAACGACGGACGGCGGCGCTAAAATCCTGACCAATACCTTCCCCCAGTCCATTTAAGAAAGACGGGAAGATACAAAAGGCTCTTTTCGCCTTACCATTTTTTATACAGTAAAGCACCATTCCCTTTAACGGAATGGTGCTTTTTAGTGTAGTCGTTACGCTGATTCAATTTAGTGATTGCCCGGAACCATATCGACGACAGCTTGAGCCTGAAGTTTCGCTTCGCTGTTTTTCTTTTCGCGAGCTTCCATATGACGAGCAAAGACACCGGCTAAGATGGATCCCGTTACCTGATGGACAAGGGCTCCGACGGCAGCCGGAATCGCGACTGCCGGGGCAAAGAATACCGATACCAGGGAAATAGCCAGGGCATCGTTCTGCATCCCAACTTCAAGGGTAACCGAATGCTGCTGCTTTTTTCCAAGTCCGAGCAGACCCGTAACGACATATCCCAGGAGGAAACCACCGAGGTTGTGAAGGAGGACCATGACGATGACGAAGACACCCATATCCAGAATCTTAGCCCCGTTGACGGCAATGACACCGCCGAGGATAACTAAAACGCCAAAGGCGGAAACGAGGACCAAGATCTTCGACAGAGAGACGACGTGTTTTTCTCCCATGAGTCGATGTGCTAAGAGGCCCAAAACCAGAGGAACCAAGATGACTTTCATAACCGTCATGGCCATGGCCGTAAAGGATACTTCAACCCACTGTCCGGCCAAGCCCCAGACGATAAAGGGCATCATGATCGGCGCCAAGAGTGTCGAGCAGGTTGTAATCGAAACCGACAAGGGAACGTCGGCCTTTGCTAAGAAGCCCATGACATTCGACGCCGTACCACTCGGGCAGGAACCGAGGAGAATCATGCCGACGGCCATTTCCGGCGGCATTTCAAAAGCCAGGACCAGACCATAGGCCAGGAGAGGCATGATGGTGTAATGAGCGGCACAGCCGACGAGAACTTCCTTCGGCCGCTGGACGACCAATTTAAAGTCGCTGGCGTGAAGCGTCATGCCCATACCGAACATGATGATTCCCAACAAGAGAACCGTATGAGGCACGGCCCATAAAAAGGCGTCCGGCATGAAATAAGCTGCCACCACGACGACGAGGACGATGTACGTCAAATTCTTTCCCACAAAAACCGCTTAACTTTCCGATGAAATCCATCATAGTAAGGCACATCCTTTCAAATCTCACTGAATAATATACAAATACGCAAACGGTTTTGATGGAGCAAAAAAAGGCTTTGCCTCTCATAAAGAGACAAAGCCTTCACTCTGCGGTACCACTCTTATTGTCATAACGACCACTTTTCCAGCATCTCCGGGGTTCCCCTTCTAATGCCTGGCTGGATAACGGTTGCCTGCCGGCTGCGTCTACTAGCAAATCTGCGTTCGGGCAGCAGCTCCTGGATGATGTTTCATGTCGATTGGCCATCCTGCCTCTCAGCTTTCAGCAGGTCTCTGTCATGGCGTCCCTGACACTACTTTTTCCATTCAACACTGTTCTGTATTTGTTGTTGTAATTATACAGCCCTTCTCGCCAGTCGTCAATAGATTATTAAGTATTTTTTCATGTTATATATCTAAGTTAAGTTTTACAAAATGTAATCTTATCTATTATAACGTTTTACTAGAGAAATTCTTCTTTACGCCAGAATCTGGGCAATCTTTTGCTGCAGCACCGGAACGACGTCGGCTTTAAACCAGGGATTGGCCGCCTGCCAGCGGAAATTGAGAGGACTGGGATGGACGATAGGGAAATAATCGGGTAAATAAGCCGCAAAATTATGCACCGTTTCAGTCAGATTGCGCCCCTTCCGCCCCTTCAAATAATAATCCATGGCATATTTCCCAATCAGTATCGTCAGAGACACATCGGGCATGAGGGCTAGGATATCCGGATGGTATTCGGTGGCAATGAATTTGCGCGGCGGTTTATCGCCGGTCTTGGCCTTACCGGGGTAGTAAAAATCCATGGGCATGATAGAAACAGCCTTCGAGTAGAAAACAGACGCGTCGATGCCCATCCAATCCATCAAGGTTTCACCGGACTTGTCATGAAAGGGAATGCCCGATTCCTCGACCTTTCGGCCTGGAGCCTGGCCGATAATCAAGATCTTAGCTTCTTCATGAATCTGAAAAATAGGCCCAATGCCTCGTTCCGTATAGTCTTTATTTCGTTCATCGCGACGCAGCTGGTCGATAACATCCTGTAAGTTCATAACGCAAGTCCTCCTTTTTTGAAAAAAGGCAGAAATCGGTAGCCCAATCTCTGCCCAAAAATATTATATTAAAAAGTTATAGTAAATGATGGGGATAAATAAGGCCGGCAAGAAATCGGCAACCTTGAATTTCGTCATTTGAAGCATGTTGAGGGCGATAGCCAGGATCATGAGACAGCCGACGGCGTTGAGTTCGCGAACGACGTCGGTTGTCATCAAGGGCATAAAAAAGGTAGCCAGGACGTAGAACACCGTTTCGTAGAAAAAAAGGACGATGCCGACGGGGACAACGCCAATCCCGTATAGGGCACCGAAGATAAAGGACGACACAGAGTCAATGGCGCTTTTAAAATAGAGCAAGTCATTGCTCCCCAAAGCCGCCTGAATGGGGCCGATAATAGCCATGGCGCCGATAGTTTCCATCATCGATAAGGTCACAAATCCTTTGACAAATTTAGAATCATCACCGCGGCTCAAATGCTTTTTCAGAAATTCACCGAATTGATTCATCCGGTCTTCGATGCCGATAGCCGTTCCAATGAGGGTGCCGATGACCATGCTGGCCAAGACGAGGAGCAAATTTTGACTTTGAACCGCGCCTTGAATCCCCATGGCGGACAGACCCAGGGCAATGACGCCTAAAATGGCCGTCGTAAATCGTTCAGAAATCCGATTATTCAGCCCGACCCCGAGAAGCGCTGCCAAGGACGAAGTCACTGCATTGACAATAATACCGATCATAGTTCTGCCTCCTGACTCATTGACTGTGTTTATTATAGCAAAAAAAGGTAGCTGCCGCACATAAAGACAACACC
>ENA-OQJN01000379-OQJN01000379.1-human-gut-metagenome-genome-assembly--contig:-NODE-379-length-19249-cov-8.876059_pt1 | contig 19249 bp, 20 predicted proteins | sample MGYA00242610_ERZ504777 | MGnify/ENA primary metagenome ERZ504777 (study PRJEB26092, sample SAMD00036350) | human gut metagenome | host: Homo sapiens | study: EMG produced TPA metagenomics assembly of... | reverse complement strand
CCACTCACCTCCCCGTGATTTGTAGTATACCGAGTTCCCTACAAGAAGAATTATAAAGAAAAAATGAGCTCAGGGAAACATTTTCATAACGTTTTGTGCCTGAGCGAAGCGAAAGGAATGGATATAATAATGATGAGTAATGAGAAGTTACATAACAATCAAATCGGACTTAGAATCCGTACTGCTCGAAAAGAAAAAGGTATCAACCAAACAGAGCTTGCAAATTTGTTAGGGAAATCGCTTCGCACAATCCAAAAATATGAAAGCGGAGAAATCGAAGTTTCCATTGCTATGCTCAATGAAATCGCAAAAGTTTTAGACTGCGAATCCACATATCTTATAGGGTATGATGCCGAGAGAAAACCTTTAGAAAATCTTTCTGATATTATGAATTTCTTATTTCAGTTAGATAAGATAAAGGAACTTGGCTTCAATATCGAAGTCAAACGCCCGCCACATTATGATGGATGGAAATGTGCTATTACTTTTAATGGCAAAGATGTTTCTACGGGATTAAATCAGGATCTCTGTCTATTCTTGGAAGAATTTGAGGATAAACGAAATGAAGTCAAGGACTATCAGACAAGTCTTGAATCTTATCAGAAGTGGCAGGATAAAACACTTGCATATTACGCAAATGCAAAACTGACTGAAAAAGAAACAGAAGAAATCTCAAACGAAGAACGAATACGAAGATTTCAAAAAATCATGAACGAACGGTACGGTAAAAAAGAGTCCTAATTTTAAAGGAGGATTTTTTAATATGAAATTACCGAACGGCTACGGAAGTGTAGTAAAACTATCTGGAAAAAGAAGAAAACCTTGGATGGTTCGTAAAACCACAGGCTATCGCATTGATCCAGTCAAAGAAAAGAAAGTAAATGAATATATCATTATTGGATATGCCGCCACAAAAACAGAGGGATTGCAAATGCTGGCTGATTATAATCGTAATCCTTATGATACGCAGGCAGCCAAAATGACTTTTGATGAAGTGTATGAGGAATGGTCTAAGAAAAAATTTCCTACGGTATCCGAAAGCAATATCAAAGGATACAAGGCATCTTACAAAACATGTGGCATCCTTTACAACCGAGTTTTCAAGGATTTAAAACTGGCAGACTTACAACAGGTTATTGACACCTGCGGAAAGAATTTTCCCACATTGAAGAAAATCAAAATCCTGTTCAACCAGTTATATGAATTTGCATTGAAGAATGACATCTGCAACAAAGATTATTCTACTTTTGTTGAAATCGCCCAGTACAAAGACCGCAATCCAAACAAGCATACACGTACAAAATTCACAAAAGAAGAAGTTGCAAAAGTCTGGACAATGAAAGAGGACAAATACTATCAGATCATCCTCATGCTGCTCTATAATGGCACACGTATCTCCGAATTTCTTGATTTGAAGAAAGAAAATGTGCATTTGGAAGAACAGTATTTTGATGTAATTGACAGCAAAACAGAAAACGGAATCCGAAAAGTTCCGATTGCTGATAAGCTCCTGCCTTACTATAAAGACTGGTATAATTCTTGTCCTGATTGCGAATATCTTCTTCATACAGAGGATGGCAAAAGATTTCTTTATCGCAATTACTATGACAGCTATTGGACTCCTCTTGTGGAACAGATTGGAATTGACCGTACACCACATTGTACCCGGCATACCTGTATTTCCATGTTATCGGAAGCTGGTGTTCAGGATACAACAATCAAGAAAATTGTGGGGCACTCCGGTGCTATGACTTTGACAGAAAAAGTTTATACTCACTTAGATATGCAGGTTCTTGTAGACGCAATCAACAAAACCTTAGAAAATGAGGACAGCGTAACTGCCGATACAAAATCTGCATAACAAAAAGGACACTCTCCAGTGCCTATCACCGAAAAGTGTCCTATATTTTTTAGATATTTTTGTTGCAAACGTGTTGCAAATGCGTTGCGAACTGAGTAAATTCCACCGCTTTTCACCACATCTGACAACTCCACAAACCCTTGTAAAACAAGGATTTGAACGTAAATCCGAGTTCCGAAGATTATCTCTTGCGTAACTGAAATTAACGTTTTGAGAACTGTGGAGCTCTACGAGCTGCTTTAAGTCCGTATTAAACATCTCTATGGTGCGTTTTTCCTTGATATTACGGGCTTTTTCGCATTTTCTGTTGTTGGTTGTCCTATTCCTTAACCATAGAAATCGGTGATTTTTCATCGAAATTCTCCTGGTTCAAAGCATCATTCACTACCTCGAAAAGTTCCTCTGGTTTATTATACTTGACCCTCGCGTAAATGTCCATAGTTGTCTTACTATTCTCATGCCCTGCCAGGTACTGAACTGTCTTAGGGTCAACGCCCGCATAGAGCAGATTCGTGATGTAGGTATGCCGCAACAAGTGCGGTGTTACATCGAAATTCAGGGTATAGCGAATCTTGGGATTGTTCCTCTGCGTTGTTCCTAATGTCGGCTTGACGGTATATTTGATGCTCTGTCCATTCACATATTTATAGTAAGTTCTCTCTTTCGCAGAGCGAACAACTACATACTGCCAAACTCTCGTAAACTGAGAATAGGAAAGCGGCTGTCCCTCACTGTCCGCAATCACATACTCCGATATGGAATTGGCTTTTGCTTCCCGCAGGCAGTCCACCAGGCACTTCGGAATGGGAATGTCCCTTTTAGCTGCTTTTGTCTTTAGAACGGTAGAAATCACCGGCCTGTTATGCTCCGCGCGCCATGCACGTCTCACGGAAATGTATGGTGTGGATTCATCCAGGAATACACAATCCCATTGCAATGCAAGAATTTCTTCCCGACGCAAGCCGGAATACAAACCAATGATAATAAAAAGATATGGCGGAAGCTCTTTCACCGTATCCAACAGAACCGCAACCTGTTGATCTGTTAAGGCATCTTTCTTTTTCGATGCTTTTCCGCCCTTTGCTGAAATTCCCACACATGGATTATCGGTTATCAGCTGACTGCGCTCTGCCGAATAAAACACACACTTAATCAGCATATTTACCGTATCATACAGTCCTTTCGATTTTTGAGACAGCGGAACAAGCGCCAGACGAATATCATCCGCAGTCACTTCCTCCATATACATATCTCCCAGAGAGCTAATGACATAATTCTTCATATTCTGTCTGTATCCTTTTATAGTAGCCGCAGACACCTTTGCTGATTGCATCAGCAGCCATTTCTCACAATACTCGGCAACTGTCGGATGCTTTCGGTGAAAGATGATCTCATCCACCTGTCTCCGGGCCTCCAACTGCTTTTCATATAATTCTTCACAGGTGGTCGCATATAAGCTGACCTGCTTTCCATCGGCATCTGTAATTCTGGTTCTGTAATACAGTGTTCCTTTTCTTGTAACCGTTCCGTACTCTGGAACGCTTTGTTTTTTCTTAGCCATACAAATCTTCCTTTCCTGATAATGAGTGTTCTTAAATTCACACCTTCTTTTTATCAGAAAGCACCCACTTAATCAAAGATACGGATTATGTAAAACAAAGAGCGAGACATCCTTGCCTCGCTCCAGCTTTGTTTCCTACTCTTTATAATTGTTATGCCTGTGCTGCATCCCACTGGGCAAATGCACCACCCATTGTTCTTACCAGCTCATCCGGTCTGTTGTATTTGACCTTTGCGTAAATATCCATCGTAATTTTACTACTCTCATGCCCCGCCAGGTATTGAACCGTTTTCGGGTCCACGGACGAATGAATCAGATTCGTAATGTATGTATGCCGCAGCTGATGCGGTGTCACTTCAAAATCCAAACTGTAAATCACTTTGCCGTTATGTGCTGCCTTTTCACCGAGGACCGGCGTAACCGTGTGCTTTACACGCTTTCCATCCTCGTAGCGATAATAGAAACGCTCCTTGACTGTTCGGGTTACAATGTACTGCCAAAGCCGCTTGAACTGTGTGTAAGACAGCGGATCGCCCTCCCGGTTCGGCACCACATATTCTGACTGTGAATTAGCTTTTGTCTCTTTCAGACAGTCCGCCAGGCAAACCGGCAACGGAATATTTCGATGCGCGGCTTTCGTTTTCAGCTCATCCAGAATCACCGGTCTGTTATTTTCCGTGTGCCATGCCCTGCGTACCGTTAAATAAGGGCAATCCACATCCAGATATACAGAATCCCATTTTAGGGCAAGAATTTCTTCTCGCCGCAATCCTGCATACAGCCCTAACATGACAAATACATACGGCGGAAGTCCCTGAATGGCATCCAGCAGTCTGGTGGCCTGTTCATCCGTCAATGCAGCTTTGTCCTTCTGCGGAACGCCTCCACCTTTGGCCGTAAGGTAAATCGTTGGGTTGTTATCAATAATCTTACTTTCCTTTGCTGCACGGAAAATGGATTTATACAGGATAACCACTGACTTATATACCGAAGCGGACTTCTCGGAAACAGGAACAAGTGCAAGCTGAATGTCATCCAGTGTCACATCTGCCATCCGCATCTGTCCCAGTTCTTTTATAATGTGCCGTCTGACCTTTGAGGTATAATCTATCAGCGTGGTTGCCCTCACATGAACCGACTGCATCAAAAGCCATTTTTCACAGTAGTCTGCAACCGTCGGGGATTTCCGACAGAATGTATCGTTGTCGATCTGCTCTAATGCTCCCAACTCTTTATCATATAATTCTTCCGGTGTTCTCGCATAAAGGGCCACCAGTTTTCCATCTGCGTTCTGAACCCGCGTTCTATAATAATCTATGCCGTTAAGCGTAACTGTACCGTATTGTGGAATTGCTCTTTTTCTTTTTGCCAATTCCGCCACCTCCTAAGAATATACTCCAGCGCTGTATCTATGTTTTATCAGACCATTACGTTTCCAGCAAGGATACGGATCGACTCACACTCCAGCTCTGCGAGGTCTACGATAAGTTGCGTTTTTTTCTGCTGGCTTTGCTCTGTGGGTGCATTTTGCGATATACTCCTGAAGGCCCGCTGAAGTAAAATACACACAGCCATTCTGCACATATTGCACATAAGAAATAAGACCATTGTTACGGGCCGCGTCCAGCGTTGCAATGCTGATACCTAAAATTTCTGCTGCTTCTTTTCGTGTAATAAGTTTTTCCATAAAGCATATTTCCTCCAATCTGTCAAGTTTGTCATCGTGTTTGTTCAAAGCCACATGAATACGCTGGCAGCCGAAACTGCCAGCGCATGGTATCTGATTTTGAACAGGAAGCTGCAAACGCTTCCTATTTATATAACTCAGCTTTCATCACATTTGCCACGCCCCCTGACGATGGGAACACAACAGGTCTCCGTTGGCGCGGCTGTCATAACTCCGCAGCACCGTTCGTATCGTGTGCCGCAGGGTTCCCCCAAGTCTTTGGCGGGCCGTGAGGAAGTATCTTTAAGCCCCCGCGCCCTCATCGCGCCGGATGTGCCACCATCCGGGTCACAGGGACGTTGATTGCTCCGAAACAGCTTGTCCATCACCTCCTGGCTGCTCCATCTTCGCGGCGTCCTGCACTCGCTCATGCGCGGGTTATGTACCTGTTCTGCCGTGTATTCAGTTGTCAAAGGTCAGCGAAAGAAAAGCTCCTTCTTGACAGCCATGACAAAAACAGGCGATTCGTCCTGTCTGTACTGCGATTTATTTGAAAAAATATTTTGCCTTGTCCCTTCATAGAAGCTGCGAACAGCGCAAGCTCCTTACAAGCACAATAAAATAGGTACTATCGTACTCAAAAACGCCTTTTATGAGGTTCTTCCTGCAAGGAAATGGGCACGATAAAATATGATTAAGGAGACGATAGTGCCTATGGAACTGATAAAAGAGCTGGGACGAAGGATACAAAAAGCGCGTAAGGAAAAAGGATTGACGCAGCAGGAACTCGCAGATCTGAGCCACGTTTCTCTAAAGCACGTTCAAGGCTGCGAAAGAGGGGTGAAGAATCCTTCTTTTGAGGTTCTGCGCGCTTTTTGCAAAGTCTTGAATTTATCTTTAGATTCCCTGATGAATCTCGATCTGCCTGAAGATGAGCAAGCCGCCAACGATATGCGGCAGCTTTACCTTTCGTGCCCTCCGGCTGCCAGAAAAGTGCTGTTAAACTCGACCCGTGCGTTGACTGATGAGCTAAAAGAGATGGTGCAGACGGCTGGGGTTGACCCAGATGAACATTTAGAGAATAAGTAAGCCGGTGGAGGAATACAAACCCCCACCGGCTTCTCTTTTTGCCGCTATGCGGCGGTCAGGTTATTGGGCCGTATCCAGCAACCGCGCCAGCTTCTTCAGTCCGCGCCGGATGCTCTCCCACACGCGGCGGCGGTCAGCTGCATCAGCGCGGCATACACTTCCTCCCGCAGCAGCTTCTGCTCCAGGACTTCCTCCGGGGTGAGTGGCCGGTTGAGGACATCGTTTTCAATGCCATCCTCCCGGTCAGAGAGTAGTGAGCCTTGTGCCGGAACTTCCGGCGTTCATAGGCGGCATCGTCCTGCTCCTGGCCCCGGATCGCGGCCACGACTTCCTCGGCCACGTCTACAAAGACATCGGTTTTATACACATCGGGATACAGTTCCCGAAGATTGATCTTCTGCATTATGTACCTCCATTTCGATTCACGGGTTGACGGGTGAACCGAAATGAAGGCGGTGAGCGACACCTTTCGGGGAAATTCCCGAAAAAACGACAAGCAAAAGCGCCAGCATCCGAAGAACGGCGGCTGGCGCTGCTAAAAGAGGACTTATGACGCTTATAGACCAGCCACGATAGTGCCTGTTCATAAGCAGATGGGGGTCGATTGACGGTCAGGCTTTTTTTGACAGGTAAATTCCTGCCGAATTATGTCGAAGCTGTCTTTGCTTCACGGCGGCTCCCTCCTAAAGCCGCCGTGTCAGCGTGTAGGCGTCACTCCTTTGTCGAGGGCATAAGGAACGGCGGCCTTGATGTACTCAAAACCGCCGCAGTCCTTGAAAATCCATTATGGGCGCACGAAGCTACCTGCCCTGCAACGTTTTTTTCTTTCCCCGTTGGTCGGGGCAGGATCGCTTGGCTTATTCGGTTTATTCTTGCTTTTGTGCGGCTGCCTCTTTCAGCCGGTCAAAACTCTCATCGCTGATAATGTGTTCAATCTGGCAGGCGTCGGCCTCCGCAGTTTTGGGATCAACGCCTGCGGCGATAAGCTGCTCGGTAAAGAAACAGTGGCGTTCATAGGTTCTTTCAGCCACCTCGCGGCCCACATCGGTCAGATGGAGAAAGTGATCTTCGTCCATTGTGAGAAAGCCGCCGTCCCGCAAGGTAGCCACTGCATGGCACACGCTGGGCTTTGACACCTCCATGTGCCGGGCCACATCTACGGAGCGTACCATACCGAGTTTCTTTTGGAGAACAAGGATGGTTTCCAGATAGTCCTCCCCGGACGCATGAAGTTTCATGGAACATCTCCCTTCTAAAACAATTTACACAGCCCAACCAAGACTCTCCTGTTGGATATGGAACAGTTTATGGTACAATCCGTTCTTTTTCATCAATTCATCATGTGTACCGTGTTCCACCAGTCTACCGTTATCAAGAACGAGAATTTGGTCGGCATCCACCACAGTACGGAGCCGGTGAGCAATCATAATGACCGTCTTGCCCTCCACCAGCTTTGCAATAGCCCGCTGGATCAAAACCTCGTTCTCCGGGTCAAGGGATGCGGTTGCCTCGTCCAGAAGAATGATCGGGGCATCTTTCAGCAGCGCACGGGCAATGGAAATCCTCTGACGTTCACCACCGGAAAGAGTGCTGCCGTTCTCTCCAAGGACAGTCTGATAACCATCCGGCAATCTCTGGATAAATTCGTCACAGTACGTCGCCTTTGCCGCCGCCATAACCTGTTCCTCGGTAGCGTTCATGTTACCTACGCAGATATTATTAAAAACAGTATCGTTGAACAGGGTCACATCCTGAAATACAAAGGACATACAGCGCATCAGGTGTTCTGGCTCAATGGTTTTGACATCCATACCACCAATGGTAATCTGACCCTTTCTTATATCCCAAAAGCGGGCAATCAATTTGGAAATCGTACTCTTTCCGCTGCCAGAAGGCCCTACCAGGGCTGTTATACTGCCAGCAGGAATAGAGAAAGACACATCCTTGATAACATCGTCACGGTTATATCCGAAAGTGACACTTTTCAGTTCAATGTCGTACTTGGATACATCTTTATCCTCGCCCTCCATAGCTGGTGTGGTCAGCAGAGTACGCATACGGTTGGTGACTGTCCCCAAATGAAACAGAGAGGTCAACTGTGAGAGAATGGCAAGGATTGGACCGTAAATCTGTGTGGAGAACATGAGCAGCACCAACAGGGGGAGCAGTTCAATTTTGCCGCCGGTTATCAGCACCGTTCCAATGAAAATGGTGATGCCAAGTCCTGCTTGCAGGATCAGGCTGGCTCCTTGAACCAGAATACCGGAGGCCAGTTCTACCTTAATGGCGATTTTTCTCATGGCCTGGAGTGCTTTATTAAGCGCATCGAAGCGGGAACCGCCAAGGCCGCAGGATTTGATGATTTTGATACCTTCCAGGTATTCCTGAATCTGGCTGGACGCCTCCAGCTTCACATCCACCTGTTTGTCAAACAGATGAAGCTGCAGCTTGCGCCCGCCCAAGATGATAAGGAATGTAACCGGCATCGTGCAGAAAATCGCAAGGGCCATTCTCCAGTCAAAAAATGCCAGACAAATACAGATCAGGGTGACAGAGATAATATTTGCGATCAGCGGCGGGATAGTACTGCTGAGCATGGATTCCATGCTGCTGCAATCCGCCATCATGTTTGTGGTAATATCGGACAAATCCTTTGTATTAAAGAAGCTCATGGGGAGCTTGCGAAGATGCTCCGCGATCCGAAGTCGGGTCGTGCTGGCCTCCTTATAGGAAGCAATATAGGTTTTCCTATAATCGTTTTTCGCGGCCAGGAACACCAGAATAGCCGCCACCAGCCCCAGGCCGAGCAGTTTCCACAATGAGGCCCACGAAATTGTTTCTCCAGTAAACGGCTTTAACAACTCCCAAAAGAGCAGGCAGGCTACCATTGAAGGAAGCAGCAGCACAATATTGGTTATTGTGCAGGCTGTAATTGCTTTTTTTAGGTCGGAGTAGCCTTTCTCCGACAGCATTAACTTTTCTTTCAGCTTACTCATAGATCACACCGCCTTTCCCGTACTGATTTTCCAGTTGATCGACTCCGTATAGCTGCTCCACATCTGCGCGTATTTTCCACCCTTCTTCAGCAACTCGTCATGGGTGCCAGATTCAATCAGGTGTCCTTTTTCCATGACAAGGATCTGGCCAGCGTTGCGAATCGTAGACAGACGATGGGCAATCATTACAACCGTTTTATTCTGGATTAGCTTTTCAAAGGCTTTTTGAATCAGGTACTCATTTTCCGGGTCGCTAAATGCGGTTGCTTCGTCCAGTACGATGATAGGGGCATCCTTTACGATAGCCCTTGCAATGGCAATCCGTTGGCGTTCACCACCTGAGAGATGAACGCCGGTGCTTCCAATCACAGTCTGATACCCGTTTGGAAGCTGCTCGATAAATTCGTGGCATCTTGCAGCCTTTGCCACCGCAATCACCTGTTCCTCCGTAGCATCTGGATTTCCCATACGGATGTTATCCAGGATGCTCTGCTTAAAGAGGAATGTATCCTGAAATACAAAGCTGACCTTATCCATCAGCGCATCCAGCGGAATGTCCCGAATGTCAACGCCGCCGATCTGAATACTTCCGTCCGTCACATCATAAAACCGGGAGATTAGGCTGGCGATGGTACTTTTACCGCCACCGGAGGGGCCGACAATGGCTGTCACCTTGCCCTGATCCGCAAAGAAAGAAACATGAGACAGGGCCTTGACCTGGGAATCGGCTTCGTAGGAAAAGCTGACATCCCGGAAAGCAATCCCATAGTTTTCGATTGCTTGCGCCGTACTCTTTTCGGGCAGGGCCGGGATACGCAGGATTTCATCCATACGCTCCACGCTGCCGTCAATCTGCGTAAAGGACTCCGAGATATACATAATCTTATTCAGGATACCGGAAATCGCATGGACAATAATCAGGTAGAAAATGAATGTCAAAGAATACTCTCTGAAATCCGTAGTGTGCATCCCAATCAAAACACCCACCGGGATTAAAAACAGATAAATATTATTGATGATTGTGGTAAATGCAGGCATACAGTTTTGCCAGCCCAATGCGTATTCCAACACGAAAGAGGTATAGTCTGTAATGGATTTGCTCAACCGCTTAAAGGAATCGGCGGTCTGATTAAATGCTTTGATCTCCGACATACCGCGCACATATTCCACGGAGGCGCTGTTCATGTTTTCCTGAGCGGTCTGGAAACGGTGCATTTTTTCCTTGGCTTCTCCGTTGAAGCCTGCAAACTGCACAATAAAGGCCAGAACAATACCGACCATGCAAACCACTCCATACCGCCAGTCAATCCCAAGAAGAATAATGACCAGAACAAGCGGTGCGACCAAAGAGGCGACAAAATCCGGGAGCTGGTGAGCAATAAATTTCTCAACGCTTTCAATGTTTTCGTCCATGATTTTTCTCAGTTTGCCGCTTCCCAAGGTCAGATGATACCCAAGCGGAATATGCATAATGTGGTCGGCATAGGCCACCTTCAATTCATAAAGCGTTCCAAACGCTGCAATGTGGGAACACAGTAAGGCAAAAAAGTAAAATACGATGTTCCCCAAAATACCAGCCAGGGCAAGCCAGCCCCAGGTTGAGATTGCAGAAACATTCAAGAGCGACATATCCGGGTAAACAAACAGGATTTCCCGAACGATGTAATAAATTGATAAATAAGGTGCAAAAGAACAAATTGCTGCCAGCGCAGCCAGAAACCCTGATAGAAACAAAAGCCATTTATGACCCGAAGCTAATTCCAGGCAACGCGCCAGTCCAGTCTTTGCCTTTGGCTGTTTCTCATTTTGCTGTGTCATTCCTAACCCTCCTTTTGGTCATACCCAATTTTTTTCAAAAGAAGCTCTGCTCCTCTGATTTGAAAATCATCAGTAATATATCCGTTTTCAAGGCGCATTGCCCGCTCGCAACAGGCAAGCGCACACTCTGCGTCATGGGTAATGACGATAATGGTGCGCCCCATCTTCGCCAGTTTGCGGATCATCCGGCTGACATTCCGCATATTCGTGCCGTCCAGTCCACTTGTAGGTTCGTCAAGTATGATAATAGGTGCTTCGTGTATCAGAGCTACGCCAAGAGTCAGCCTCTGCTTTTGCCCTCCTGACAGCGTAGAGGGATGCTGTTTGATGAACGGCGTCAGTTCCAGGGCTTCCAGAATTTCTTCTGCCGCTTGCTTCCGCTCCGGGCTGGCCTCTGAGCCAGTAGTCAGTTCGTCCAGCAAATCCTCACCGAATAGCTGGCTGTCTAAATCCTGGGGAATGTACCAGACCTTTTCCAAGCGGTCTTTGGGTCTGCAATGCTTTCCGAATAAAACGACTTCGCCGGATTTCTCTTTCAAAAGCCCTGCCAAGATTCGCCCTATGGTGCTTTTGCCCGTTCCGTTGGGGCCGATCAGGGCAATCACTTCTCCCTTACGGCATTGAAAGTCAATATCCTTAGCTACAATTGTTTCACCAAAAGAGTGGTTCAGTTTTTTCACTTTCAGGACAACCTCGCCGGTTGCCGCAGACGGGATTTCCGTCTGCTCAATCTGATGCAGGTCAGGAGTGCGAAGTCCCAATGCCTGGATTTCCTTATTAGTCAGAGCTTTCATTTGTTGTGCGGTAAATTCACGCACAATTTTTCCTTTCTGCACACACAGGAAGCGGTCTGCCAGATCCATCAGATAATAAAGCCGGTGTTCTGCTATGATAATGGTTTTTCCCTGCTGTTTCAAATCGCAGATAATGTCCGCAAAGCGATAAGTAGATGCAATATCCAGATTGGCAGACGGTTCATCCATTACATAGATTTCCGGGTCTATCGCCTCTGCCGATGCAATCGCAACCTTCTGGCGCATTCCATAGGACAGGCTGTGCAGGCTATGATCCAGAATGTTTTGAATCTTAATGTCCGCCGCCGCCCGGTGAACATGGTTCCGAATTTCCTCATGGGAATAACCGTAGTTTTCACAGCCGAAAGCAACCTCACCGGCAACCTCATTGGCAAAAAACTGGCTCCTGGGGTCTTGGAATACATTCCCTATGATTTTGCCGCGCTCCCAGGACGGAATTTCTTTCAGCGGTTTCCCGTACACAAAAACATCCCCGCTTAATTCCCCCTCGTAAAAATAGGGGATCAGTCCGTTAATCACTCTTGTCAAAGAGCTTTTTCCACTTCCTGATGGGCCGGTCATAACAATGACTTCTCCGGCAGCAATGTCTAACGATATATGTTCCAGTTGATTTCCGTTCCCGCCATAGGAAAAGGTCAGGTCACGGATCATTATTTCTTTTCCCATTCCATTCCTCCTATAAAAGACAGCAGCACATAGTAGCTCCCACGCTGACAACAATCAAAAAGCAATCCAGCGCAGCAATCCGGCTGACATAGTAACTTTCTTTCTTGTAGGGGCTTTCAATTCCCCTGACTATGGCAGAAGCGGCTAACTCGTCCGCGATCTTTAAGGAGCGAAATACCATCGGGACAATGGCATATTCCAATGTGTCCATTGGGTGTTTCAAAACATTGCCAACCGATTTTAAGAAACCACGAATTTTCATGGCCTCCCTGACTTCTCCAAATTCATGTAGCACAGTAGGAGCAAACCGGAGCATGACAATCAATACAAGCATGATACGGGTAGGAATCGGCATTTTTCGCAGGCTGACTGTCAGTTTCCCGGACGGGATTTTAGCCAGAAGATAAGCTGGCATAGCGGGAAGCAACAGCTTGTAAATCATGCTGAGTAGTAGCGGAGAGGGGATGCTGATCTGATATTTTGTCTCGATCATCAGCCATACAATCGCCACTAAATAGACCGCAAAGCATCCCAGAGCCTGTTTATATAAGCCGAACCAGCAGAGGATTAAAAAGATCAAAAAGCTAAAACAACCATGCCCTAAAAAACTTGTTGTAAGAAAGGTCACGATGCAGGCGCACAGCGTAAGGAAAAGAACTGTGCGCCCATCGATCTGGTCAATGCGTTTTTGCTTTTTTTCTCCGGCCATCATCCTACAATACCTGCTTTTTGGAAATGCTTTCTGAGCAACCGCTGGCCGAACAATGTACCAAGAATTGCAAGAACCGCAGTAATGACAACACCCAGAAGCATCAGCTCCGGAGAAGTCACCATAGAGAGCTGCATATTCAAGGTATTTGCATCAAAACCGCTGCTTGCTGCCATTTCCTGATAGCTGTCCCAAGCCCACCACAGCGGTACGGCACAGCCTACAAAATTTCCGATTGAGTTGACCATCCAGCCAATTCGGTTGCGAACTGCACTTCGGTATGTATTCTTGCCAACCATGCATAACTCGGCAATGAGGGCTACAATCAAGAAATAGGGAACCAAGAACATATAACCCATAACACCTTGGATTAGTCCATAAACCGTAGCCCAAGCAAACAACAATCCGTGTTTGTTAATGCGATTTGCCGCAACCAAATAAAATGTTGCTCCAATAAAGGCATCAATACCAGCAGAGCCATATAAATATACTGCTGGGAAAGGCAATGTAACCATACCAATCACCATTGCAATTGCGAAATTGATGACCATCATTGCGGCAATCGTCATAATATCGCGAATGCCAAACTTTTTCTTCACCGTTTGTTCCATCTTTGAAACCTCCTTAAAATAAAATGACAGTGTAGTTAGTAACAACTAACTACACTGTCATTTTACACCGGTTTGCAGTCTCTAACTACTCCAAAGGGAAAAGTAAATCAAGAAAACAGCCCAAAAGTTAAATCACTTTTTTTGCTTTACGGTAATCCTTTGGAAGCATTCCAAACACTTCTTGAAAGGCTCGCGCAAATTTACTAATATTTGAATAACCAAGTTCACCAGCTATTTGAGTGATTGATTGATCTGTTTCCTGCAAATAAACAGCCGCAAGATTCATTTTATACTTTTTGATATGTGCATAGGGCGTATCGCCATAAATCTGTTTGAAAATAGCTTGAAATGTGACCTTGCTCATTGGCTCCTTTCGCAAAAGTTCTTCTATGGATATTTTTTTGTCGAGGTTTTCTATGAGCTGTTGGCGGATGCGTTTGATGATTTCAATTTGTTCTTTGGCATAATACGTTGCCTCATACTGATCTTCAATCCGCAGCTGTTTGATATGGTAAAATAGTTCCAATAATTTGATACGGAAATAATCTCGCTCTTCAACACCTTTTGCAGCATACAATTCTTCAAAGATATGTAACAACCGCTGTGGTGTCCGACATAAAAACCACTTTTTTTTCTAATTCCAATTCTCGTCCGAGATTTAGAACATCAATGTTGTAGTACGAAAAAATCTGTTGTGTTTTCACATCGACAGAATCCTTATCAATCACACAGCTTAGTCCTACACTATATCCAAAGGGAAAGGAATAGGCCGCAGGAATATTAGCAAGGGCATTGATGCAAAATTCTCCCTCTTTCATGTGGAAAACTTTATTATTTCTTAGCTCAAACTCAACGCGTCCTTTTTGGTAATGACGGATTTCGATGATATTCTTATTAGGAATAGGCTCATGGAATGTATCTGAGCAGTTAAAATCCATAAAAATTAAGTTAATACCAGGGAAAAGAGTGTAGTCATAGAGACGACCTGTTCCATTACATTTATATTCGATTTGAACATAATCATTATGTTCATCAGTTAGCGTAGCATATTCACCGTACCATTCTGTTCCATGTAACTCTTTCACTCATATCTTCCTCCTTTTTGGTTAGCGGTAACTAATTATATGTTAAATTGTTTTTTTGCTCTCGTCAACCTCTGACGACATATTCTTTATATTTCATTTAGGATAAAAGTTCAAGGAAAAGATATGGCGGAATTGCAAAACAAACAGAGGCCGCAAGTAGCAGCCTCCGCTTGCAAAATTATTGATAAATCAGCTCTGTCAGCACAATTTCCTCCGCCTGCGCCTTCAGCGTGTTCATCAGCCCCACCCAACGCATAGGATCACAGGCTTTCAGTTCCTCGGTGATGCCCGCTACCTCCATCATGCGGAATAGCGAGAAAGGTGGTTATTCCAAAATTATCTTGAATTCGGGGATAATACTGGCAAGCAATGCCTGTGTTAATACACACAGGCCCGCAGGGAAGAAAATCCCTCCGTGATTTTCCTCTCCGCTTGCTTGTTGAGGGCAGCGCCCCCAAGCCCCTTTGAACACAGAATTTCATTCTGTGGCTGCGCGTTCTGCGAACGCTTTTGACCAGGACCAGCTTACCGCTGGCCGTGGTCTTTTTCTTTTTCAACATCCTGTTCTACCTCCATTTTCAGCACTCGATCCACATTGGCCTTTGCCGTTAAAAGCTCCCTCATTTCTTCACGGGAGCGCCGATACTCGGAATAAGTCTTTTTCTTTTCTTCCAGCAATTTTGCGTACTCTGTCTGCAACTCTTTGACCTTGGGCAGCTTCTTGACGCCCATCTCATCAAAGGCATTCTTAGCAGCCTGGTGGAGCAGAATTTCTTCCTCATGTTCCTCCCGGAATTTCTTAGAGTAGCCCGCCTTGCGGTATGCCACATAGACCTCACGGGTCTTGGCATAATTTACGATGTGAGTACGCAGAACAGCGATCTCTGCCATGCGCTTTTCAGCCGCTTTGATCTGCGCCGAAAGCTCATTGTGATGTGCCGTGGCAGCCGCAGCCTTTTTTTCCAAAACCGCATACTCCAGCAGATTGTTCTCTGACAGGTAATTCATGGTCTGCGCCATTTGTTTCAGATTAAAAACTTTAGCCCATCGAGCATAGCCAGCACCTTTTCCAGCCTGCAATTTTGCCTGAATGTCCACCAGCAGATTGACCTTCGGCGGCTCTGCCTGTGTTACTGTTTTCTTTCGCGGGGTATGTGCTTTCTTCCCTAAGAGAACTGCCCGCAAATCTTCCAATCCATATCCTTCGCCCAGACTGTCCATGCGGGCGGCTTTCTCCCAACCAGAGAGCTTCAGTCGATACGATTTTCCGCGCTTTGAGACTTCACAACCATACTCTTGCAACAGCTTCAGCAGTTCTTCAAAGTCAGCAGGACTTTGTGATAATGCGTTGTCAATCATCACACGCAGCTGTTCCCGATGGGAGGGCTTGGCCTGTTCGCCCAGCCACTTGTTGTAGCTTTTTCCGTGGGGTTTTGGGTCCTCCACAATGGACAATCCGTTCTCGATACAGATGGTATCGCTCAAGCGCCGGACGGCTCTGGTGCTGCCCCAAAAGTTGCGGAATTTTCGGTCACAATCTGCATTGACCGCCGACCAGATGATGTGATTATGAACGTGCGATTTGTCTATGTGGGTGCAGACCACAAAGGCGTGATTGCCCTTGGTAAACCGCTTGGCAAATTCCACGCCCAGGCGGTTTGCTTCCTCCGGCGTGATTTCACCGGGTTTGAATGACTGGCGCACATGGTAAGCGATCACATCATCCGCGCCGCGCACTCGTCCGGTGGCGGCGATATACTGCCGCTTCGCCAGCAGAAACTCTGCATCGGCGGTCCGGCTGTCACAGCCATAGCCGGTAATTAGTTTTCCGTTGTCAGTCTTTTGCGGATTTGCCACATAATCAATAATATCGCTGATTGCTCGGCTCTCAGTGCGCCCCTTTCCGATATGCAGGGGCATGATGCGTGTGGTTGCCATAGAAGGGTCTCCTTTCTAAAAAAGAAACGGCCTGCATGATGCAGACCGCTTTTGCTATTCTATAAAATCGTCCTCGATGTCCTCTAACCGCTTCGGAGGAAACCTCATCTCGTATTGTTCTTTTGCCAGTGCACGAACTTCCAGGCGCTTATCTTTCATTCGGTTTTTCAGCCAGGAAATCTGCTCCTTTGATAACCGCCAAGGGAGATTCAGTAAGCGGTTTACTGTCATTTGCTCCGCTTGTTTCTCCGGCGATAAAGAAGCACAGGATTTACAGATGTGCGCCGCATGACCTTTGCCGGAAAATTTTTCGTTAGCCTTATATTCTCCGCAGACTTTACAATAATGTCCATGCTTCTTCATAGGCTCGATTCCTTTTCACTGAGCGCATATAAACTGCGAACCGCCCTCATGATGATGTTCCACTCCAGATCTGCCGCATAGGAAAACTTCCTACGGTAAGATTCCCAAAGTTTCTGCATCACAGGACTGCTTTCCACTTCATTCAAAACATCCACAGCTTCTGCAAGATGCCGTTCGGTTCCGCGTTTTTTGGCAGTTGCCAACAGTGCATCATAGAGCGTCTGCCGGTTCAATGTGTTCCCGTGGAGCTGATCCAGAATATAAATGTCATAGAAATCTCTCATGCGGGTGTTGGTGGTGGTTCTGGTGATGATTGTTTCCAGCTTTTCAGCCAGAACGGTTTCCAGATTGTATGCCCAAATGTCAATGGAGCGATCTTCCAGCATCAGCTTGAAAGAGTAGCGTACCTCCCTGGGGGTAATGGCATCCCCTGTGGAAATGTCAATCTTCAAAGGTGTCACCACACCGTCAAAGGTTGTAGTCATGCTGACCCGAATCCCAGGATACTCCGCTTCATCCATAATCTCTGAAATGCTTTTCAGCTGAAATTTGACGCCATCATCAATCGGCACACTCACAATAGCAGAAATCAGGTTCTCGATCTCCTCTACATTAACATTGGCTCCTTTTACAGTAGCGTCCAAGTCCATCGTGGAACGGGCATCCAGTCCAACCATTGCCGCTACCAGCATCCCGCCTTTCAGAATAAATTTATCACGATATTCAGAAAGGGAAATACGCTCCAGAAAACGCTCCATCATATAGTTTCGCATTAAAAGCTGTGCATCCGCAGATTTTTCTCTGGAAAGATTGCGAATCAAATCTTTTAGCTGCCTTGCTGTCTTTATCATAAAAGCACCTCCAAATACTGCCGTAAAATTTTTTCAACCCGGAACATACCGGCATACCGCATCAAAGTCCGCAGATCCTTGTCCTTTCTTCTGGCATACATCTTCAGCGCACCTTGAAAAGTCTGTATTTCCATGCTGCTTCGGCTGCGGAGCAGATCGCAGATGGTGCGCTCCATATCATAGACAGGAACCGTATGCCCAAAAGGTGTTTGGCCAGTTGTCAGCCCTACCTCATATAGTTCTGGTTTGATGGTGTAAACAGAAAGGCCCTCTGCCTTTAAGCGAGTGGTGCTGTACCCTCTGCGCACCGTGATAGCGTATGGAGATGGTTCCCGGTCTGTCAAGTCATGGAAAAATAGCGCTGATTCATGGGAAAATACTGCCTGACCACATCGCAGATGTAACAGAAACATCGCATCAATCCAGGTGTCCTCGGAGACATAAATTCCGTGAGCAACCTGCTGAAGATTTTTCTCTTTGACATATTCATAAAAAATGGGTTTTACAATTCCGCTGGCGATTACCTGTGCGGTTTGCAGCATCCCATCATGCTCGGTCAGAAGTCTGTCTAATTGCTCAAACCGTTCTGATTTGGTCACATCTATCACTTCCTTTCGTGCTACTATTATACACGGATGTAGCACAGAAGTAAATATAGCAATTTAACAGACACTGTCTGGCATTTTTGTGACCGCGCATTTTATCCATAAACCAAATCCTGAATGGCAAACTTCAAGTCCTGCACCTTGCCCAGCAGCCAGATGGTAGCCATCGGCAGACCATAGGGACTAATAAGGAATGCCATCACCAGCAGGATAATGCCGTTTTGCAGGGAACAGGTCAGCAGAACCGCCACACCCAGCAGGGCGATCACCATGCTGATAAGCCCCAGCACCAGACCGGAGACATAGACGATCCCCACACAAATCCAAACGAACAGGGTCAGCGCCAGAATCACCGGAACCATCACGATCTTCAACAGCAGTTTCAACAAAAATACCAATGCCCTCATTGTTATGCCTCCTCCCAAAATCACAGTTCCTGTTCCTGATTCCATTATCCCTGTCTTACAGCCAAAAGGCAAGGATACGGGCAAAAAGAAAAAGCGGAGGAAGGTGCGGCGAAGAAACGCCGTTCCTCCCTCCGCAAATGGAGTATCTATCCCTGTTATGAAAGTTTGGAGAGTTGGGTAAGGATTTCCTTCACACCCTCCCACAGTT
>ENA-OQJN01000377-OQJN01000377.1-human-gut-metagenome-genome-assembly--contig:-NODE-377-length-19387-cov-14.930270_pt1 | contig 19387 bp, 17 predicted proteins | sample MGYA00242610_ERZ504777 | MGnify/ENA primary metagenome ERZ504777 (study PRJEB26092, sample SAMD00036350) | human gut metagenome | host: Homo sapiens | study: EMG produced TPA metagenomics assembly of... | reverse complement strand
CTCATGACCAAATAACCAACACAACGCAGACAGGCAGCGGCCGATACCGCACACCCTGCGGAAAACCCGCTGCCTACACTGCGGAAAAACACCGCTCACAAAGCGGACGCCAACTTGCTAAAACACACTGTTGCGGCGCAACGCGGCGACGAGGATGCTGGAGGCGGCCACGCCGTTGCCGACGATCAGCGCGGTGCTTGGCCACGCCGACCCCGATTCCACACGCGTCTACATGGCCACGCACCGCGGGGGAATGCTCGCGTGCGTGCTGCCCGTGCCGGAAGGCGGATCGTCATGAGACCCACGGAACACGGATTCGTCGGCCCGCTCGCCGGCGAATTGGAGGAGTACATCCGCTTCAAGGCGTCCATGGGCAGGCATGGCGCCACCCGCGTCCAGGTCCTGCGCTCGTTCGACCGGCATTGCCTCGAACACGGGGCCGTGCGTCTGGAGCGGGGCGTCGTGGAGCGATGGATCGCCCATAGGATCGACGCGAATCCCGGGGGTTGCCGCTCGTGGTTCTCGTACATCAGGGACTTCGGCAGGTGGATGCGACTGGCCCACGATCCCGACGCGTACGTGCTCTCCGACCAGTGGAAGGCCGGATCCCCGCGTCCGACGCCGTACCTGCTGACGGACCGCGAGGCCGCCCTGTTCCTGCGGGCCGCGGGAACGTTGGAGTCTCCGTCGCCGTGGGCGTGGCAGTCTCGCGCGTTCTTCATGCTCATGGCCTGCTGCGGGCTGCGCACCCGAGAGGTCAGGAGACTCGCCGTCGGGCACGTCGACCACAAGGCCCGTTCCATCGACGTGGTCGATTCCAAGGCCGGTCGCAGCCGCAGGCTGCCCGTGGGCGACGAGGTCGCCGCCGAACTGCTGGAATGCGACCAACGGTCCCGCGAACGCTTCGGAGACGACCGTCCCGCGTTCTTCGTCGCCTCCACCGGCAATCCGGTCTCCCCGGGCATGCCCGGCGTGGTGTTCCGCCGCGTCTGGACGCGGGCCGGGCTCGAGTGGCCACAAGCCGGCAAACGGCCCAGGCCCTATGATTTCCGGCACCGGTTCGCGTTCGCGAACATCGAGCGGTGGACTCGCGACGGCGTGGACGTGATGGCGATGCTGCCCTATCTGGCGGCCTACATGGGACACGCCGGCATCGACAGCACCCTCTACTACGTGCACGCCAGCCCCGATTTCATGGACGGATACGCGGACCTCGTCGCCGACGCCGAACGCGTGGTCCCGGAAACGGAGGAACCATGAGCAAGGCAAGGAAAACGGCCGCCAGCTCCGGTGAACCGGACTTCTGGCGAGTCGCGCGCGACTGGCTGCACCACTGGCTGCCCAAGGTGCGGGGCAGCTCGCCGAAGACCGTCGAGGCGTACCGCATCGGCCTGGAATCCTACGTCCGATGGCTCGAAACCACGGAAGGCACGCAGCGCAGCCACATCGGTTTCGGGCATTTCGACCGGGCGCGCCTGGGCCGGTGGGTCGAATGGATGCGGACCGAGCGCGGGTACTCGGACCGCACCATCATGCTGAGGATGACGACGATGCGCGTGTTCCTCGACCACGCGGGCCTCGAACACCCGGCATTGACCGCGCTGGGCAACGACGCGGCCGGCATACGTGTCAAACCACCCGCGCGCGAACCCGTCGACCACCTCGGGGAGGAGCACACCAAAGCGTTGCTGACCGCATGGGGCACCGGCGACGCCAAATCGCGCAGGAACCGCATGCTCCTGATCCTCATGTACGACACCGCCGCCAGGATCGGCGAACTCGCCGCACTGACCATCGCGGACGTGGGTATGGATAAGCCGGCCAGGGTCACGCTCACCGGCAAACGCGGCAAGAGCCGGGTCGTGCCCCTGGGAGAAAGGACACGAACCCACCTGGCCGCCTACCTCGAGGAATTCCATCCCGGACCGTCCACGCGCGACGGCGACAGGCCGTTGTTCCACTCGACGAGGAACGGCGCCATCCAGCCGCTCTCCGTGGACCGGATCGACGAGATCCTCAAAACCGCGGCGGCCAGAGCACGCCGCGGGACGTGCCCGTCCATGCCCGAACGCGTCCACTGCCACCTGATCCGCCGGACCCGCGCCATGGACCTCTACCAACAGGGCGTGCCGCTACCGCTCATCATGCAACTGCTCGGCCACGAAAGCATGAGCACAACCAGCGCGTTCTACGCGTTCGCGACCCTCGACATGATGCGCAAAGCCGTCGATGCGGCCAACCCCGGCCCCGACCCCTCCAAGGAGACATGGCTCAGCGAGCAACGACTCCGACAACTACACACCCTCAAATAACCCGGAACGTTAAGCCGGGAAACCACATGGGACACGGCCAGCCACCAAGACCCCGAACCGTTCCCCGGCTTAACAACAAACCCGGCTTAATCGGAATTAAACCGATGTCGGTTTAATTCCGATCGCGGCTGTCATTATAGGTGGGCGGAATGGATCCGCATCTGCGAGGACAACAAATTGACGCGTTCGACGGGCGCGAAAGGCTGTTCTCCGGACAACGCGGCCGCGGAGGGGTTCTTCGGACGTCCCAGGCAGGAGTTCTTCCACAAGAGAAGCTTCGCGGGTGTTTCGATGGACGGGTTCATCGACATGCTCAACGACTACATGGTCTGGTACCGGGACAAGCGGATCAAGACCGAGTACGGCATGAGCATCATGGACCGGCGGCGCAAGCTCGGCCTCGTGGCATAATCAGAAGGCAGGAACAAGGAAGTCCAACAAAACGGCACCACCCCCAAGCGTCCACCTCGATTTGACAGAATACACCATGGTGGAACGATACCAGTCCATGCTTGCCCTTTCGTTCCTCCCGGTGGCGCGGGTGCGCCCGTTGCTCCATACCCTGCCGGTGCGCTTGGAGACCCCGACCGCATGGGCGGCCTGGGTGAAGTTCATGCCCTCCTCGTCCGGCAGACGCACGCCCTCCTCGCGCCTCGCCGCGCACACCGGCTTCCTCGTCGGATATTCGACGCCGTCGAACGTCCAACGGCGTTCCCCGCCACGGTCCTCGTTTCGGCGGCTCCTGGCCACCTGACCCTCCTTGCGGTAGGCCAGGTATTGCAACAATCACTAGAACTCGCCATTGCCCCTTGAAATACCGGAGGCAGTTGTGGAGAGAAGAATGTCCCAAAGCAGTAGTACTGAAACGAATCTGAGTGAGACCTCCTGTAAACGGGTGCTTAGCGTCGCTTATTGGCTTTTTTCGTCAATGCTCTTTTGATTCTGTGCGACATGGCTTCATTTATTGCCGCTTCGGCAATCATATATGTGTGGCAAGGCGGGGAAGCGTTGTATTCTTCCCGTTTCCATTTCTATATTGGTTTGTGGCTGTATGCGCTTGCTTGCTCGTTGATTTGGATTTACTGCCTGCATAGTGTTGGCGTGTACCACCGTCATGTGATGGGTGACGGTTACCAGTTGAACGCGCTACTGGTCAAAGGCACGTTTTTTGCGGGATTGATGATTTGTGCAATTAATTCTATTCTCAACGTTTATATACCTTTGCTGCATACCGGCTTGGTGTTACTGTGCGCATTCCTGATTACCATGCTGGGGCGTTTGATCATCCGCCAGTTTGTGCTGTCTAGTCGTGAAAAGGGCGCATATTCGTATGGCACCGTGGTGGTTGGTTCCCCTGAGGGCATTGCGCATGCGTTGGCGTTCCTGAGCCAGAAGCGCCAGCTGAATTATCATGCTATTGCGGTGTGCCCGATTGGGGTGAACGAGCGGACTGGGCTCGTGGAGGCCGTTGTCGCACCTGCCGATTTCAAGGAACGAATCCGTAAGATCAGCGGTAGGGACATTTCCATGCTGTCGTATTGCAGGAACTTCGCCGAACGTACCGCTTCGATGGGTGCGCAGACGGTGATGGTCACGGATGTTATGCAGCGCTTCTCGGATAATTTCAACACGTTTGTGCTGAACATGGAAACTATGAATCTGGAGATTGCGGTGGTCACTTCCGCAGTGGACGTGAGTGGCCATGAGACTAATATCCGTGTGATTCAGGGTACGACGGTGATGACGATCAGCTTGCCGCAGTATTCGCCATGGGATATGTTTAAGAAGCGTGTATTCGATATAGCGGTTTCTTTGATCGCCATTGTGCTTTCGTCTCCATTTATGATTATCACGGCTATTGCTATCAAGCTTGAAGACAAGGGGCCGGTGTTCTATAGGCAGGAACGTGTTGGTCTGCGTGGCAAGCCATTTAAGATTCATAAGTTCCGTTCAATGTATGTGAATGCGGATGCCAAACTTGCCGAAGTGGCCGCCGCGAATGGTCAGAAGATGGGTGCATGTGTGAAGATCAAGAATGATCCGCGTATCACCAAGGTCGGCCATTTCATCCGTAAGGCCAGTATTGATGAGTTGCCACAGTTCTTCGACTCCTTGATCGGAACGATGAGTGTGGTCGGGCCGCGTCCGCAACGTCAGTTTGAGGTGGACGAATATGACCAGGTGTATGCCACTCGTTTGCTGGTAAAGCCTGGTATTACCTGCCCTTGGCAGGTGTCTGGCCGTAACGACCTGAGTGAGGAAGAAAGCCAGCAGATTGATGTTTCCTATGTGCAGAATTGGTCGGTGTTGGGGGACATTGTGTATATTCTCCGTACTATCGGCACGGTTCTGCACCCCAATGGTGCATACTAGAGTTTCTAGTGGCAGTTTTTTGATTACTTGTTTGCAGCTGATTTACAAGGGAGATGAATGAAGAGGGCAGATGTCAGTAGGTGATCAAACACAATATGATGCTAGTGCGAATGCTTCTTTAAAAGAAAGTAAGGAGTTGCCGTATAGCGTTCTTATGAGCGTCTATGCGAAGGAATCTCCCGAATATCTTGTAGAAGCATTACATAGCATGCTTGCTCAGACAGTTCCACCCGAGCAGATTGTCCTCGTTGAGGACGGTCCATTGACCCATGAATTGGACAATGCAATCAATGTGTTTCATGAGCAGCATGCCGGACTTCTCGATTTGGTGGTTTTGCCCAAGAATGAAGGTCTGGGCAGTGCCCTTGCTCATGGAGTCCCAGAATGCAGGAATGAAATCATCGCTCGCATGGACTCTGACGATTACTCTTTTTCGACTCGAATGGAGAAAGAGTTGGCTGTGATGTCTGATCATAACTTGGATATGGTGGGCTCACAGATTGTGGAGTTTATAAAGGATCCGTACCATCCTGTTGCCGAATCTGATCTTCCGATTGATCAACAGTCGATTGTCTCATATTCAAAAAAGCGCAATCCATTCCGTCACCCTTCCATGGTGTTTCGTAAATCGCGTGTTTTGGAAGCTGGAAACTATAGCGCCGATTATTTGTATTTCGAAGATTGGGATTTATTCAGCCGAATGCTAGCTTCCGGATGCAAGGCCGCGAATATTAACGAGCCATTGGTTGCAATGCGCGTAAGCCCAGATTTCTATGCTCGTCGCGGTGGACCCGCATATATTCCTCATGTTTGGAAATTTAAAGCTGAACAATTACGACGAGGATATTTCACATTCTTCCAGTTCCTAGGAACGACCATTCCGCACGTATTGGTCTGTCTTGTCCCCAATTCTGTGCGCTCTTTCATCTATACGCATCTTCTGCGGAAAGGAACTAATAATGACTGACAATGTAAAGGATACTAAACCCACCATTGCCGTGGTCACGTTACATAATTCTCCGAATTATGGTTCATGTCTCCAGACTTATGCGACGCAAACGGTGCTCTCACGCATTGGGGCTACGCCGTCAATCGTGGATTATTACCGTCATGATGCCATTCCGGAAAATGAAACCGAACGAGCCCTTAATGGCCAACTGGCTAAGAAGATGCCGATTTTCAGAATTCCTGGTGTTAAATCACTGGCGCGTATTCCAGTTAGTCGGATTGTAGCTCGTCGCGCTAAGCCATTGAATGATTTTCGTCAGTCTAAGCTTGCCCTCACAGACCGTAAATACTATTCGGTGGAGGCTTTGGAACAAAATCCTCCTCAGGCAGATATTTACTGCACTGGTTCCGATCAAGTGTGGAATAGTACATGGAATGAGGGCTTTAACAAGGCGTTTTATCTATCTTTTGCGCCTGAAGGAGCCAAACGTATTGCATATGCAGCCAGCATAGGCAAATCTTCGTTGGAAGATTGGGAGAAGCCGTTAATGCGTGATGCTTTGAATCGGTACTCTCATATTTCTGTGCGTGAAGCTGAAGCTGCTGAATTGCTGAATTCTATTGGTGTGCATGGAGCAGTGCCTGTTATTGATCCCACACTGATGCTCAATCGTGATGATTGGAGCGTGCTTCGTGATGATAGCGTTTTGCCCGCTGAACCTTATATTCTGGTTTATCAACTTAACAAGAACCATGAATTTGACCAATACGTTCAACGATTTGCGGACAAGACCGGATTGCCTGTTTACCGTATTGCCTATGGTGTCCATGAAAAGCGTAAAGGTGAACACGCGATTATCTGTCCTACGGTTGGGGGATTTGTCAGTCTGTTCATGAATGCCGAATACGTTATTACTGATTCGTTCCATGGCACTGCGTTCTCTATGAATCTGGAGCGTAAATTCGTTGCAATCAGTCCAGGACGTTTTTCTGGTCGCATTATGAATTTGCTTGAAATGACCGGAGAAACAAGCCATTATCTTGATGATTGGCGCAACCTTGATATCGCTGACCAGCCAATCGACCATACACATGTGGCACAGGTTTTGGAGACAAAGCGAACTGAAGCTCAAACGTTCTTGGACAAAGCCATCAATGAGTGAACATTAGGAATACTGAAGGAAAAAAGATGTACACCGAGATCAAGCCATATCAGATCATTATTCAGTTGCTTAAGGAACGTGGCATTCGTCATTGTGTTCTTTCGGCAGGTTCACGGAACGTGCCTTTCGTCCATTCGATTGAAGAAGATTCTTTTTTTAAGTGTTATTCAATCACTGACGAGCGCAGTGCTGGTTATTTCGCCTTAGGTCTTTCGCAACGTATTCATGAACCGGTTGTTATTTCTTGTACCTCTTCTACGGCGACGTGTAACTATTGGCCGCCTGTGGCAGAGGCTTACTATCAGCATGTACCGCTAATTGTGTTGACTGGCGATCGTGATTATGAGATGTTGGGACAATGGGAAGATCAGATGATTGACCAGGTTGGCATGTTCGATCGTCATGTTCGTAAGTCAGTGAATCTTCCGATTGTTCGCGATGACGATGATTATATTTATTGTCGGCGTTTGGTAAATGAAGCTTTGCTGGAACTTGACCATAATGGTACTGGCCCTGTGCACATCAATGTTCCAATGAAATATTACAGTACGACATTCCCGTTACATTCGCTGCCAGAGATACAGGCTATTCATCGAGTGGATTGCCATTCTTCTCAAGATAAATGGCAAGAAAAAGTTGCTCAGCTCGCCGCGGCTAAACGTATTCTCGTGGTATGCGGTCAGGAAAGCTACGTTTCTGATGAGCAACAGCGGCAGATGACTGAGTTCTTCCATAAGTTCAACAGTGCGATTGCTGTGGACTACATGTCGAATATCGAATGTGAGGGTACATTTAATCCTTCTGTCTGCATGGATACTCGTTACGTGAGTGACAAGAAATTCGAAGAGCTGTTGCCTGACATTGTGATTTCGTTCGGTGGTATGGTATTTTCTGGGCTGAAAGCCATGCTATTGCGTTATCATGGCGAATATGAGCATTGGCTGGTTCAAGAAGATGGCGAGGTTTGCGATTTGTTCAAGAGCCTGACCACTATTTTTGCCTGTACCCCTGAGTACTTCTTTACGTATTTTAATGAGCATGTCGAAAACGGTATAGCTAATGATATGAAATATCATAATAAGCTTGTTGACTATGCTGATTCTGTAAAATATCCTGACTTCGGATGGTCTAATATTTATGCCATTAAGAATGTTGCTACGCGTATTCCTTCAGGCTCGTTATTGCATCTGAGCATAAATAATGCAATTCGCATCACTAATTTTTTCAAACTTCAACCACATGTGAAAGTATATGCCAATATCGGTACTCACGGTATTGACGGTTGTCTTCCCTCATTCCTTGGCCAAGCTGTCGCAGATTCTGATACGCCAAGCTTCCTGGTCATCGGAGATTTGTCCTTCTTTTACGGCATGAATGTATTGCGTTCTCGTCACATTGGTAAGAATGTGCGAATTCTTTTACTAAATAACCATGGCGGAGAAGAGTTCTATTACAACGGTATGTGGCGCAACGAGGCCAGTGATTTGCACACGACTGCGCGTCATAATACTAAGGCAGAAGGTTGGGCAAAGTCTTGCGGATTTACATATTTGACTGCTTCCGATAAGCGGTCGTATGACTCTGCTGTTAATCAGTTTATGAATCTAGATGCTGAAGGACCGATTCTATTTGAAGTTTTTACTGAGATGAGTACTGATGCACAGGCGATTTATGATTTTTATGATTTGAGTCGACCACGTGATTTAGCTTCTGAAGTTAAGCGTAAGGGCAAAGAATTCGTCAAAAATACGATTGGTAAGGAAACCGCTCTTAAAATCGCCGGCTCCTTAGGTGTCAAGCTGAAGTAGTCTGATTAAGACGTATGCAACATGAATCTCAATAATGCTCTGAAAAAAGCCGCTCGTTTTGTACTTGCAGCTGGACAGGCACCTGTCCATATAACTGTTGGCGAAGTTTTTCCATTTGCTATTTTGATAGAAAGTTTGTGATATGTCTGTCGAGCGATTAAGGGTACTACAGGTAGTGCCGTCTTTGAGCCGTGCAGCTGGAGTGGCTCGATTTGTATACAATATGGAACATTATCATGACGAAAATCGGGTGCACTATGACTTTATGCATCATGCTATCCGAGATGGCGTGTACATGCATGAGAAACGTTATGACGAAGAACTAAAAGTACGGGGATGTTCTGTTTACCCTGTGAATTATGCTGGCGATGATCTTAGACGTTTCATGCATGAGGTACATGAGGTGTTCGAAAAAATTGGTTCTAATTATGACATTGTACATTGCCATATGCCGAACTCTGCGTTCTGTGTCCTTCGAGAAGCTGAACTGGTCGGTATAGAGCATCGTGTGTTGCATAGTCATTTGAACAACTCTTCTGACAAGTTTTTGCATCGGCTACGTAATGCTCCGCTTAATGCTATCGGCAAGCATTATGCCACTGACTGTATTGCCTGTTCTGATGATGCCGGTCGATTCCTGTTCGGCTCGCGACCATTTACTGTGATTAATAACGGCATTCCACTAGAACAATTCGCCTATGATTCAGAATCAAGGAAGCTGCTTCGTTCTGAATTAGGAATCAAAGAAACAGATCCAGTTGTGGGCTGTGTGGGCAGGCTCGTTAAGCAAAAGAATTATCCTTTTGCCGTTCATGTATTTGCCAAGTTTCATGAAGCTTTTCCTGACGCTAAGATGCTGATTCTCGGTGATGGTGATGATCGAGAAGAGCTTGAGGGAATAATCTCATCCGAGCATCTTTCAAATGTGGTGATACTAGCCGGTGTCCGTGAGGATATCAATAAACTTTATTCGGTGATGGATGTTTTCTTTATGCCATCGTTATATGAGGGTTTGCCGGTTTCTGCCGTAGAAGCGCAAGCGGCAGGTTTGCCATGCATGTACTCAGATAATGTACCAAGGGAGACTGATATCACAGGTACAGGTACTTTCCTTTCTCTTGATGCTGATATTGATAAATGGACTAAAACCTTGGAAAACGCTTTCAATAGAGGAAGGCTGACAGACAATCCAGCATTGCTAGAGCAACGAGGATATTCCGCAAAAGCCAATGCTGAGCTTCTCATGCAGCACTATGAACGATTGATGGAAAGTAAATGACGTCCTATGAGCACACGGTCAAATAATATTCATCAAGATGTAATTAGTGTATCCCGAAACAAGAAACGGCTACCGGTGAGGCATGCGTTCAGCCAACCCCTTCGTTTTATGCCGATTTATTATGTTTTGTTTACTATTTACTGTGCATTGAATCTTTTGAAATTTACATCTTTTCAAGAATTGTCATGGATGAACATTGGCCAACTGTACCTTTTGATTCGCATAGTGAGCACATTAGTGCTCGGGGTCAGAATTCTTGTGCAGAGATTTCAGGCTAAGCAGTATGCTCTCTGTCTTGTGGTGGGAAGTTGCGTGCTAGCATCAACTTTTATATCAGGAAGTTGGAATATTCTTCTCCTATTGTTATTTCTTATTGCTGGTCGTGAAGTTAATTTACGTAAAATCGCCATTTGTGTTCTTTGTACCAATGTTGCGGTTATTTTTTTGACAGTTATTTGCGCGAATAATGGAATTATAAAAAAAACAACATTTATTGCGGGGAATGGAATGCCGGAGCGGCAAGCTTTTGGCTTTACTCATCCTAATCTATTCGGTTTAGCTGTTGTAACGGCTTGTTGCGCTTATGCTGTTTTACAATATCGCAAATTCGGATGGAAGGATTTATTAATTTATGGTGTTGCATTTTATGCATGCTATGAATTAGCTTATTCGCGAACTTCAGCCATTTCAATCTTACTGATTGTATTCTTGTCGTTGTTCGTTACTATTGACAAGCATGGCCGTTGGGATAAATTAATCCTTGTCTTAGGTTCATTGGCTTTTCTGGGTTTAAGTTTATTTTCTATATGGCTTATGGTTTATTTCAAACCGTCGATTTCTTGGATGAGCAACTTGAATTCTATGATGACTGGACGTCTTGATTTAATGCATCATTACTTTGAAACATATGGGGTCCATATGTTTGGTTTTGATTTTTCCAAGATGCAAGAAAATTATCGTGGATATTATGACACATTTATTTGTGATAATGCTTTCGCGCACGTTGTTCTGGAATCCGGTATTGTAGTTGCCGCTCTTTTATTCCTTGCTTATGAATATGTTCTACTGAGAGGCCTGATAGGGTACGGTGAGTTAACTCCAGAGTTGTTTGGGTTGATAATATTTGCTTTTGTTGCCTTTAGCGAATCTGGGGCATTTTGGGTTTGCGTGAATTTCTGTCTTGTTGCTTTGGCTGAACCTTTCTTTAGTCTATATAGTAAATTACCAAATAACAACAAATAGCTAAAAAAACTTATATATTTTTTCGTTAATAATATCTGAGAGTATTATGGAGGAATGGGGAAAATGAAAACAGATTATTGGGGAGTTGCAGAACGTAAATTACGTGAATATACAAATCCTTGGTTCGCCTCTGTAAGACGGATGAAACTTAATCGTGCTGATTTTACTATTATATCTAATAATTGTTGGGCTGGGTCAGTATATAGATATTTTGGCCTTCCATATTTATCACCGACTGCTGGATTATATTTTTTTGCCTCTGACTATATAAAGTTTGTTTCAAATTTACAACATTATGTCAATTCAGAACTGGAATTTGTTCCTGCGGTCGGTTCTGCTCATGCAGATGTGTTATCTCGTCGAAATGAGTCAGATAAAGTAGTTGCAAAACTTGATGATATCGAAATTGTTTTTTTGCACTATCCAACTCCCGAAGAAGCAGCGAAAAAATGGAAACGTAGGTGTGCTAGAATTAATTGGAATAATTTGTTTATTAAATTTAGTCAGATGAATGAATGTTCTGATCAAGATATTCGTGCTTTTGATGCCTTAGATTTCCCCAATAAACTATGTTTTATTACTCATCCAATGGAAGATGTACAATGCGGCATTCCGTTCCCAAGTCCTTCCGATGATGAGATTCTCAATGATACGGATCGATTCCATCATGGATTTAATCTGATTGAATGGCTTAATAGTGACCCAGCTGTTTACACTCTTTCGGATGGGAAGGCGTAAGATGCAACGAGTTCTGCAAGTTGTAAATATCATGGACAGAGGCGGTGTGGAAACACTGCTGATGAATATTTATCGTAAAATAAATCGTGAATCTATTCAATTCGATTTCCTAACCCATCCTTACGACCAAGATTATTCATACGAATATGAGTCTGAGATACTTTCGATGGGCGGTCAGATTTATAAGGCACCTAGTTTCAGTCAGAATCCGCATGACTATCAAACATATATTGAGGATTTTTTCCGGAATCATCCTGAGTATACTGTCATCCATGCGCATAATCTAGACTCGGCTTCTTTGGTGTATATGCGTGAGGCAAAGAAAAGTGGACGATATCTTATTGCACACTCACATAATACTAACGATCACGGTGGAAGACTCAAACGACAGATGCTTCAGATTTGTCATCATATAGTTCGACGTTATCCTGACCATTTTTATGCATGTTCCAAGCAAGCTGCCGAATTCGCATTTGGTAAAAAAATTGCTTCGTCTTGTAATTGTGAAATATTCTACAATGGTATTGATCTTGCTCGGTATTGTGTTAATGAAATCGAACATAATACCGCGCGTAAGAAACTATCTCTGGATGTAGACGGTCCTGTGTTCGGTACTGTTGGTCGCTTGCTTTCTCAGAAGAATCATACATTTCTACTTGATGTCTTTGCGGCTATCCTGCGTCGTGAACCTTCTTCCATATTAATTATTGTCGGTAAAGGTGATTTGCGAACTACGCTGGAGCGGAAGGCGAAAGACCTTGGAATTTCACAGCATGTCCATTTCGCTGGTTCGGTTCCTAATGTTCCGGATTATCTTAAGGCGTTTGATGTTTTTCTATTCCCTTCTCTATATGAGGGATTAGGCATGGCTGCTGTGGAGGCTCAAGCATGTGGTCTACCCACGTTGATGTCAGATGAAGTTCCATCTCTAGCTGCATGTACTGATCTTGCTGAGTTTATTTCCTTGTCTGCTGATGCGGAAAAATGGGCAGATGAATCGCTTAGGGCATATCGGGAATCCATTGGGCATCGATCAGATCGTATTGAGCAAGTGCGTGATGCTGGATTTGACATTAATGAAATTGCAAAAAAATTATGCTTTTTTTATAATAATCATAATAGTAATTGATTTTCGTTAGAGTTCTACTTCTTGTATCTAAATTATAGTAGAGGCGTTTTATGGTCGAATATAAAATAAATACAACAAAAAAAGATGTAATATGGAACTATATAGGAACTATTGTTTCTATATCAAGTAATTTTATTTTTATTCCATTATTACTTATTTTCTTGTCCAGCGAGCAGATTGGTTTGTGGTACGTTTTTGTGGCCATAGCTGGCTTTGCTCAACTTCTTGAGTTTGGTTTTACTTCAACACTTTCTCGTAATATTTTATATTCATTAAGTGGAAAGCATGCACTGGTTAAAACTGGCCTTGCTTCTGACAGCGGTTCAAGAGAAACCGACTGGCATTTGTTCAATGTAGTACTTAAGACATCAAGGATTATTTATTCAGTAATCGGTGTTCTTGGGCTTTTCCTATCAGCTACATTTGGAACTGTTTATATAGCATCTGTTACAAATGATTTCTCGATCGAACACTCTTTTCTTTCTTGGATTATCTTTGTAGCTTCAATTTTTACTAATCTCTATTTTCTTTATTGCTTGACTTTTTTGCGTGGTATTGGTGATGTTGCAGGAGAGAATAGATCGAAGACGATTGCTCGGTTAGGTCAGTTCTTAATTACTGCTATTCTTCTCATTGCAGGTCTACAAATTCTTGCTGCGGCTATTGGATATTTTATGTATGGCCTATTGTTGCGTTTGTTTGCCTCAAGAGCCTTCAATAAACATATTGATATTAGACATGGCATTTCGTCAGACATCAAAAAAATATCAAAAGATGAAGTGAAAGAAACTTTGAGAACAGTTTCCTTTGTTGCGTCTCGTGATGGTCTTGTGTCTGTTGCATGGTACGGTGCTACACAGGCAATGACCCTATTGTGTTCCGCTTTTCTCGGACTTTCAGAAGCTGGGACATACTCAGTTATGATTCAGCTTACTAGCGGTATATATAATGTCTCAAGTGCCTACATGCGTTCGTTTTTTCCCTCATTCCAGTCTGCTTATGTCAAGGGGGATCTTACTGTGCAACGTTCGATTATTGCTCGAGGGTTGTCTTGCTATATAGCGATGTTTGCATTGGGCACTGCATTCGTTACGATATTTCTTCCATTTCTGGTCTTTTTTAAATCCGATTTTATCTGTGATCCAGTTCTCTATTTAGGTTTGTCTATATATATGTTCTTGCTGAATCAGCATTCACTTTTCTGCAATGTCATTGTTAACATGAATGAAATCCCCTACTTTAAGGCATATCTCATCTCAACGTTGGCGGGATTGGTTTTGAGCTGTATTCTTTGCGCCTACTTCAAATTGGGAACTTGGGGCTTGGTATTGGGACAAATGCTTCCACAGCTTGCATATAACAATTGGTATTGGCCTGTGTATGTGATGAAAAAAATTAAGTCTACCTATCTTTCTACAGTCGCTGCCGGTCTGCAATGGTGGTTTTCCAAATTTAAGGGTAAGTTGAATCTTATCCTGTCATGAGCTGGTTGTTGGAGTGAACTGATCACCACGCCATGGACGGGCGAGATCACATTTGCACATACTTTCGGGCACGACCCCTTTTGAGGGGAATGTCGGAAAGAGGCGGAGAGACGAAAGGGAAACAATTATGATATTAAAGGACATGGCTTCTCATAAGACCGGACGGCCCAGCAGCCGACGGATTCAAAATGGGGGGGGGGAAGCGTAATTCCAGTATTGAGCTTCTTCGTCTGCTATCGATGCTGATGATCGTCAGCTTTCATTTATGCGTGGGCAACAGATACGATTGGTTCCTCGCCCAGCCGCCAACCCCCACGAAGGTCGCCTACCAGTTCCTCATGGGAGGCGGATGGGTCGGGAACTTCATCTTCTTCACCATCTCCATCTGGTTCCTGCTGGACCGCCAGAACACCCTCAAAAGCAGTCTCAAACGTATTTGGATTCTCGAACGCGAACTGCTTTTCTGGAGTCTCGCCTTATTCGCCGCGACCCTGTTCCTCCGCAAGGCGGGATTGTATTCGGGGAGCGTGCTGAAACTCGCGGCGCACAGCGTGTTGCCGTTGACGACATCGCTGTGGTGGTATCCGACCAGCTACGCCATGTTCCTGCTTCTCCTCCCGTTCCTCGTGACCGGCATGAAGGCGTTGGGCGAGCGCGCGCATCGCAGTCTCGCCCTAATCGCCCTGCTCATGTGGGGCATCGCGGGCCTGTTGCCGTTTACCCGCAACGATCTGCACGGGGGTTCCGTGCTTGTGTTCGTGTACTGGTTTGTTCTGCTTTCGTACTACCGCTGGTACATGGAGCGAATAAGCGCCGCGACCTGTTGGAAGCTTATTCTCGCCGGCTTGGGTATCGAGGTTGTGTACTGCCTGGCTTTTTCGCTTGTCTTCGCCATGACCGGAAAGGGCGCGGGTTTCCAGTTCTTCATTTTCGATAATTGGAAGATCCCGTCCATGTTTATCGGATTCGGGCTTTTCGAACTGTTCGCGCGCAGGGAATTCCATAGTCGTTGCGTTAATTGTCTGGCCGGGTCCGCTTTCGGTGTTTACCTGGTTCACTATCATCCGGCGGTCAAGACTCTTTGGATGAACTGGCTTCCGCTCGACAAACTGTACCTGTCGGCGCATCCGCTCGCGGCCATGACGGTATGCGTATTGGCCATTTTCGCCTGCTGTCTGGCGTTGGACCTTGTACGCCAGGGCCTGTTCGCCATGACCGTCGACCGCAACCGCGGCCGCTGGTTCGAACTGGTCTGGAACAAAGCCACGGAACGAACCAAACCCATGCCAGTACACACCGTGCCAGTACATACGGAAAAATGAACACGGCAGGTCGTGTCAAGATGTTCCCGTGCGGCAGTTTCTAAGAAGACTTTGCCTAAGAACATCGATGTTCCGTGGACTCAAATTGGGTGAGATCACAAAACCCTACCATCTCGCTGAGCACTGTAAAAATCGCGACCTTGGTGTCGACGTTAACGTTATGCAACCTTTTCAAATATACGTTTCTGTATTTTTGAATAATTCTGCAGATTCGTGATGAAATCGTCTGTTCTGCGGCATTCTTGCTCGGTGAGAGCAATTTGGTTATTGTTGGCTAAATTGATTGTGTAATCATGGATCTTCTCTATAAGAAGATTCATATCTTCTACTGAAATTCCGATTTTATATGTATTTAAATCTTTATGAGACTTTAAATCATCTAGTGCTGTTATAAGATTTTCTATAGTTTGGATATCCAGATTCCCGACATGAATCTCATCGAGGTATGCTTGCAGTGCATTTTTAAATTTCACCACAGCAGCTGATTCGTGGTTTTTGACCTTGTAGTAGACGATTCCACCAACTGTTATCACACCTAAAATCGCACCGCCAACATACAAAACTGGTTTGTTACGTTTCGCATAATTCATGATTTGGGCACCAACGCTTTGTACCTGTTTGGTTGTTTTTGAATCAACGGGTTTTAGAAGCTTTACGATTTGCCCATTACGGACTCCGGATGCATATCTGACAACTCCGCCGATTCTGCGGTATTCTCCTGTTGCCAATTTAGTCATAATATCTGTCGGGACATCGAATGCTTCTTGTACGACTACCATTATTGATAATCCCTTCCGAAGAACTGGTTAATTTCATGTCTACGAGTTGATTCAATCAACGTCGATTAATCCGATGACTATTATATCTTCTAAGCTTTAATTTAAAGTGTGGGAAAGGAAACGGTTTTGATAACGTTCAAACCCTTGCTAATCTTAGGTTTTCGGTTCTGTCATGAAAGGCGTGGCCCGTGTCCTGTGTACGTTTTATTCGCGAAAACGAAACCACAATCGGAAACCAAGAGCCGGAACGTGCCCAGCCTATGGATGACGCGATGCGTTACGCCGTTTATCAGCAGCTTTGCTTTCCTTACCTGTATGAAAGGTTCGTGAAAAGAATGGCCGAACCACACTATAGACCAAGATGCCAACGCACTCCTCACTCCCTCGCAATCCAGTTGAACTTCGTTTCGATGCCCATACGTTTCAGCTGCTTCTTTACCGATGAGAGAGCAACTTTACTGAAAAATGGGAGGTTGCGATTGTCTTTCTTCTGAATGACACCAAAAACGACTTCGCGAACTGGATTGTTCTCCACAAGGAAACCATCTATTTCGTCCTGTGCTAGATGCCCCTGTTCACCAACCTTTTGGATTTTGTCATCAACTTTCTCAGCAAAATCAGTGCCGTCTTTTTCAATACTTGCCGACACAAGACCTTGATTAAACAAATGACTCATTACCGAAGAGCCGGAATATTGCTTCACATGAATACGCTGACCAGAATCAGAAAGAACATCACAAAACTCGATACGGCTCGCCCCGCCGCCATAGGAAATTAACTGACGATCCATTAGTATGAAATGGTTATCATCTTTGTTAAGTTGTCTTGTAAGCTCGTAATTATATCTTCCTTCATTCTCGAGATTGATTTCTTTGCCATCTCGTTCTTTATAGTCGCTGGAATTGCGGTAATCTTCTTTGAACGGAATGAAAGAAGTCTTGGCCTCTTCAATACTTTCAATATCCTCATTGATTCGCTCGAGGTATTCCCGCTGAATCTCATACCATTTGCCATCACATATGCAGTACGCTTTATCGTTATAGTTCAGTTCACCCATAAGACATTCACTCGACGACCAGGTTCGCAAGATACAACCGTCAATTCTTGAAATCGCCTTTATCTTTTTACTCTTCAACTTCTTTAGCGAATCTGGCTTCTTCTTAAACGAACGGATGACGTCACCAAGCAAAATATCATTATGAAGGCGCGGCTCTCCATGAGGATCTTTCTCATTCCCAATCTGGAATCCCTCAATATCATCCCAATTTATGACATCAGGCACTGCCATCCATAAATTATTATTGGTGTCAGCATACTCAGAAAAATGAGAAATTTGATGAAGCGCCTCGTTCCACAAGGCATTAATAAGTTCAGTGTCCTTTACGCTTGCAATACGGTCAATCCAATCAAATAATTGCTTATAGGTGTCCTTCCGATACACCTTATATAGCTCGCGAAGAAAGGCCTCCACGTTTTCAAGATTGACTTCCTTCGTAACGGACAGAGAGTCCCTTCCCGTCATCATCCCACTCAAAAAGGTGCCATCCTCACCTTTGGCGGTAACCTGCCCCAGCAAATTACAATCCGCATCGAAAGCGAAATCGTCAATTACGCCCGCTTTGGGCAGCTGTTCGTTGGACCGTTTCGCACTGCCTGAAACGTCGGCAAACCTGACCGCCCTCAGTGTATTAGGCTCTACAGTGTTAAGAATGCATTTCAGCCCAAAACGTTCCTCGACAGAAGATCGATTGATCAGTGCGCGTCCGTAACCGAATGTTAGGGCAAAATATCGCACATTCTGTTCCATGCCATTCGAAGAGCCATCATCGAATTCCTCATCACCAATCTCATTGCACTCGAGCAAAACCGGTATGACGAGTACGAGGCTAACATTTTCTACACTCAGACACTCTCCGTCTACTGATGAGCCAAAGAAAGACTCAACCCAAGTAGGTTTATGCTCCCCTCGCGTTCTTACCAGCAACCTATAGTCATCATGACCTTCGACCGGCAACGTCATTATTCCCTTGTCTTCATCCGGTTCGACGGTAATCTTTTCCGGCGGAACGTCTTGCTTAATTAAATAGATGCTGAGCTTGTTCTTAGCCATCTTATTCCTCAATCAACGATTTGGTTGCTCGGTTTTTACGCCGGATCCCGCATATATGCTACAGCCATCCGACAACCCCACGAATAGATTACCTTATGTTTGACTGAAATCACCGACCCTATTAAGAGGCAATTCCAAAACCATAGGAATGGGTGCGCTCCGTCATCATTTGCTTAAGGGTTATGCCTACACTGCTTTGCCTATGCATGGCTTGTCCAATCCATTCCGTTGCTTTATCCCAGACCAGTTCGAACCAGCGGCTACGGTAGTGGCTGGCAGCTGGCTTGAATGAACTGCACCCCAAAACTTGGACTGATTAAATTAGATATTACTCCGCCAGAGACCGATTCCGGAACTCCTCCGGGGCCAGCCCATTCAAAGCGACCTGTCTTCGCCTCGTGTTCCAGTGGACGACGTACCCATCCAGATTCCGTTTGAACGAGTCGAAGTCGGGCCAGGGCCGCTTCCTGAAGAACTCGTCCTTGAGATGTCCGAAGGCCTGCTCCGTCGCGCCGTTGTCGAGGCAGTTGCCCTTCCTCGACTGGATTGGTAACGGTGTGTTGGACAGTTTCTTGTGTTTTAGCAAGTTGGCGTCCGCTTTGTGAGCGGTGTTTTTCCGCAGTGTAGGCAGCGGGTTTTCCGCAGGGTGTGCGGTATCGGCCGCTGCCTGTCTGCGTTGTGTTGGTTATTTGGTCATGAG
>ENA-OQJN01000376-OQJN01000376.1-human-gut-metagenome-genome-assembly--contig:-NODE-376-length-19397-cov-5.269850_pt1 | contig 19397 bp, 17 predicted proteins | sample MGYA00242610_ERZ504777 | MGnify/ENA primary metagenome ERZ504777 (study PRJEB26092, sample SAMD00036350) | human gut metagenome | host: Homo sapiens | study: EMG produced TPA metagenomics assembly of... | reverse complement strand
ATAAAAAACAGGTTCCAATCTGCGAACTCTTTGAAGAAGACCGCAAAGCGTTGCTGATGCTGCCGCCCAAACCTTTTTAATGTATGCAGATATGAATGGCTGAAGGCAGATGGTTATGGAAAAGTCTGCATGGATGGAAAACATTTTTATTCAACAAGGCCTGAAAATGCCAATCAGAAGGTACTGGTTGGAATCTGCGCCCATTCGGTTGATATCCTTACAGACGGAGGGCAGGTCATTACCACCCATAAGCGTGTATTTGGCGACAACAGGAGCGATGTCAGTGATTATACAATACCCCGCTTGCTGTGCTTATGAAAAACTCCGGGGCATGGGGAAACAGCGGACTCCGGCAGGAAACCCCGGATGTCCTGCGTACATACATGGATGCGCAGCCGAAAGAAAAACTTAAGGACTGCCTGCGGATCATGAACGAACTTACAAACCAGTACGGCTTTCAGGCTGCTGCTTCCGCAATGGAAATGGCATGTGCCAGAGGGAACATCAATATTTGTGATGCATCGGTACTGGCTGCCCGGATCACCGGATATGGGATCACTACTCCTCCAGAGACCGGTCCATCATTGGATATCTATGACGAAGCATTCCTAAAAGGAGGCAGCAAAGCATTATGATGACACCCAAAATGAAAGAAGACCTCTGCACACAGATCCTGAATGCCAGCAGACAGCTGTTTCTATCCTCAAAGATCTCCGAGGTCTGCCAGGAGAAGGGAACACAAAAACAGCTGGAGTTTGTCCTGGAACTTATGAACAAAGAGCTTACCTTGCGTGATGAAAACCGTCGGAAACGTCTGATCAAACGGGCCGGGTTTCCAACATACAAAACATTTGAAGGATACAGTTACCAGCATGTCAAACTTCCTCCTGCTTTTAGCAGGGAGGAGTTAGAATCACTGGAGTTTGTGCCCGGACAGAAGAACCTTGTACTGTATGGTCCTGTTGGAGTAGGGAAAACACATATGGCAATCGCAGCTGGTGTGAAAGCCTGCAATCTTGGATATAAAACAAAGTTTTACACTGTAACGGAACTGGTTCTGAAACTGGCGGAATCCCGCAAAAATGGGACTCTGGAGAGGCTTCTCCGGGATTTACGGAGCCTGGACCTGTTGATCCTTGATGAGTGGGGATATGTACCAGTAGACAAAGATGGTTCTCAACTGCTATTTCGGGTGATATCAGACAGTTATGAAAGTAAAAGCCTGATACTGACAACCAATCTGGAATTTTCCAAATGGGGAGGAATATTCACTGACGATCAGATGGCTGCCGCCATGATTGACAGACTGGTTCATCATGGTCACCTGCTGATCTTTGAGGGAAAAAGCTACCGGATGGAGCATGCTCTCATGCGCCAGGATGCATAAAACGTCCTGCCTAAAGCAAGGAAAATCCTTTGCTAAAAACAGGGAATTCTGACGCTTTTTTTAGGGAAAAGTGCTTGACAAAAAACACATACTTCTGACCGCATTGCTCCGCTGCTGGGAACAGGCTTTTTTTAGCTTGTGCAGATCATGAGTACTGTGAAAAAAGGCAAAAATAGACACGGCGGCAATCCTCCTATATGCCGCCGTGGATTTACACGATGTTAGGTCGTCGTTGGTTTAGGGGGGACGAAAAGAAACGGTGGCTCTGAAAATCAAAGCCGCCGCCAGAGTATGTAGAGTAAGCGCACAAAATCAACCTGCCCTGCCTACGGTTTTTCTTTCCCCGTTGGGCGGGGCAGGTTCTCGTTGTATATTAAGATAAAAAAGAACCGATAACCACAAGTAAACTTACCTTGTGTATTATCGGCTCTGCGTCTGTGCGTCTGGCTCTTGAACGATGGATAAATTTAGTTTTCTTACTGTAATCAGGATTTCATGTTTGCATTTAGGACAATATAATGGAAAGTTTTCCAGTACTGTATCATCGCGGATTTTCAATCGCGTTTTGCTGGCGCAAAAGGGGCATAAAATCCATTCTATCTTCATGTTATCTTCCTCTGTGCTTGGTTTTCTTCTTTTCCTGCCGTATGGCAAACTGACGGTCTTTCTCCGCCTCTTTCTGCTCACGGCTCTTGGTTTTCCGTTCCAGCTTACATTGCTCATGCTGGAGTTTCAACGCCTGCTGTGCCTTTGTGCCAACGCCTTTATCTTGCAGTTGACTTTGAATTTCGCGCTGCATTCGTTTGGGATTGATTTTTCGCTCTATGGCTACTTCGGTCTGGATCGGTGGACTGAATTTCAACTTATGCCAATTCTTCAGCAGAAACTCATAGACCTCATAGTCTTTGGGTTCTGAACCAAAAGTGATTTTACACACCTCGTATTTACCGCCATCCGTTCTTTCATATAGACCGATCCAAAATGGAGCTTCAAACAGGATGGTCAAACTGCTTTTGAAGGCCGTGCTCATTCTTTTAAGAACTGTCCTTCAAAGTGATCCAGCCATTCCATAAGGGCTCGATAGAGAAGCTGCTGCTGCTCAAAAATCGTTCTCCCAACCAAAGGAATGTCTGCAAATTCCCGCGCATAGCCCTCGTTAGCTTCAACCGAGGATTGTATGCTCCGGCGCAAAGTCGAAACCAGCTCCAACGCTTCGGCTTTGTCCATCTTGTTCAGATTGGTAATGACCACATTGAAATCGAATAGCAGGGGGACTGGACCAGCGGCGCAAGCGGCCATCAGTTCCTTAAAATATGCTCTGCCCTGATCAGTAATAGAATAAATGGCCTTATCTGCAAACTTATCGCCCTTGACAATATTGCTATGCAAATAACCTTTCTCACTCAACTGGAGAACCTTACGATAAATAGAAGGTACGCTTATTTTTGTCCATCGTGGAAAATGGTGGTACTCCACATCTTTTTGAATATCATAAGCGCTTTGCGGTTTTTCCAATACAATACCAAGTATGACTAAATCGATTGACGACATAACTACACCTCCAACTTTTACTATTATCAATAGTACTATTGTTGATAGTAAAAGTCAAGGAGAAGTACCTTATATTTCCGAATTGGACATAGCCTGTTTTTCAGCCATAGACGATTCCCGATGAAGGTGTAACGCCATAAATACAGTGATTACTACGGAAATTACATCTGCGATGGGTTGGGCATATAGGATTCCGTTCATTCCCCATACCATAGGCAGCAGCAAAATGACAGGAACAAAGCAGACACCTTGTCTACATGCTCCCAAAAAGAAACCTGCCGCACCTTTACCCAAGGCAAGGAACAAAGAGGAGTAAACCGTGTAGAAACCAAAAAGAATGAATGTGATCCCATTTGCAAACAGTGATTTTTGACCCACTAAAATCATTTGATTATCTCCCTCAGTAAATTGAGAGATAATCTGCATAGAAAAAACGGCCATCACCAAGCCTACGACTAAGCAGAAACTTGTAGACCAAATGATTGAGGTTTTGATTGCTTCGCGCAGGCGATCAAACTTCTTTGCCCCATAGCTGAATCCAGCAATAGGCTGGAACCCTTTCAGAAATCCAAAGACAACAAGAGTTCCCATAGAAGTAACTCGCGTAACCGCCCCCATGCCTGCAATGACCGAATCGCCATAATTGCTGGATGCGCGGTTAATTAGCGCAATCGAAAGACTTGTTAGCAGTTGGAACACCAAAGTGGGAACTCCAATTTTCAAAATTTCCGTTATCATTTGCCTCGTAGGAGAAAACTCTTTTATGCTGAACGAAAATACGCTTTTTTTGCGCAGAACATAGGTAAGATAAACAAGCGTGGATACCATTTGCGAAATTGCTGTGGCGATTGCTGCACCTTCTACTCCCATGTCCAAAGTATAAATGAAAAGAGGGTCTAATCCGATGTTCAATACGGCTCCCAATAGCAAGGCACACATGGTCGTTTTTGCTGCACCCTCGCTACTTACAATATTGTTCATTGTTACATTAAATACATTGAAAACACAGGACAGCACATAAATTCTTGCGTATGTCAAGGCATACGGCATAATTGTTTCCGTCGCGCCCAACATTACCAAAATTGGTTTAAGGAAAATCGCAGAAAGTAGGATGATAATAGCACCAATCAGAATACTGCTATACAATGCGGTGCTTGCCACTTTATCGGCGGTATCTTTATCTCCGCGTCCCAATAGTCTTGACAGATAAGATGCGGCTCCGTTACCGAACATAAGACCTAAACCAACCACGACTTGTCCCAACGGAAATACGACAGAAATAGCACCCATTTGACTTTTGCCCAAGCCACTCACAAAATAGGCATCCACCAGATTATAGAGTGCATTGATCAACATCCCAATCATAATCGGTATGCCGAGAGCCATCAGAGCTTTGGGGATAGGCGCACTGCCCAAAAGTTCAAGTTTGTTGTTGCGTTCATTCATTGTTAATACTCCTTTCGCTTCTTTAAGTGTAATTTATAGTAGTATAAATTATAGTATACTACCGTATAAATCATACTACTATAATTTATAGTATATGTCAAGAGAAGTCAGGCGTTTTATCTTGACAAAGAGTATAAAATCTAATACTATAATTTATAGTAAATTTGACAGTATTCTTTCATGCAGAAAGCATAGTGAAAGGGTGTGATTCCACATGGCAACCATAGATTTAATCGTGTTGGGAATATTGAAAAAGGAGCCAATGAGCGCCTACGATATTCAAAAGTTAGTAGAATATAGAAACATATCCAAATGGGTAAAAATCAGCACTCCATCCATTTATAAAAAAGCCATTCAGTTAGAAGAAAAGGGGCTAATCCGAGGCGAAATCGTAAAGGAAGGGAAGATGCCAGAGAAAGCGATTTATTCCCTGACGGAAGCGGGAGAAGCGGAATTTGAACGGCTCATGTTTGAGATTTCTGGAAAACCTATTAACATTTTTCTGGACTTCAACGCTGTTATTGTGAATTTGGATTCCTTGCCACCTGAAAAACAAAAATCGTGCATAGCAGAAATTGAAGAAAATATTAGTACTTTAAAATCCTATCTGGAACATAATATACAGAAAAAGAAAATGAGCCCAGTATTCCCGCAACAGGTATGGCTGTTTTGCGTCAGCAGTATGTACTGGTGGAAGCAATCCAAGCATGGATTGCTTCATTAAAGGAGAATTAACAATTAATCATCATGCGAAAGACCAGAAACTTTGAGTGGCGCTGGTCTTTTATATATGAATTATAAACTTCAACCAACCTGCATATAGCAACATTCCAGGGGCAAAGTATGAATTATAAGGCCCATATCCCTCCAGCGTGAGGGAGAAGATATGGCGCACCACTTCGGCGGCTTCTTCGTCCAGACGCTGCAACCTCTCACCCAGAGGCGGCAGCGTCCTTTTTCATATCGGAATGGTTTGTTTGTAGGGGAACTCCGGGCTTATGACAGGGTAACGATGAACGTACCGGTTTATACCGAACCGCCATTAACGCATATTCCCATGACCACAACCATGAAGTATAATCGTAACCAGTTTCAGTTTATAACGAGTTTCTGAAATTTCCGGATTCTTATTGGGCGGTTCCACGAGAACAACAAACAATTACGCCAGCGCAGATGCGAGTGTTAAAGTGCGCTGAGATCTATATTTAACCCTTTTCTTCTGAAAGCAAATACAATTCATTATAGCTCAGTTGACTATATTGTACAATATGGATATAATATAATTAGAATTTTACTATTATGTATAGGTCACACAGGAGCAGGAGGTGCTTTTATGAATATCCGTCCATCCGCAGCGATTCGCCAGAACTACAATGAGATTGCTGATTTGTGCAGAGAAACCGCTGAGCCGATTTTTCTCACCAAGAACGGCGAGGGTGACTTGGTCGTCATGGACATCGAAACCTACAATCGCCGTGAAAAAATGCTGAAGCTCCGTGAGGAGCTGCTTTCCGTGGAAGAGGACCGGATGCGTGGAAGCGAGGGCTATTCGGTTGATGAGGTCACTTCCATGATGCGCAGCGCGATCAAGGAGGCCGCCGGACATGGAGCAGCAAAATAAATACCGCGTGACCGTGTCAGCACGGACTGCTCAGATGCTGGTGTCCCATGCCGCATTTCTGGCACAGGCCAGCCCTGCGGCAGCAGAGCGGCTTACGGTCGAATTTGAAAAGGCTGCAAAATCTTTGGAGCAGATGCCGCAGCGCTGCCCGTGGCTCAAAGGCGAATACATTCCTAAAAATGCTTACCGATTTATCTTGTTTGAAAAACGCTATATGCTCATCTTCCAGATCGTAGATAATACGGTTTATGCGGATTATGTGGTAGATTGCAGACAGGATTACGGTTGGCTCGTCCGATAATCAACAAAGGCGGTGGCTTCCCTATTGTGGGAGACCACCGCATAACATGAGACGATATGGGATTTCAAATCCTTTTGCAGTAGACTGTTCAATACATCGAAAAATTTGGAATGAAGTGTGCAAATGGTGCACAAGGAGTTTTTTCAAGAATTTGCTATGCCAGTTATAGATATAGCATGGTTTTTCGAGCAACCGGGAAAATCGAAAAATGTACAGTAGCACTTGATCATCCACAAAATCTCATCGGGTATGTCGATTCTTCTAAGGGCGTTGTTTTGAATGAAAATGCAAACTACCAATGGTGGCATTCAACTCTTCAAGAAAAATGTTTCTGCTGCAAAGAACTTCTCACCTGTTTTAATATGCGCTGCAAAAAGAAATTTTAATTGATGGTCTTGCAGATTCGACTTGCTCCAGTGTATCACTAAAAATCTACTAAGAGGGAAATGGTATGCTGTATTACATTAAGAAAACATGGAAAAATTCGTTTTTGACGATTCTGTGTCAAGTGATTTCATATAGTATTGAAGTTTTTGCGGCTCTTGCCTCCATGAAGATGCTGGATGGTCTATTGGCACAGGATACGCAGCTTTTCCTTTTTGGACTGGTTGCGCATTTGGGAGTTTGGGCAATCAGCTTTCTGGCATCTCATATGGAAACGGTTTTTCACTACCGAGCACAGCGTCAAATCAATGAGTTGGAACGAAAAGATATGGTTGAAATGCTTTTGAAAAAAAGCTATTCTGAATACCATGCAGAAGAAAGCGGATCTTATTTATCAGGATTCACGAATGACATAGCGCAAATGGAGCAGCTAGGCTGGGAGCCTCTTTTTGGTATGTTTGGTGTTCTGGCGCAGATTGTTTCCAGCTTGATCGCGCTTTTTTATCTTCATTGGAGTTTACTTGTCGTATCAATTATCTTTGGTATTCTGATGGTTCTTTTACCCCGAATTTTCAATCAGAAGCTGGAAAATGCCGGAAATATTTGCTCTAGGCTTCAGGCAGAAGCAGTCAGCCAATTTAAGGAGCTTTTGGCGGGATACGATGTTCTTCGGTCTTTTGGAAAAAAAGATCGAATGGTTTGCGGAACAGAAACGGCAAATGAGCAAATGGAAACCCCAAGGTATCATTTGAAGGTGCTAAAAAGTGCTATTGGAAACGGAATGGGCTTTCTTAGCGTTGTTTTTCAAGTTTCGGTTCGCTTATTGGCTGGTATTTTGATTTTGATGGGAATCTTAAACCTTTCCGTTATGGTAAGTGTTTCGACGATTTGCTCCAATGTATATAACGGATTAAAGCAGCTAGTAAATCTTCAGCTATCATTGACTTCTGGAAAGCCTTATTTTGAAAAGCTGTCTAATCACAGAGATACCGTCTCGCATGACAATAAGAAAAGTCTACCGGCATTTTCACGTTCGATTTCTGTCGAGAATCTTTCGTTCAACTATGGTAAGAAAACTGTTCTGAATCATGCATCATTCAGTTTTGAAAAAGGAAAAAAGTATGCTTTGACAGGACCTTCTGGATGTGGAAAGAGTACTCTTCTGAAAATTTTACTGGGATGGCTCCCAGACTACACAGGATGCGTTTGTTTTGACGATATCGATATTCATACGGTTGCCACGGAGCAGCTTCAACAGCAGATGAGTTACATTGAGCAAAATGTATTCTTGTTCAATGCGTCTATCCGCGAAAACATTCTGTTGGGCGAAGATTTTACGGAAGAGCAGTTAAGAAACGCCATCCATGACAGCGCACTTGAAAATGATCTGATGTCTATGCCGAATGGGTTGGATACCCTCGTGGGCGAGGGAGGATGTAATATTTCAGGCGGTCAAAAACAACGAGTTGCGATTGCGCGTGCCTTAATTCATAATCGTTCTATCCTGCTGGTGGATGAAGGCACAAGCGCATTGGATGCACAGAACGCTGACCGTGTGGAAAAGAGCCTGCTAGCCAATCCAAACCTGACGCTGATCCTTATTAGTCACCACCTGACTCCGGAACGGAAGAAGCAGTTTGATAAGGTCTATGAACTGGGTACAGCTTTGAACGCTTAGATAACAAAAACAGGGTGCGCCCACCCGGACACACCCTGCAAAAATCCACACGCGATAAGTAAGGCAGGGAGTTCCCCAACGGGAACTTCCTGTTTTTCTTTGGTTGCAATCTGAGCCTGCTCCGCACTCTGCAAGCATTTCTTTCAAAAAGCCGCGCTCGTTTTACATGTTCGGAAGGGCGGGTATGATTGTAATCATACAGCCGTTCCATGCAAAGTTCCTGCTCTGCCATGATGGAATCATCCGTGGGGTCGTAAACTTGTTGGCTGTGGATTGCATTTTCAACCAGCATCTTGTAGCCCTCTTTTTTTGCAAATCGTTCTCTTTTATAACAGGCGCAGTATATTATTGTTAAATTCGCTTATGCGTTTTTTGCTTCTTTTTCTCGCAAAGCATCATAAACGCAGCGGGTTCTCTGATGTGCCGTCAGCCCGCCCAGACACTTAATGTATTTGAACATCGCCAACGATGCTCATGGCACAGCCGCCTTCGGCAATGGAGCGAATCCTTGCAAGATACTGTTTTCTCTCCGCAGACGCATAAAACACAGCCAGAGGTAGAAATCTGCACGTTCATTATAATAAGCCGACCTCTCTCCGTAAACACTTTTGACAAATTCCAGTGATTTTGTGCATATTTTGTTGTATTGTCTCCATATACATTCCGGCGGAAGCCTCTATAATCTATAATAGGTACTGCGTCCTGCGCAACGCCTTATATTGTGTGGAGAAAGGAAGTATATGGAACCTAACAAGGAAGCAAATAAGCCAAGGATCAGCTACCGCTACTATGAGCTGCCGGAGGGTGAGCTGGTGCAGGCCATCACAGGAGAGGACTGGGTCTGCACCTATGGCACCTATGCCGAGGATGTCCATTTCCACAATGTTATGGAGATCGGTATCTGCCGCTGGGGGCAGGGTCTCATGGTTCTGGAAGATCGGCGCATCGACTATACCGATGGTGCAGTCACAGTGGTTCCCGCAAACTGTCTGCACACGACCTTGAGCCGGGATAAAAGCCTGAACTCATGGGAATATCTCTTCTTTGATCCTGCCGGAATCCTGAGCAGTGCCTTTCCGAACGACCCTCTGTTTGTAGAATCTGTTCTGCATCGGCTCTCCAGTGAGGCTCTATGCCTTCCGCAAGAGGATGCAGTAGAACTGGAACGGCTTATTACCATGGTGCTGAACGAATGCCAGACAAAGCATGAGTACCATAAAGCCGTGGAACAGAATCTTATGACATCGCTGCTGCTCCTGATCACCCGCAGCTATACGGAGAAGAAAACCCATATCCGGCCCATGACGGTTGGACTGCAGCAGATCATGCCCGCCATTGAATACATCGGGATGCACTATATGAATCCAATCTCCGGGGAAGATCTTGCGTCCATCTGTTCCTTGAGCGAGGCGCAGCTGCGCCGTAAGTTCAAAGAATATCTCAATATGTCGCCAGTTGAATATCTGACGATGGTACGCATCCAGAAAGCCTATGAACTGCTCAATTCCACCAATTATCCCATGACGGAGGTTGCTCTGCGGGTCGGATATCAGGATGTTTCCTCCTTCAACCGCAATTTTCAGAAGATCATGGGTGTTTCTCCATACCAGTATAAGAAAAACAACAGCGACTACCGCGGTCGGGTATTGGACAAGAAGATCTCTGCCAAGAAAGGATGGAAGCATCCCTCCGATCCATAAGAGAAAGACTTCTTAGCATTGTGCCAAAGAAAACCTTTCTTCTTTGGGCAAGCTGACGAAACCACCGTTTTGTGTGCAGAAACACGGCTGGATTCTGATTGAATCCGCGTGTTTTTTGATTGGATGCACCCGCATTTCAATCGCAAAACCTGTTACAATGACTATAACAAACGAGGTTTTGGAGAAAAGAATTGTTCAACTTGTGAATGTGTTCAATTCTTCTCCAAATTTCTCGGATTCGTCAACGTTTTCCAAGGTTTCATGAATGAAGGAGAAGGCATTATGAAAAAAGATACTCGCGTCGCGCATTTCTGTCCGTTATGGCTGCTGCAGGTGCAGCTGCAGCCCTGACCGCTTGCGGTGGCGGCTCTGGTTCTTCCACTGCTGCTTCCGGCGGTGCAAGTGTTGGCGGTTCTCAGCCCGGTGGTCACAAGCTGACTGCCTACGCATGGGATAAGAATTTCAATATCCCCGCTCTGAACGCCGCTGCCGCAGACTACAAGGAGAATGTTGACCCGGAGTTTGAGCTGGAGGTGATCGAGCAGTCCGGCGGCGGTGACATTGAGAATGCCATCACGCTGGCAGGTTCCGCACACGATTATTCCAATCTGCCCGACATCGTGCAGTTCCAGGACCACTACATCCAGCGCTATGTTGCCGACTACCCGGATGCCTTTGTTCCCGTGGAGGGCGCAGACATTGACTGGGACGGCTTCAGCAAGGAAAAGCTGTCTTACTCCATCGTAGACGGCGTCCATTACGGCGTTCCCGTGGACAACAGCACGGTTATCTTTGCATACCGCACCGACCTGCTGGCTGAAGTCGGCAAGACCGTGGACGATATGACCGGCATCAAGTGGTCCGATCTGACCGATATTGGTGAGCAGGTCTACGCAAAGACAGGCAAATACCTGTTCTCCACCAGCGCAGACGGCGGCGATCTGGTCTACATGATGATGCAGTCCGAGGGCGTTGCCGAGTTCAAGGACGGAGAGCCTTGGATCACCGAGAACGAAACGCTGCATCGTGTCTGCGAGACCATCGTGGATATGGGCAAGCGCAAGGCCTGCTATCTGGCAAACAGCTGGAGCGACTACATCGACCAGAGCATTCAGGGCGACATGGTCGCCGGTGTGCTGAACGGCAACTGGATCATCCCCACCATGGAGGCTGTCACCGAGAACTCCGGCAAGTGGGAGATCACCACCATTCCTACGCTGGACGGCGGCGAGGGCTATGCCTCCAATGGCGGCTGCGGTCTGTACATCACTGCCAACTGCGGCAATGTTGATCTGGCAAAGTCCTTCCTCGCATACACCTTCGGCGGCAGCACCCAGACCTATGATAACGCCCTGCGTGACGGCGGCGTTGTCACCACGGTTCTGAAGTGTGCAGACTCCGATGTTTACAACGAGGGCGTTGAGTTCTTCAACAATGAGCCGATTTACAAGCAGATCGTTGAGATGGGTTCTCATGTTCCTGTGATCGAGCAGAGCGATTACCACTTCCGCGCTGGCGTTTACCTGATCACTGCTATCATCAACACCGTCAACGGCTCCAAGCTGGACGATGAACTGGCAAATGCTGAACAGCAGCTCCGCTTCGAGATGGGTCTTTAAGACCTTCTGATTCATCCGAAGGAGGGTTTGACATTGAAGAACGAAAAAAGCGGTCCTCTGATGGCAAAACAGCGTCGTGCGGGCTGGTATTACCTGATGCCCGGCACGGTTCTTATTACCATCATGAGTTTTATCCCCATCATCAACGGTTTTCTGACCTCCCTGAAAACGGGTTCCAGTGCAAACATGAAGTGGGCCAGCCCGCTGACCTACAACTATACCCGAATGTTCAAGGATGCACTGTTCCTGCGCTCGATGGGAAACACCTTCCTGTATCTGGTCGTGGAAGTTCCGATCATGCTGATCCTGGCGATCCTGCTGGCACAGCTGCTGAACAATCACGATTTGAAGTTCAAGGGATTCTTCCGCACCTGCGTATTTCTGCCCTGTGCAACTTCTCTGGTCTCGTACTCCCTGATCTTCAAATCCCTGTTTGCAACGGACGGTCTGGTGAACACGGTTTTGTGCAAGCTGGGCATCCTGCAAACGCACTACAACTTCCTCGGCAATCCCACCAGCGCAAAGATCATCATTATTCTGGCTCTGATCTGGCGTTGGACGGGTTACAACATGGTGTTCTTCTTGGCCGGTTTGCAGAACATCGACTACTCGGTGTACGAAGCAGCCAAAATTGACGGTGCCAACGGCTGGCAGACGTTCTGGAAGATCACGGTTCCGCTGCTGATGCCCACCATCGTGATGACCGCCATCATGTCCATCAACGGCACCTTGCAGCTGTTCGATGAGTCGGTCAACCTGACTGCCGGCGGTCCGGCGAATGCAACAATCACCATGTCGCACTACATCTACAACAACTCCATGGGTCAGGGCGTTGCAAACTTCGGCTATGCTTCGGCATTGTCCTTCGTCATCTTCGTGATGGTTGCCATCCTGTCCTTTATCAGCATGAAAGCAGGTGACAAGCGTGACTAATACAGCAGAAACCCACGCACTTGTGCAGCGTGAAAAAGGCAAGAAGCAGATGATCCAGCGCAGACTGATCCCTGCTTACCTCTTCCTAGTCATCATCTCGTTCCTTTCGGTTTTCCCGCTGTTGTGGATGATCTCTGCGGCGACCAATACCTCACTGGATGTTGCCCGCGGCAAGATCATGTTCGGCACCTATGCGATGCAGAACTTCAAAAATCTGATCGCATCGCAGAATCTGGCAGGTGCCATGGGCAACTCCTTCCTGTATGCGATCGTGCAGACTGTGATTTCCATGTTCGTCTGCTCTCTTGCAGGATTTGGTTTTGAGTTGTATCATGATAAGAACAAGGACCGCTTGTTCAGCATCCTGCTGCTCGCCATGATGGTGCCGCAGGTTGCCACGATGGTTCCTTTGTTCAAGATGATGTCCAGAGCCGGTTTGCTGAATAGTGTCTGGGCGTTCATCCTGCCCAGCATTTCCACTCCGTTCCTGATCATGATGTTCCGACAGAACTCCCGCAACTTCCCCAACGACCTGATGCAGGCAGCGCGCATTGATGGCCTGAGTGAAACGGGCATCTTCTTCCGGATGTATGTTCCCATCATGAAATCCACCTATGCGGCGGCTGCGGTCATCACGTTCATGAACGCATGGAACGCTTATCTGTGGCCGAAGGTCGTTATGACCGATAACCGTGCGCAGACCATGCCGATGCTGATCGCCAACATTGCGTCCGGCTACTCCATCGACTACGGTATGTTGATGATGGGCGTTCTATTCTGCTCCATCCCCACCATGATCGTGTTCTTCGTTCTGCAGAAGCAGTTCGCAGAGGGCATCACCGGCGCGGTGAAGTAATTCTCGATCTTTCCGCCATCCACTTTTTCTCCTTCATCTCCTGTTCCCCCAGAGGAATCCCCATCTCCTCTGGGGGACGATGAAGGAATTTTTTCAATCACATAATACGGTAAATGAGGAACAATATGGCTGCATTTGATTTTGCAAAAGTAAAAGACCCCACCTTTTTCAAGGAAAACGTGCTGAATGCTCATGCAAGTTTCCGTACTTACGCTTCCCGCGAAGAATATCGGACAGGCTCCTCTTCTTTGGCGCTGAAGCTGGACGGTATCTGGAAATTCGCCTACGCAAAGAACTACACCAGTGCCATCCCCGGCTTTGAAAAAACGGATTACGATTGCAGCGGCTGGGATGACATTCATGTTCCGGCACACATCCAGATGGAGGGCTACGACATTCCCCAGTACGCGAATGTTCAGTATCCGTGGGATGGCCGTGAAGAAGTACAGCCGGGTGAGATCCCGCAGCGGTTCAATCCGGTGGCAAGCTATGTGAAATACTTCGAGCTGCCGGAATCCATGGAGGGCAAGCCCGTCCACATTGAGTTCGAGGGTGTGGAAAGCGGCATGGCTCTTTGGCTGAACGGGTCTTATGTGGGTTACACCGAGGACAGCTTCTCCGCACACGCATTCGATCTGACTCCCTATCTCCAGCCGGGCGTGAACAAACTTGCCGTGCAGGTGTTCAAGTGGACTTCCTCCAGCTGGTGCGAAGATCAGGACTTCTTCCGCTTCTCCGGCATCTTCCGCAGCGTGTGGCTGTACGCCATCCCCACCGTGCATCTGGAAGATGTATCCGTCAAAACGCTGTTTGCCGGGGATGATTTTACTCATTCCACGCTGGAAGCTGCACTGCAGGTAGAGGGCAAGGGCGCAGCCCGTCTGACCCTGCGCCGCAGTGCGCTGGAAGTGTTCTCCGAAAAAATCGCACTGAACGGCGGCTCTGCTCTGTTCAGCCATGCGGTGGAGAACCCCCACCTGTGGAGTGCAGAGGACCCGGCTCTGTATGAACTGGAAATCGAGCTGCTGGACGATGCAGGCCATCCGGTAGAGGTGACCGAGCAGAAAGTCGGTTTCCGCAAGTTCGAGCTGAAGAACGATCGGATGCTGCTCAACGGCAGGCGCATCGTGTTCAAGGGTGCCAACCGTCATGAGTTCAGCTCCATTACGGGTCGTGCTGTGGGCGTACACACCCATGAGGAACTGCTTCGGGACATCATCACCATGAAGCAGAACAACATCAATGCCATCCGCACCAGCCATTACCAGAATCAGGATGCACTGTACGACCTGTGCGACGAGTATGGTCTGTATCTGATCGCAGAGAACAATCTGGAATCCCATGGCACATGGGACATCCATCAGGCGGGCATTCGCGGCATCGAGGGCGTTTTGCCCAATGATAAGCCGGAGTGGAAGGCCGTCTTGTTTGACCGCATGAATTCCACTTACCAGCGTGACAAAAACCATCCTGCTGTTCTGATCTGGTCTCTGGGCAACGAATCGTTTGGCGGCGAGACCCTGCTCCAGATGGCCGAGATGGTCCGCCGCTTTGATGACACCCGTCTGGTGCATTACGAAGGTGTGGTCAATGATCCCCGCTTCCTCGAAACCACCGATATTGAGAGCCATATGTACAGCACTGTGAAGGACATTAAAGAGTATCTGGCACAGGGCGATAAGCGGCCTTATATCGAGTGCGAATATTCTCATGCTATGGGCAACTCCAACGGTGCTTTGCACAAGTACACGGAACTTGCCGACCAGAAGGACTGCGGCTATCAGGGCGGCTTTATCTGGGATTACATCGACCAGTCCATCTGGAAAAAAGACCGCTACGGCAAGTGGTTCCAAGCCTACGGCGGCGACTTCGGCGAGCGTCCTACCGACTATAATTTCAGTGGAAACGGCATTGCCTACGGTGGTGACCGTGCTCCTTCTCCCAAGATGCAGGAGGTCAAGTTCTGCTATCAGAACATCGCCGTTTCCATCGGCAACTCTGGCTTCGAAGTCTGGAACAAGAACCTGTTCACCTCTACGGGTGCTTTCGACTGCGTTGCTCTGCTGCACCGTGATGGAAAGCTGTATCAGCAGCAGGAACTGACCAATATTGATGTTGCTCCCGAAGAGCGTACCAGCTTCCCGCTGCCGTTTATGGTCCCTACGCTCCCCGGTGAATATGCAGTGACCATCAGCTTCCGTTTGAAGGCGGACACCAGCTGGGCAAAGAAGGGTCATGAAGTCGCCTTTGGACAGGGTGTGATCGCTGTGGTCCGTTCCATTCCCAGCAAGAAGGTCACGCCGTTTACCGTTACGCATGGTACACACAACATCGGTGTCCGGGGTGAGAATTTCGATGTTTTGTTCTCCGATCTGAACGGCGGTCTGACTTCCTACCGCTATGCCGGCAAAGAGATGATTCAGGAGATCCCCCGGCCCAACTTCTGGCGCGCTCCCACCGACAACGACTGCGGCAACAACATGGGCGGTGTTCGCGGCCAGTGGAAGCTGGCAAGCCTGTACGCTACCGCCAAGGGCATCGGCAAGGAGATCCCGTCTGTTCATGGCGGCACCATCCTCCAGAACCCCACCTGCGAGGTGGAAGCCGACAGCGTGGTCGTGACCTATCTCTATAACCTCCAGACCAGCCCCGCAGCAGAGTGCAGCCTGCAGTACCGTGTGTTCGGTGATGGCCGCATCCAGACCACCCTGCACTATGACCCGGTGGAAGGACTTGCAGCAATGCCGGAGTTCGGCGTGCTGTTCAAGATCGACGCCGATTACGACACGGTGGAGTGGTACGGAAACGGCCCTGCGGAGACCTACTGGGATCGCCAGCATGGTGCCAAGCTGGGCATTTACCAGAACAAGGTCGCAGACAACATGGCACAGTACCTTGTGCCGCAGGAGTGCGGTGCAAAGACCGCTGTGCGCTGGGCAAAGGTAGTGGACCGCAAGGGTCGCGGGCTGCTGTTTACCGCGGATGCCGCAAAGCCCATGTTCTTCTCTGCGCTGCCCTACACTCCCCATGAAATGGAGAGTGCCAAGCATCCCTACGAGCTGCCCCCGGTCCATTACACGGTCATCCGTGCCATGGGCGAGCAGATGGGCGTCGGCGGCGATGACAGCTGGGGTGCCAATGTCCACCCGGAGTATATTCCTGATGTGACTAAGCCTGTGGAGTTCACCTTTACCTTCCGTGGCATCTGATGATTGCCCGCAAATGAGGTGTTCTCCAAACTTTCTTTAACGTATTGAAGTATACAAAATAATAAATCGGGTGCATTGCACCCTGAATATGGACTGTTCGCACCGAGCAACGGGCCGTCACCTCCGGGTGATGTATGAAACGCAGCACCAAATAGCCGGGCAACAGCCTGATTGAGTGATTTTCGCTTGAGAATCCCTCAGTCGGCTGTTGTCCGGCTATTTTTTTATAGCTTCAGGAAGCCTGCTCCCGAAAAGGAGCAGGTTTTATGTTTGCCCTCTTTTCATGGCTGCCCCAGGCGGCGAAATATCCGTAGTGTCTCCAAATTTTCGACATCAAATATTTTTGAAAACACCTCCCGTTTTACCCCTTGTTTTCTGTTAACAGTGAAAGGTCTGCCAGACCCGGCGCGGTCATGACTACGTTGTGATGAACCGCTGAACAAACACACCGCCCACTGCCAAGGAGGTGCAGCGGGCGGTTACACATTGAAAAAGGAGGGCAGCTTTTGATCCAAAACTGGAAATTCCAGCGTGGAGACATTTTCTTCACCCGTTTCGACAATGCCATCGGTTCAGAGCAAAGCGGGAATCGTCCGGCAGTCGTTCTCCAGAACGATGTGGGAAATTTTTACTCGCCCACGCTGATCGTGGCCACATTGACAAGCAAGGCTGCAAAAAAATATACCCAACCGACCCACTGACGCATCCTCCGCAACGGCGGCAAGGATCTGCCGATCCTCTGCAAGGTGTACACGGGCATGACCGTGGAGCAGGAAGCACTGCTCTTTGCCGAGCAGAACGGCTTCTCTGCGCCGCTGACAGCGGGCATCCGGCAGGCAGTAGACCAGATAAAATCGTTGGCATTGTGGTCAAAATTGTGGTCAAAACCAAATGAGGTCAGCCTGCAAACAAAAAAATCCAACGATTTCTAACGTGAAATCGTTGGATTTGTGGTCCAGCAGAGCCAGACAAATCCGAACTTTTTTCCTCCGCCGAATCAGCGGTCAAAGTGTCCTCAAAACGGACGGTTTGGGTGCCATCCTTGTAGTTGAACGTACTCAGCATCCGGTCATCGTACAGGAAAATGGCATTTACAAAAATTTCAATCAGTGCTTTCCGCTGTTTTTTCTGCGAAATATCGAACTTTCTAAATTTCATCAGCCAGAATCGGATGAAATCCTCATTGAAGCTGGGCTTCTTCAATTTTTCATCTGCGATTTTTACAGTCAGCTCATCTTTCTGGCTTTCCAGCGCTTCCAGACGTTCTTTCGTTGTCCGGGTGTACAAGCCGTCCTCGATCGCCTTCATCAGGTTGTCCAGCTTTTTGTTGACCTCTCGCAGTTGCTTTTCCAGCAGCGGGATCGTGGTGTTCTCCTGATTCTGGACATCCATGACCAATTGAACGATCTTGTCGATCACCGCATCGTCCTGAATCAGCTTCATGGTCTCCCGAACGACCAGATCTTCCAGCCAGTCCTTCTGCACGGTCTTTTTGTTGCAGCCCTTGCGCCGCTTGACGTTGGCACATTTATAATAATAGTAGGTGCGCCCGGTGGCACTGGTTCCGCTTTCGCCGAACATCAGCGCACCACACTTGCCGCAGAACAGCTTGGTGGTCAGCAGATATTCCTCATCGGCTTTGCCACAGGCAGGGGCACGCTTGTTCTTATCCAAACGCTTCTGCACCCGGTCAAACAGGTCTTTCGGAACAATAACCGGAATTGCATCCGGCACAATGATATCCCGGAAAGACAATTCGCCAATGTACCGACGGTTCTTGAGCATGGTATTCACGCTGCTGTGGCTCATTTTGCCGCCCAGCATATTGTGGACACCCTTGTCGTTGAGGAAGTTTACGATCTCCACCATTTTATCGCCGTTGTCATACCGCTGAAAGGCTTCCAGCACCAACGGAGCGGTCAGCGGGTCAAGATGATAGAACTTGTCATCGTCGATTTTATAACCGATGGTTCCCGTACCGCCAGTGCACTTTCCCTTCAAAGCATTCTCCGTCTGGCCACGAATCACCTTTTCGGACAGCTCTGCCGAATGGTATTCCGCCATACCTTCCAGAAGGGTTTCCACCAGAATGCCCTGTGAACCCTCGGCAATGGGTTCCATAACGGAAATCAGGTGGACACCGTTCTTTTTCAGGATCATCTTATAGTTTGCGCTATCAAAACGATTCCGGGCAAAGCGGTCAAATTTCCAGACGAGAACAACATCAAACAGCTTTTTGCCGCTGTCTTTGATCATCTGCTGGAACTCCGGGCGGTTGTCCGTTTTGGCAGAGAATGCACGGTCAATGTAGTGCTTGATGACCGTGATGCCGTTCTTTTCCGCATAAGCCGTGCATTCCCGAATCTGGCCTTCAATGGATTCTTCACGCTGGTTATCCGATGAATAGCGGGCGTAGATTACGGCGGTCATGCAAACACCCCTTTCACTTCATTCTCCGCAGGCGGCGCACAAGGTCAGATGCACTGTACAGCACACGAGCAACCGACACGGTATCCTCACCCACAATGTAGAATACCGAGTAGTTGTCCACCAGCATCTGCCGCAACCCTTGGGTACGCTCCGGTTCACTTTCCACCAGCGCACAGCGTTCCGGCAGGATGTTCAGCGACTGGATGGCTTCTGCAATGCGGTTATACTGCCCCATAGCCGTGTCAGGCTCCAGCAGACGGTCGGCAATGTAGCTGTAAATCT
>ENA-OQJN01000375-OQJN01000375.1-human-gut-metagenome-genome-assembly--contig:-NODE-375-length-19403-cov-4.827973_pt1 | contig 19403 bp, 20 predicted proteins | sample MGYA00242610_ERZ504777 | MGnify/ENA primary metagenome ERZ504777 (study PRJEB26092, sample SAMD00036350) | human gut metagenome | host: Homo sapiens | study: EMG produced TPA metagenomics assembly of... | reverse complement strand
CGGACGATGTACTCGGGCAGGAAGGAGAACCCCATCCCGCGCTCCACCATCTGGCAGAGCAGCGAGGCGCTGCCCAGCTCGATGTAGGGGTGGACAGACAGCCCGCGGGCGGCGAGGCGCTGGTCGAGGGCGTCACGGTAGCTCATGCCCCGCTCTGTGAGAAGAAATTCCTGTTGAGCCAGAACATCCAGCGGCACTTCGGCCCTGTCGGCCAGCGGATGCCCGGCGGGGGCCACGAAGCAGACCGGCTCCGGCACATTGACGGCCAGCGTCAGGCTGGGCAGGAGCAGAGGCTGGTCGAGGGTGTAGGCCAGGTCGATCTGGTTCGCGCTCAGCAGCCGCAGCATCTCGTCGGCGGTGGCGGTGCGGAGCACCAGCTCCACCTGCGGGCAGAGAGAGTGGAACTGCTGCAGCAGGTCGGGCAGGAAGGTGCTGCATACGGAATCGGCCAGTGCCACCCGCAGGGTGCCGCTGACGGCCCGGGCAGGCAGCAGCGCGGCCTTGGCCTGCTGGGCAGTGATGAGAAGGGCGCGGGCATAGCTCTGGAACGTCTGGCCCGCGTCGGTGAGGCGGACGGTCTTGCCCACCCGGTCAAAGAGAGGCGTACCCAGCTCTGCTTCCAGCTGGGAGATCTGGGCCGATACCGCCGACTGAGAGTAGCCCAGCTCCCGCGCAGCGCTGGAAAAGCTGTGCAGCTCGGCGATATGAAGGAAGGTGTTGATGTTTCGGAGCTCCATAACAGTCCCTCCGGCGTCAGCGGTAGTCGATGCCGGTGACGGTCAGGACCTCGCCGTCCACCTTGAAGTGGACTTCCAGCCCGCCGAACTCCATGCCGTAGACCCGCTCCGGGTCGTGCTGGTAGGAGGGGCGGGGGTCGTTTTCCAGCACACCCTGCAGAGCGGCCTGCTGGTCGGCAGGTACTCTGGCCCAGAGGCCGGCGTCGCAGACCATGGTCAGGTGGTGGAACTGGGTCTGTGCCGTGAAGCCTGCGGCGGCGTCCGGGTGGCAGTCGGCGTAGGGGATGTAGGGCTTGATGTCATAGATGGGGGTGCCGTCCATCAGGTCGGCGCCCCGCACGATGAGGACGGGGCCGACGTCAGGCCGGTGCTCGATGGCTTCCAGCTGGACGCTGGACAGTCCCAGCGGATTGGGCCGGAAGGGCGAACGGGTGGCAAATACGCCCATCCGGGTGTTGCCGCCGAGGCGGGGCGGCCGGACGGTGGGGGACCAGCTGTCCCGCACCGCGCCGGAAAACTGCCACACCAGCCAGATGTGGCTGAAATCCTCGAGGCCGCGCACGGCGTCGGCATTGCGGTATTCGGGGGTAAAAATGACCTCGCCCCGCAGGCTGTCCACCAGCCCGCTCTGGCGCGGGATGCCGAACTTGGTGGGGAAGGCGGTGCGGATATGGGCGATGACCTTGAGGGTCATTTCTTCGGGTGCAGACATGGGGACTCCTCCTTATTATAAGCCACGGCAGAAGCCCACGGCACGGCCCTCGATTTGGATCTCTTCCAGCTGGGGGCCTGCGAATACCATGGGCGGGCAGACGGCGGTGTTGTCGGCCAGCAGCATGACGGTCTCGCCCTGGCGGTGGAAGTGCTTGAGGGTGGCTTCCTCGCCGATGCGGACAGCGGCGATCTCGCCCTGCTCCACCTCGGGCTGGCGGCGGATGCAGACGATGTCGCCGTCGCAGATGGTGGGGGCCATGCTGCTGCCGTGGCAGGTGAGGGCGAAGTCGGCGTGCCACGCGGCGGGGACGCCGATGTAGCACTCGATGTTCTGCTCAGCGGTGATGGGGGTGCCGCAGGCGATGGAGCCTACGAGAGGCACCCGCGCCATCTCAGGCAGAGGCTCAAAACCCGGCGGAGGGCAGGGCAGGTCTGCGAGACCCATGAGCCACGCGGGTGTGGTGTCCAGAGCGGCGGCCAGCTCCTCGAGCTTGGCCCGGGGCAGGTCGTTGATGCCCTTTTCCAGCTTGGTGATGGAGGATTTGGAGCGGTAGCCCATCCGGGCGGCCAGCTCTTCCTGCGACAGGCTCAGCTGCTCCCGGCGCTGCCGGATGCGGCTGGACAGATCGGTATCGGACATATAGAACCTCGCTTTCTCTGCGGTTTGCACGATTCTCGGTGTTCTGAGGACAGTATAGCAAAAAATTTACTATAAATCAACTTTTTAGGGACTATTTTGCGAATAATGTTGACAAATAATCAACTGAAAGATATAATACAACCAATGATTGTACGGAACGCTTTGAGCACAAAACTGAAAGGAGAAACGCCTATGACCGATACCATGATGATCCGCGACTGCATCCGCAGCCAGGGCATGAAACTGGGCCATGTGGCCCATGTTCTGGGCATCACCAACAACACCCTCCGCTGCAAGCTGGAAAATGAGAGTGAATTCAAGGTGAGTGAGGCCGAAAAACTCTCGAAGATGCTGGGGATGACCGTCGAGCAGCGCGACCGCTGCTTCTTTGGCCCGGCGGGCTGAGAGAAAAAGGGGATGGAAGCCATGACACAGGAACAGCGCAAGAAGACGAAGGAGGCCCTCAGCCGCTGCGGGCAGAAAAACTGGGTCTACGGCCCCTGCAACTGGGGCTGGAAGCGGGCCATCCAGCTGGCCGAGGAGTATTACCGCGAGGCGGATCCGGGCCTGCGGGGCAGCATCCTGCAGCTGCGCTACATGGAAAGGCGGAGGCGGGAAGAGGTGATGGACAAGCTGAACATCAGTTACAGCACCTATCAGAAGGCCCACGACGACCTGTTGAGCACCATCGCGGTCTTTGCCGCCCACTACGGCGAGCTGTGACGCAAAAATGCCCCCTGACCGTCCGGTCAGGGGGCATTCGTGTGCTCAGTGTTTCTTCTCGGGGGTGTCGCAGTGCTGGTGGCAGGAAGCGCAGTTGCCTCCGCAGCCCTCGCCTTTCCAGCCGCCCTGCCGGGAGATCCACACCACCGCCAGTGCAAACAGGACAGCCAGCACCAGCAAGGTGATGATACCGCGTACAGTGATCATAAAAAAGGCCTCTCTTTCGGAAGAATTCCAACCCCAGTATACACCATCTGCCCCCGGAGAGCAACCGGAAAGCGCTGTCGGCTCAAACTTTTTTCGAAAAACGAAAATTTGGGCTTGCATTTGGACCAACGGAGTGGTATAATAAGCACGTTCCGATTCGGAGGATTAGCTCAGCTGGTTAGAGCACCTGCATCACACGCAGGGGGTCTGGGGTTCGAGTCCCTAATTCTCCACCAAACGTAAAGCCGTTTACCTGAAAAGGTAAGCGGCTTTTTCTTGTACCTGCGTGATTTTTGATATGCAAAAGTGAAACGGAATCCTGATATGGTGTGGCAGGGCGTTTCATCATTTCAGCACGAACCGCTTCGGCTTCTTCACGGGTAACGTAAGTGCCGACTGTTTTCATAACCGTAATACCTGTGTGGGGGTCTGGGATAGGCATTCGGAGCAGCCATGGCTTCCGGCGTGTCCCGGACATTTTTGTAATGCTGTCATTGCCTTGAAATCATAGCAAGATGTGAATGACCGCCGAATCGGTCGAGGATCGTTCGGAGTCCGCTTCTTAATGATCCAAGGGCGCGTAGTTCCAGTCGGTATCCTCATCAATATATCGCCGCCCATCGTCCGGCAGTTCCAGCGGTTCCGCAAGGATAATGGTGCCCCAGTGGTTGACCATCACAAAGGGTGCGATCTCACAAGGGATGCCCTGGCACTCGTCATCATGCCGGACATCGTAGGTATACAGGCAATCCGGGACGGTATCCCTCTTGATGCGGATGCTGGCGAACAGCACAGGCTTTCCTCAAACCGTGATCTCTTCGTAGGGTTCGGTCATTGCATGAAAGGTCATAATCTGTCCTCTCCTTATATAAAGAAGCAGGACGATCCACACGGACTGCCCTGCAAAAGTAAAGGGAGAGCATCCGAAGACACTCCCCCAGTAGATAATTATTTTTTCTTACCATGCAGCGCTTTTTGAAGAACGCGATGCCATAACAGAGGATGTCATCATAGTCATCCCGGAAATCCGCTGCATACATCCGGTCATTGATCTGGTGAATGGCAGTATCACAGGCATCCGGCAGAGCATCCAGAGTTTTGGCATACTTGGCTTCAAAAATTGCCACGCGGCCATTGCGGATGTCCTTTACAATAACATCACTGCGTCCCTCGCCATGCTCTTTGTTGGATTCCACCACATAGCCAGCACCAGTAAAGATGCCTGCAAGGAAAGCGTGGTAAAAATCCTCCCGGTAGTCGTGGTAGCTGATGGTCATACGCAGCAGCTTGGTCATCTCTTTTGTCAGAGCTTCGCTGTTTCCGCTCCAGACTGCATCAAACAACGGGCTGCGGTTCCATGCCTTTGCACTGTCATCAAACCATTTGCTTACAGTGGTTTCAAAAATTTCCCGAATCTCTGCATTGGGGATCATCAACGCAGAGCAGCCATCCGGCAGCGAATCCGGCAAATCTTTATCACGCACCTTGGTCAGATAGCCTGTCAGATACAGCACACTCCAAAGATTTTCCTCCGAGGAGTGCAGATAATCGTAGGTCAGGTTTTCTTCAATATGCTGAACGATGGAGCCGCCAGCCATCAGCGTTTCGAGCTTTGTGGTGATATTGTCGCCTGCATAGTCGATGAAGGAACGGATGATGGCGTTATCACTGGTGTTTTTCCAATAGCTTTTCGGTTTCTGTGCTATACCATACTGGAAATCCCGCAGATAACTGATCACGTCCCACGGACAATAAATGTCTGCATCGCCAAAATGATAACCGTCGTACCATGCCTTGATTTCAGCAGACTGCGATTCAAGACCAGCATCGTTCAGCATTTGATCGACATCTGCCTGTGTGAAACCAAAGGATTCGCTCAACCGGGGAGAAAGAATCGTATCCGAAACGAAATTGTTCGTCCCGGTAAAGATGCTTTCTTTTGCAATTTTCAGGCAGCCGGTAACAACAGCAAAGTCGAGGGAGGTGTTGTCTTTGAGCGTGGTGCTCATTATAGCCCGCATCACGTCCAGCATCTGCGAATAATATCCGTTGCTGCTGGCTTTGGCAATGGGAACATCATACTCATCCAGAATGACGACCGCCGACTTTTTGAAATGGATTTCCAGCATCCGGGTCAATAGCAAAAAGCAGCTTTTGGTTTCATCCATGGATGCAGTGCGTCCCAGAATCCGCTTGAAGATGCCTTTGTCATCGTCAGAAATAGCATCGTCATCCAAAAGAAACTGATAATCCTGAAATGCAAATGCCAGCTTCATGCACAGCATTCCATAGGCACTTTCAAAGGTCAGACCGTCCGTATCCTTGAAAGAGAAAAATACCACAGGACACTGGTTCATCCATTTCTTGCAAAGCTCTGTATTTTTGGAGATCGCCAATCCCTCAAACATTTGCTTGCTGTCTTTGCGGATGTCAAGAAAATTTGCGAGAGTGCTCATACCGAGAGATTTTCCGAAACGGCGAGGACGAGTGATCAATGTTACTTCAGCGATACCACCGCTAAGAAGTTCAGAAATCAGATTGGTCTTGTCGATATAATAATACCCGCCTTCTCGAATCTTTTCAAAATTCGAGATTCCAACAGGAAACTGCAAATCTTTCATGCAATGCTCCTTTCCGCTCACAGAGGAGAGCTTTCAGAACTTACTACTGTAAGTGTACCATGAAATATAGAATCATACAAGAATCAAGTGACATCGAAATAGAGCAGTTTTATTATGCTGCATTCAATCTGGTGGCTTTGTAGCAGTCTGCGCACATTCTCTCATGGGTGGCGGCAAACTCTGCCGCCTGCATGATAGCCTCATTCACATCGAACATAGAGGCTGCTTCTAAGGTGCGCTCTTCCACGCCGATCTTTTCACGGCGTCGGGTCTGCGGATTATAGTCCCATTTCGGGGTGGTATAGGTGTAAGGCACAGCTTCTTCACCTCTGCCCAGGCATACGCCCAGCTTACATAGGACCCTCTGTGCATCGTTCTATGGCAAAGAACACAAAAAGGGATCCACTGCTCGAGGTTGAGCAGTGAATCCCTTTTACATGGCTTGGGGGTTGTTTTAGCCGCAGTGGCCGCAAGCGGCACAGGCGGCAGGGGTAGCAGCGCAGCCGCCCAAGGCGGTCTCCCGCAGTTCGGCAGGCAGGTGGCGGCCCACGGTGTACATGGTATCCAGCATTTGATCAAAGGGGATCAGCTGGTGGATGCCGCTGAGGGCCATCTCTGCTGCCACCAAGGCGTTGGCTACACCGGCAGCGTTGCGGTTCTGGCAGGGGTATTCCACCAGACCGCCCACCGGGTCACATACCAGACCCAGCATGTTCATCAGCACGGTAGAGGCTGCATCCAGACACTGCTGGGGGGTACCCCCCATGAGCTCCACGGCTGCAGAGGCTGCCATGGCAGACGCAACGCCTATCTCAGCCTGACAGCCGCCTACAGCACCTGCCACCGTGGCATTTCGCATAGCCAGATAGCCCACAGCACCGGCGTTGTACAGAGCGTCTATGATGCGCTGGTCGGAGATGCGGTAGCACTCCTGAAGGGCCAGCATCATGCCCGGCACCACGCCTGCAGAACCTGCAGTGGGAGCCGCCACGATCAGCCCCATGGAGGCGTTCACCTCCAGCACTGCCATGGCGTAGGTCATGGCCTTGCCCAGCACGTCACCGCAGATGCTCTTTTTGCGACCGTAATGAGCCTCCAGCTTTTTGGCCTCGCCGCCAATGAGTCCGCCCATGGACTTGATGGGCTTTTTCAGGGGCTGAGTGGCAGAGGTCCGCATGATCTCCCATGCTTTGTTCATGCGGTGGTCGGCGGCATCCCGGGGCATTTCGCCCAGAATGCACTCACGCTGACGCATTACTTCAGAAATAGGCAGCTGGTTTTGCTCACACAACTCCAGCAGCTTTTCTGCGGAGTTAAAATCCATGTTCATCCAGTCTGTCCCTCCTTACGGCTGCACGATCATCACGTCGTTGATATTGGGGTTCTCCAGCAGCAGCTGGGCTACGCCCTCCGGCAGATGCTGGTCCGATTCCACGATGGTATAGGCTTTGTGTCCCTTTCCTTCACGGAACAGACGCATGAAGGCAATATTCACGCCCCGCTCACTGAGGATCTTGGTGATATGTGCCACCACGCCGGGCTTATCACGCTGCACCACGATGAGGGCATTGTACTCACCGGAGAAGTCTACTGCCACGCCGTTGATGCCCACGATGCGGACCTTGCCGCCGCCCAGAGACTCGCCTCGCACGGTCATGACCTGCCCGGCCTCGTTCTCCATACGGATATCCACCGTGTTGGGGTAGATGTCGGTCTCGGTCTCGTTGGGGGTAAAGCTGTAAGCCAGCCCCCGCTCGGTGGCAATGGCGAAAGAGTCCCGGATGCGGGTATCATCGGCAGAGAAGCCCATGATACCGCCCAGCAGCGCACGGTCGGTGCCGTGGCCGTGATAGGTTTTGGCAAAGGAACCGTAGAGGGTGAAGTCTACCCGCTTTAAGGGCGGGGCAATCATCTTCTGGGCCAAATAGGCAATGATCTCCGCACCGGCAGTATGAGAGCTGGAGGGCCCGATCATATTGGGACCAAGAACATCGAATACACTGATAAATGCCATGGGATATCACTCCTGTCAGTCAGAAGGTCTGGGCGGAAAACCGTTTCAGACCTTGGCTCCGCTCTTGTTGATAAACTTCTGGTAGATGGTCTCCACGATGACGCCGATGGCGTTGTCGCCGGAAACGTTGCAGGCAGTGCCGAAGGAGTCCTGAGTGATGTACAGGGCCACCATGATAGCGCAGATGGGGCCATTGGGGTCGCCGGCCTCGGCACCAAAGATCATGTACAGGAAGGGCAGAGCGGTCATGATGGAGCCGCCGGGAGCGCCGGGAGAAGCCACCATGGCAACGCCCAGAGTCATGATGAAAGGTACCACGATGCTCAGGCTGATGGGCAGCTGGTTCATCAGGCAGACAGCGGTAGCGCAGGCGGTGATGGTGATCATGGAGCCTGCCATGTGGATGTTGGCGCACAGAGGAACCACGAAGTTGCGGATCTGCTCGCTGACGCCGTCGGCAGCTGCACACTGCAGGTTGACAGGGATGGTAGCAGCAGAGGACTGGGTGCCCAGAGCGGTGGTGTAGCCGGGGATCTGGTTGCGGAGCATCTTGAGGGGGCTCTTGCGGCTCACAGCACCTGCAACGCAGAACTGCAGGAAGATGCAGACCAGATGCATGATGATGACCACAAGGAACACCTTCCACAGGATGCCCAGAATGGCAAAGGTCTTGCCGGACTTGGTCATGTCGATAAAGGTGCCGCAGACGTACAGGGGCAGCAGAGGGATGATAATAGAGTGCAGGACCTGATCGATGATGCCGGAGAAATCCTTCATGCCATTATAAAGGGTATCGCCGATGGTCTTGCCCCGCAGGGTGGACAGGCACAGGCCCATCACAAAGGCCAGAACAACAGCAGAGAGAGTGTCAAGGATCGGGGGGATGGAGATGGAGAGGTAGCTGGCCAGAGAGTTGTCAGCAGTTGCAGCGATCTGCTCCAGAGCACCTTCGCTCATAAAGCTAGGGAACAGGCTGGCAGACACCAGATAGGATGCAGAGCCAGCGATCAGGGTGGAACCGTAGGCCAGTGCCACAGTGATGATGAGCAGCTTACCTGCGCCGCTCTTCAAATCAGCGATACCCATGGTAACATAGGCCACGATCATCAGAGGGATGATGAACTTCAGGAACGAGCTGAAGATTCCAGATGCGGTAACGACCACGCGGCAGAACCACACCGGGAAGAACTGGCCGATGATGATGCCCAGCACAATGGCGATGACCAGCTTCGGCAGCAATCCGAGCTTCGCTTTTTCTTTTCCATAGAGAATTTTCCTCCTTTTTTCCACTCGGTCAGGTGCCCTGCGGTGCTCTCTTTCCCATCAAAGCATTCGACCGATTTTCTGAAACGTCAAAATAAACCTTGACGTGTTGACACATTTAGTTTAACATATACATACACATGATTCAAATTCATAAAAATAAATTTATAGTTTAAAAATCTTAATGGTAAAGGAGCTTTGCCATGGAAGTGCGTCAGCTGAACACTTTGATCCGTGCGGCCCAGTTCCAGAGCTTTTCCAAGGCTGCGGAAAGTCTGGGCTATTCCCAGTCTGCCGTGACAGTGCAGATCAAGGCACTGGAAGAAGAATTGGGCGTGCGGCTGTTTGATCGCATGGGCAAGCGGGTAATATTGACTGCACAGGGACGTCGTTTCTTGGAATATGCCCATTCCATTCTGGATACCATCCACAGTGCCCGTCAGGCCATGAGCGACGATACGGACCTGAACGGATGCCTGCATATCGGCACTCTGGAGTCTCTCTGTTTTTTCCGTCTGCCCGGGCTGATGCGGCAGTTCCGACGGGAAAACCCCGGGGTGAGCCTGCGTGTCACCACCGGCTCCCCGGAGGAACTGATCGAAAAAATGGAGCGAGGAGATGTGGATCTGATCTGCATTCTGGATGAGCCTCGCTACTCCAACAGCTGGCACAAGTGCAACGAGGTGCCGGAGGAGGTGGTGTTCGTGGCCTCTCCGGGCTTGGACCTGGGCCACCCGGGCCCCTACCGGGTGGAGGAACTGCTGGACAAGCCCTTTTTCCTCACAGAGCGCAATGCCAACTACCGCCACACCTTTGATAACTTTCTGGCCTCCCGGCAGATCGAGCTGACCCCGGCGCTGGAGATCAGTGATACTGCCTTTATTATTAAAATGTTGGAACGTTCCTCCGGCATTCGTTGCTGCCCCGTTTTGCGGTGACGGAGTCCGCTGCAAGAGGGGGCTGCGGATCCTGGAGGTGTCGGACTTCCGGCTCACCATGTACCGCCAGATGTTCTACCACTGCGACAAGTGCTGTACCCGGGAGATGCGTGCTTTTATCCATCTGGCCTCCGGGCCGGACCTTCCCCTGTGACAGCCCAGAGAATAAACAGAAGGACCAGCGTCCCAGATTGTGATATGTGCCCGGTTTTCTGGACGCTGGGGGCTGCAGAAAGCGGAGCTTTATTTGTCAGAATTTCTCAAATGTAAAACGCAGCGACATGGAATGCCGCTGCGTTTTTCTTGTTTGAGGTCAGACGCTGCTGCCCCGAAAGAGTGAAGACGTAAAAATTTATCGCTGAATTTTGTGCAGGGTGATAAAATTGAACTGCGGGAATGGAATCCTCCAAAAGGAGAGGGAGGATATGCTATAATGGAACAGATCTATGGGATGTCGGATGTGGACGCTGTTTGGTGAGAGCGCTCACGAGAGGAGGCGGCAGTGGATGGACCTGCATTCGGAGCGACTGGAAGTAAAGCTGAAAGCAGTAGACTGGGCCGTGCGGGATGTACTCGTCGGCACCATGCGCAGCCTGCAGCAGCTGGATATTTGCCGGAAGGACTGCTTTTATTACATCCCCGCAGAGCGCCTGCAGGACAGCGATTTTCCTGTCCGCTATGTGGCCCTTTACCAGTCACAGTATGTGTTCGGCGCACAGGCAGGTGTCCGGTACTACGGCGAAGTCACGAAATGCAGCGCCGTCCGCCGGAGCGCTATCACAGAGGTCAGCCCCCGGAGAGGGACGGAAGGAAACTTTTATTACCGCTTCGACATCCGGGAATGGAAGCAGCTGAACCGGCCCATCGAGGCCAAAGAAACGGGCTTTGTAAGGGATTTTACCAACCTGTTCCTGTTGGAGCACAGTGTCCAGACGCCGGAACTCTGGCTCCGCACGGAAGAGGAATACCGCCTTTGTTCGGCCCTGAAGCGGGCCGTCTGGGGCGACACCATCAATGAACCGGACAACAGCCTTGCATTTGAATTCCGGGGCTTCACTGTAAGCTTTGCGGAGGGGAAAATCTTTGTCTCGGATAAGGGCCGCGCTTTTGCGCGGTATGAGCTCTCGCATTTTTTGCAGGATCCCGGCGCTGTGGTCCGGGGCATCCGAAGAGAATGCCTCCAGAGGGATTCCATGAGGGAACTCTCGAAGATTTGAAGCGTTCCTATTATTTACTTCTGTACTCCTGCGGCGCACTGCTCGATGAACTGCTTGGCGACGCGGGGGCTGCGGCCTCCGGCACGGATGGCGAAGGCTTCGGCCTTGGTCAGCAGCTCGTCGTGGGGCATCTCGATGCCGTGCTGTTTGGCCAGCTCGGTGAGGATGACCTCGAACCGGGCTTTCTCGGGCCGCTGGAAGGTGACGGTGAGGCCGAACCGGGCCGAAAGGCTCATCAGCTCCTGACGGGTGTCGGCCTCGTGGATGTCATCGCCGGTGCGGTCGGAGAGGGTCTCCTTGATGAGGTGGCGGCGGTTGGAGGTAGCGTAAACGGCGATGTTCCGGGCTCTGCCGCCCACGCTGCCCTCGAGGATGGCTTTCAGGGCCGCAAAGTTGTCGTCGTTGGCCGTGAAGCTCAAATCGTCGATGAAGAGGATGAACTTCAGCGGGTTCGCCGCCAGCTTGTCCATCAGATCGGGGATCTGATAGAGCTGGTTCTTCTTGACTTCCACGAGGCGCAGGCCGTCGGCGGCGAACTCGTTGGCGATGGCCTTGACGGTGCTGGACTTGCCCGTACCGGCGTCGCCGTAGAGCAGGACATTGTTGGCGGGCATCCCGGCCAGCAGGGCGCGGGTGTTGGCGATGACCTTCTCCCGCTCCTGCTCATAGCCCGGCAGCTCGTCGAGGCGCTGGGGGTCGGGGTAGCGCACCGGCACCAGCTGGCCGTTCTCGACCGTGAAGACGTGGTGCTTGGCGAACATTCCGCAGCCCTTTTTGCCCACCTCGCTCATCCGCTGGGCGTAGGCGGCGTGGAGGTCGATGGCCTTCGTCTCCCACCGGGGCAGGAAAGGCAGCTTGTCGGCGGCACCGGCGGCGTCCAGAAGCTCGTCCAGCGTCAGGCTGCACAGCTGCCGCAGGAGGTCCAGCTCATTGTCCAGTGCAGTCTGCAAGACGGGCGGCACTTCGCTGACAGCCGCCTGCCGGACACAGACCGTCTCGGCTTCGAGGACGGCAGCGGAAAGGTATTCGCCAAAGTTGGTGGTGTGCTCGAAGAGGGCTGCTTCGAAGGAAGCGGCAGCGTCGCACACAGCTCCCGTGCTCTGGGGGGCAGCGGCCATCCGGTCGGTGAGGTCAACAAATTTTGCAATGACGTCATCGTCCAGCAGGGCGCGGAAGATGACCAGCCCGTGGAGCCGGGCGTTCCATTCTGTGAGGTTCATAATATCCCTTTCTATAATTGGCTCTCTCTTTGGGAGAGCTGGCGCGGGAGCGCCTGAGAGGGGCAAGCACTGTGCGACAAAGCCCACCGCACAGCGACAGGCAGGCTCTTTGTCAGAGTGATACGATCGCTGAGCTTGTGTGGCTTTGCCGGCGGCCTTGCCCTCTCCGTCATCGCAGGCGATGACACCTCTCCCAAAGGGAGAGGCTATGCTTTAAGTAAAGTCGGTTACTCAGAATTATACAGCGATGTAAGGCCCTGCGCAAGATGGTGTTTAATTATCTTCATGTTTGCCATGATTCACGTTACAAATCGTCGATTGACAACGGCCCGATTTATAGTATAATTGACCCAACAAATGCACAGATGGGAAAAAGTAACGCAGGATACCCGCTTTTCAGAGAGCTGCCGGACGATGCAAGGCAGCAGGCGGCCCGGCGCGGAATCCTCCCGGAGCAGCCTGCTGAAGGACGATATATGGGACGTCTGCTAAGCAGCGCCGGTGGCGGCCGTTAGAGCGCAGGGCTTTGTTGGAAGCCCGTGAGAGGGCGCGGAAAGCGTCAACGAGAGTGGTACCGCAGAGAGTTTTGGATTGATTCCAGGTCTTTGTCTCTTGGATAAGGAGACAGAGACCTTTTGTTTATCAGGTGCTGCTCCAAAGAAGCCGTTTTCATAAGCATTGCACACCGCCTGAGCGGTCTTTTTGCTCGCATACTGCGTTGCTTCTCCTTGCAATCCACCAAGGATTGCTGCGGAAAATCGCCTTGTCTGCGGAGCAAAAATCCTCGTCATTCGGCGCACCCCGCTTACGAAAACAGCTTCTGAGAGTGTTTGGGAAAAAAGTGTGTAAAGTGGAAAATGGAAACGAAAACAGGAGAAACTCGCCATGCAGTTGAACGGTTCTCAAATCTTTGTGGAGGTGCTCTGTGAGCAGGGGGTGGACACCCTCTTCGGCTACCCCGGCGGCGCAGTGCTGAACCTCTACGACGAGCTGTACAAAAACGCCGACCGCATCACCCATGTGCTGACCGCCCACGAGCAGGGCGCATCCCACGCGGCGGACGGCTACGCCCGTGCAACGGGCCGCACCGGCGTGGTGCTGGCCACCAGCGGCCCGGGCGCAACGAACCTCGTCACCGGCATCGCCACCGCCTATATGGACTCTGTGCCGATGGTGGCCTTCACCGGCAACGTGACCACGGAGGGCCTGGGCAAGGACGGCTTCCAGGAAGCCTACATCGAGGGCATCACGATGCCCATCACCAAGCACAACTTCACGGTGCGCCGGGTCGAAGACCTGGCCGACACCATGCGTGCGGCTTTCCGCATCGCCCAGAGCGGCCGCAAAGGCCCGGTGCTGGTGGACATCCCGAAGGATGTCACCGCCGCGGTGTGTGAGTTCACCCCGAAAAAGCCGGAGCCCATCCGCACCGTGACCACCTTCAACGAAGAGCAGGTCAAGTGGGCGGCAGACATCATCAACGGCGCACAGCGCCCGCTGGTCTACTTCGGCGGCGGCGTCCGCTCGGCGGCCAGCTGCCAGCCCCTGCGTGACCTTCTGAAAAAGGCTGAGATCCCGGCCACCTATACCCTGATGGCCGCAGGCGTCGTGCCTTACGGCGACCCGATGAACATCGGCATGGTGGGTATGCACGGCTGCTACACCTCGAACCGGGCGGTGGCCGACTGCGATGTTCTTATCGCGGTGGGTGCCCGCTTCTCCGACCGCGTGGCCCTGAACCCCAGACCTTCGCCAAGAATGCGACCATCATCCAGATCGACATCGACGCCAGCGAGCTGGGCAAGAACGTGGATGTTGACCTTGCCATCGTGGGCGACGCCGCCTATGTGCTGAACGCCATGCTCCCGATGATCGAGGACAAGAAGCATCCCGACTGGATGAAGATGATCCACGAGTGGCAGGCACAGGATTACCACCCGGTATCCGACGCCTCCCGCCTGATGCCCCATCAGGTCATCGGCGAGGTCTGCAACCAGTGCGGCCCCGAGGCGGTCTACGTCACCGATGTGGGCCAGCACCAGATGTGGGCGGCACAGTACATCCGCCACACCAAGAGCCGCGGCTTCATCACCAGCGGCGGCCTCGGCACCATGGGCTTCGGCTACGGCGCAGCCATCGGCGCGCAGATGGCGCTGGGCCGCGACCAGCGGGTGGTCATGTTCACCGGCGACGGCTCCTTCCACATGAACCTCAACGAAGCCTGCACGGCTGTCAGCTGCGAGCTGCCCATCATCACCGTCATCTTCAACAATCAGGTGCTTGGCATGGTGCGCCAGTGGCAGACCGCTTTCTATGGCAAGCGCTTCTCCCAGACCGACCCCCACCGCAAGACCAACTTCGTCAAGCTGGCCGAGGGCTTCGGCCTCAAGGGCTACCACTGCGAGAACCTTGCTCAGTTCCAGGAGGCATTCGCCGACGCTCTGAAGCAGAAAGGCCCCACCTGGATCGAATGCATGATCGACAAGGACGAAAAGGTCCTGCCCATGATCCCCGGCGGCGGCGACATCAACGACATCATCATGAAATAAGGAGGACACAGCGACATGGAATCCAATCAGCGCAGGGTCATCAGCCTGCTGGTGGACAACCAGAGCGGCGTTCTGGCCCGGGTGTCCAGCCTGTTCTGCCGCAGAGGCTTCAACATCGACAGCCTGACCGTTTCGGCCACCAACGACCCCACAGTCAGCCGCATCACCGTTTCCGTCTCGGGTACCGAAAAGGAGCTCCAGCAGCTCATCCTCCAGACTGAGCGTCTGGAAGTCACCCGTCAGGTCTTCGTACTCAACGAGTCCATGGCCCTCGAGCGGGAGCTGCTCCTGCTCAAGGTGGTGGCAAATGTCACCAACCGTGCAGAGCTGCGGGAGATCGCCGGTATCTACAAGGCAAAGATCATCGACCTGTCGCCCGACAGCATGGTCTTTGAGCTGACGGGCCGTCCCGAGAAGATCGACGCCTTCCTGAAGCTCATGGCGGACTATCAGATCCTGGAGCAGTGCCGCACCGGCGTCACCGCCCTCGAGCGCGGCGGGATGCATCAGCATATGCAGAAGCCCGCGCAGGAGGTAAGAGAGGCACAGCTCCCGCTGCCCGGCACGGGATGCCGCTAAAGCCCTCTCAGTCTGCTTCGCAGACAGCTCCCCCAGAGGGGGAGCCATTGGCAGGCCGGGCCGCTTGAAGCTGGACGCTGAAAGCGCGATATGGCGCAAAAGTGCGGGCCCTGCTGCAGAGGCAAACTTGCTTTTCCGCTCCCCGGTGAGCGAAAATATACGATGCTTATCATTCATCTTATACTGAAATAAGTAAAAAACAAAAGGAGAACAACTACCATGGCTATCAAGAAATACTACGATTCCGACTGCAACCTCGGCGTGCTGGACGGCAAGACCGTCGCTGTCATCGGCTTCGGCAGCCAGGGCCACGCACATTCCGAGAACCTCGCTGAGAGCGGCGTCAATGTCGTCGTCGGCCTGCGCAAGGGTTCTGCTCACTGGGAAAAGGCTTCTGAGTTCGCTGCAACGCATCCCAACTTCAAGGTCATGGAGGTCGAAGAGGCTGCCAAGGCCGGCGACGTCGTCATGATGCTGGTCCCCGATGAGCTGTGCGCTGACATCTACAACAAGCAGGTCGCTCCCTACATGACCGAGGGCAAGGCTCTGGCTTTCGCACACGGCTTCAACATCCACTTCAAGACCATCACCGCTCCCAAGAATGTTGACGTCATCATGATCGCTCCCAAGGGTCCCGGCCACATCGTCCGCCGCCTGTACACCGAGGGTGAGGGCTGTCCCTCTCTGATCTGTGTCGAGCAGGACTTCACCGGCAAGGCCAAGAACATCGCTCTGGCATACGCTTCCGGCATCGGTGCCGGCCGTGCCGGCATCCTCGAGACCACCTTCAAGGAGGAGACCGAGACCGACCTGTTCGGCGAGCAGGCTGTCCTGTGCGGCGGCGTCTGCGAGCTCATCCACGCTGGTTTCGACACTCTGGTCGAGGCTGGCTACGAGCCCGAGATGGCATACTTCGAGACCTGCCACGAGATGAAGCTCATCGTTGACCTCATCAACGAGGGCGGCTTCTCCAAGATGCGTTACTCCATCTCCAACACCGCTGAGTACGGCGACTACCGCACCGGCAAGCGCCTCATCACTGCTGAGACCCGCAAGGAGATGAAGAAGGTCCTGACCGAGATCCAGGACGGCACCTTCGCTTCCGAGTTCCTGACCGAGATGAGCCCCAACGGCGGCCGCAAGGTCCACTTCCTCGCTCAGCGCCGCATGGAGGCCGAGCACCCCATCGAGAAGGTGGGCGCAGAGCTGCGCGGCATGATGAGCTGGCTGAAGAAGTAAGCCCTCTCAGTCGCTGACGCGACAGCTCTCCCAAGGGGAGAGCCACTGGCGTGTCGGTAAAGCCCACGCTGGACGATTTGAGTTTATTTGGATGTAAAGCGCCGGGCGCTGTTCTCGCACTCAGCTGCATGGATACTTGCTCTTTTATCAGGAGCGAATTGAGTTTGATGCCGCTGAAGAATGAGAGCGGAGCCCGGCATTTTGTGATAGAGGCAAAAGCCTGCCCGGCCTGCCAATGGCTCCCCCTCTGGGGGAGCTGGCAGCGCCAGCAGGCGATGCCTGAGAGGGTATAACATGAGAAGTGACAACGTGACCAAAGGCTCGGAGCGCGCGCCCAACCGAAGCCTGTTTTACGCCCTGGGCTACACCCCGGAAGAGCTGGACCGCCCCCTCATCGGTGTGGTGAGCGCCTACAGCGAGATCGTCCCCGGCCACATGAATCTGGATAAGATCGCCGACGCCGTCAAGGCAGGCGTCCAGATGGCAGGCGGCACCCCCATCCTCATCCCGGCCATCGGCGTCTGCGACGGTATCGCCATGGGCCATGTGGGCATGAAGTACAGCCTCGCCTCCCGCGAGCTCATCTGCGACAGCGTGGAGACCATGCTGATGGCTCATCAGCTGGACGGTCTGGTGCTGGTGCCGAACTGCGATAAGATCGTTCCCGGCATGGTCATGGCCGCTGTCCGCATGGATGTGCCTGCCGTGGTCTGCTCCGGCGGCCCCATGCTGGCCGGCACCTACGGCGGCGAGGAAGTCAGCCTTTCCAAGATGTTCGAGGCCGTGGGCGCCTATAAGGCCGGTATGATCACCGACGAGCAGCTGGAAGACTGCACCTGCAACTGCTGCCCCAGCTGCGGCAGCTGCTCCGGCATGTACACCGCCAACAGCATGAACTGCCTGTGCGAGGCCATCGGCATCGCACTGCCCGGCAACGGCACCATCCCCGCCGTCTACTCCAAGCGCCTGCTGCTGGCAAAGCACGCCGGTATGGCCGTCATGGATATGGTGAAGAAGGGCATCACCGCCCGCCAGATCATCAACGAGCGCTCCATCCGCAATGCGCTGACCTGCGATATGGCGCTGGGCTGCTCCACCAACACCGTCCTCCACCTGCTGGCCATCGCCTACGAGGCCGGTGTGCCCATCGACCTGAAGCTGTTCAATGAGATAAGCGCCAAGACCCCGAACCTCTGCCATCTGGCCCCCGCAGGCCCCACCCACATGCCCGACCTCTACGCCGCCGGCGGCATCCCCGCCGTGCAGGCAGAGCTGGCCAAGAAGGGCCTGCTGGACCTCGATGTCCCCACCGTCACCGGCAAGACCCTCGGCGAGAACATCAAGGGCGCTCACATCCTGAACGACAAGGCCATCCGTCCCATCGATGATCCCTATTCCCAGACCGGCAGTCTGCAGATCTTGTGGGGCAACATCGCCCCCGATGGCTGCGTCGTCAAGCGCAGCGCCGTGGCCCCCGAGATGCAGGAGCACTCCGGCCCGGCCCGCGTCTTCAACAGCGAGGAAACGGCCATCGCCGCCATCTATGCGGGCAGGATCGTCCCGGGCGACGTGGTGGTCATCCGGTACGAAGGCCCCAAGGGCGGCCCCGGTATGCGTGAGATGCTCAACCCCACCTCCGCTCTGGCCGGCATGAAGCTGGACAAGACCGTGGCCCTCATCACCGATGGCCGCTTCTCCGGCGCTTCCCGCGGCGCTGCCATTGGCCACGTCAGCCCGGAGGCCGCTTCCGGCGGCCCCATCGGCCTTGTTGAGGAAGGCGATACCATCCACATCGACATCCCCAACGCCAGCATCACGCTGGAAGTGCCCGATGAGGTGCTGGCCCGGCGCAAGGCAAAGTATGCCGCTCCCGAGCCCAACATCAAGACCGGCTGGCTGAGCCGCTACGCCCGCATGGTCACCAGCGCAAACCTCGGCGCAGTGCTGAAGTAAGGCGCATTTTCTGCAACACCAAAGCATCCCCTGCAGGGCCCGGCCGGCAATGGCCGGAAAGGCTGCGGGGGATGCTTTTTATTCGCTCCGGGGCGCAAAAAAGCCCCGGGCCGCAGGGCTCCGGGGCAGGGAGAGGATTACTTCTCCGCAATGAGCACAGCAAGGGCGTAGGTACGGCCATTGACGGTTTTGTGAGTGACTGCGACTTTCAGGCTGGTGATAGAGGCGTAGTCAATATAGCTATAAGAATCGTTTTTAACTTCGCCATTAACGATGAAGAGAGATATCAGCGAATTTACCAAATTTAAGGCTTCCATGAACGGGGTTTTGACATCCGTGACATCCGCCGCAAGGAAGTTGACGCCGACAGCGGAGTTGTAGGGGCTCAGGATGTCCGTCAGGGTAGCTTCGACGGTCTTACCGTTGACCGTGTGGTTCCTGTTAAGGACATCATCACCACTGTTATTTTTGGTGATCCAGTTTTCATCGAACAGGGGGGCGATATCACGGCTGAGCTCGGGAACCTGATAGCTGACGGAGATATTATGGGTGTTTCCCTGTTGAGCGAATAACGACTTTGCGTGCTCTGCCAAACCTTCGGCTATGGTACGATTCAGAGATGCTGCCTTGCCGCAGCCGGTGAGCAGAGCCAGAGCCATGATGCCTGCAAGGATGAGGGCGAGGATTTTTTTGGCGGATTTCATACAAAAGACCTCCTTATCCGGTGTTGAATAAAACATCCCCTCCGAATAAGAACGGAGGTTTAGGTTATTATACCCCCCCCCACCC
>ENA-OQJN01000374-OQJN01000374.1-human-gut-metagenome-genome-assembly--contig:-NODE-374-length-19410-cov-3.528497_pt1 | contig 19410 bp, 21 predicted proteins | sample MGYA00242610_ERZ504777 | MGnify/ENA primary metagenome ERZ504777 (study PRJEB26092, sample SAMD00036350) | human gut metagenome | host: Homo sapiens | study: EMG produced TPA metagenomics assembly of... | reverse complement strand
TAGTGGCTTGGACTCCTCTATTATACTGGAAAGGTGATTTTTTAGTATAACTATTGGCACTCACCCGCATAGCGGGTGGGTTATTGTTTCGCAGGCGTTGCCAGCTCAACAGGGTAAACCCCATACAAAAAAAGAGCACTCAGGAAAATCCTGAGTGCTCTTTATCCAGTAATCTGGCGGAGTGAGAGAGATTCGAACTCTCGCAGGCCTTGCGACCTCTAACGATTTAGCAAACCGTCCTCTTCAGCCTCTTGAGTATCACTCCATGCGTCAACTGACTATATTAGTTTACTACAACGAGAAGTGATTGTCAAGGCTGATGTCTTATAAAACACTATTTTTCTAAAATGCGTTCTACCGATTCTACTTTAGCATCCATCATGTTCGTATAACCGGGTCGGATATCGGCTTTCATGATGACTTCCGTACGAATTCCCTGGTCCGTTAAATACTGCGTCGCTTTTTTGACGACAGCCATGACGTCATCCCATTCGCCTTCAATTTCCGTAAACATCGAATTCGTCCGGTTCGAAAGGCCTGACGCACGAATGATTTTAACGATTTCAGCGACATACGGGGCAAATTCATCTCCCGTACCGCACGGTGCAATGCAAAGGGCCACTAATGTATTCATAGTTTATACCTCCTCAACAGTAAAGGGATTTTGTGCAATATCGTCAGGTGTCGCAACATAGAGCTCATCGATAAAAGCAGATTGGAAGGAACCAGTCCCTTTTACGTAAGCAGCAGCTCGTTTGCCAGCCAGATTGTAGACAGCTGCCCCGGTAACGGCTGCAATAAAGGGGCTCGCCCCTGCCGCATAGACAGCCATGACGCCGCCAAGGGAGCATCCCGTCCCCGTAATAGAGGGCATCATAGCCGAGCCGCCTTTTGAAATGACGACTTGACGGCCATCGGTAATTAAATCGGCTTCCCCGGAAACAGCAACGGCGCCGCCCGTCCAATTAGCCAGGGCTATGGCCGCTGATTTTGCCGCGTATACGGCATCCGTCGAATCGACACCGCGCACATCAGACGTATGAGAACCGCCTTCTAAGCCCCAAAGCCCGGCTAAGGCGATGATTTCCGAAGCGTTGCCGCGAATGATTGACGGTTTATAAGGCTTACATTTCAGCAGCAAGTCCGTACGCATCTTTCCCATGCCGATGGCAACAGGATCGAGGACCCAAGGCTTTCCCCCGTCGTGAAGGGCCGCCGCCGTAAGGGGCAGGGTATCTTCGTATATAGGGAATAAAGTGCCTACGTTGATATACATCGCGGCTCCCACCGACGCCATGGCGACGCCTTCATCCGGTAAATAGACCATAGCGGCTGAGCCGCCGACAGCCAGCTGGGCGTTGGCAACGAAGTTAATCGTCACCGTGTTGGTAATCGACGGGGTCAGCGGATTCGACTCTTTAGCCAATTTAGCCGCTTGGGCGACGGCCGCAGATATTTCAGATTGAGTCATGTTATTACCACCTTTGTGATTTGCTATGTCTATTATAGCTTTTATGGACGGTAAAGTGAAGATGTTCAAAAAAGGCTCCTGCCGAAGATGGCGTCCGCTAAAAAAACTGTTTCCAAAAATGCCTAGCATGTGATTGCTATCAGCAATGATCCCTTTTGAGATACTTCATAACCATCAGAGTTTCACGAAATATATTCAGCGGATCTGCGCTAAACTGGCACGCTTTAAAAGCAGTCCCCGAACACAACAAGGGTCTATAGCCACTCTCCTAACGCCCTTCAAAAAGAGGGACCTTTCTCAAAACAAGGAAAGGGTAAAGATGGCTAAATAGTGCTAAATTTCGGGAAAGTGAGCCAGATTATGGCTTGTTTGTAAACACACCTTTACGTAAAATAAAATTATAGCCAACACGTCTACTAAAGGAGGCTTTCGATATGGATTCACTTTCTAATTTTTTGCACGATTAGACGAACTTTATGCCGCTGGACGCCATGATGAAATCGAAGATTTTCTGCACCGCACGCTATCCAGACATCGAATATGCTGCGGCAGCCATGATACCATCTTTATCGCAGCCCTTAACGAATTGGGAACATATTACCGCGGCATTGGCCGTTATGAGGAATCCGCTAAGGCATTTGAAGAAGCTGGCTATGATATCCTCAGTTACGGTCAGAAAGACACCTCGGACTATGCAACTAATCGCATGAACTTGGCTGGAACGCTGCGTTTGCAAAAGAAATATAGTCAAGCTCTCGCCCTATATGAAGAAGCCCTAAATATCTGCCGCCGTCTTGACGGAGAGCAGAGTTATCATTATGCGGCAGCATTAAATAATATCGCTTTAGTTTATATAGATATGTCCCAATATGACAAAGCTTTGGCGACAGCACAAAAAGCCCTGGCTATCATCCGAAAGCTGCCGGGTGTTTTAGAAGAACAAGCTATTTCTCATATAAATTGCAGCACAGCCCATTATCACCTAGGTCAAAAAACAGCTGCCATTCAAGAAGCCGCAGAGGCATTGAGTTTATATGAAAAAATTCCAAAGAAAGGCATTCACTATGCCAATGCCCTAAATCTTCAGGCCGTACTCGCAATGGACGCCGGAAAATATGCTCAAGCCCATGAAAATTTTTTAAAATCGGCAGACTATATCAAAACCTTCTTAGGAAAAAATGAAGACTACCACAAAGCAATAGCCAATGCAGATAAAGCCGCTACTGCCATAGAACGAAAAAGCAAAAAAGATTCTCTCTCCTCAACCGCTAATGTAGCAGATAGAGACAAGACACAAGGCTTTGGATTGGCGCTGTGCCGTGACTACTATGAAACAATCGGCCAACCGACACTGCAAGCTCAATTCGCCTCGGTCTGGCATCGTATTGCCATTGGCCTTGTTGGAGAAGGATCTGAATGCCTTGGATTTGACGACGAATTATCGCGAGACCATGACTGGGGTCCATCATTCTGTATGTGGCTAACCAATGAAGACTATGCGACTTTTGGTCAAACGCTGCAAAAAGCCTATCTCGCCTTACCCAATGAATTCCGTGGATACCAGCGTCAAGAAACACAGGCCGGGAAAGGACGAACCGGCGTTTGGCGAATTTCTGATTTCTATCGTCATTTCATCGGTTTATCAAAAGCACCGGAAAATCTTGCTGAATGGATTCGTATTCCGGAATCCTTTCTGGCAAAAGCCACAAACGGTCAGGTATTTACCGATCCATTAGGACAATTTTCAACGATTCGCCACTCCCTTTTAACCTTTTATCCAGAAGATATACGTATAAAGAAAATAGCCTATTATGCTTGTCAAATGGCCCAAAGCGGTCAATATAATTATAAACGCAGCTTAGATCGTCACAATCCGGTTGCCGCCGCCTGTTCCCGTTATGAATTCATAAAAGCTGCGACAGCCATGACCTATATGCTCAATAAAAAATATATGCCCTTCTATAAATGGGCTCATCATGGATTACAGTATTTGCCGATTCTATCCGATATGTATGAAAAGATTACCGCATTGGCAACTACGGCAGACACCGCCATGGCGATTGCACGTATCGAAGAGATTTGCGAAATCATACGCACCGAATGGCGGCATCAAGGCCTGGCCACTGGAACAGACAGCTTCCTCCTAGCCTATGCCCCCATGCTCATATCTCATATTCAGAACGATACACTACGCCGACTACCTGCCTGGCAATTGTATTAAGGAGGCTTCGTTATGAAAAAAGACGAATTGATCCAACAAATTCTCGCCATAGAATGGCCCATGTTTCAAACGGTCCACAACTGGAAGGAACGTGCTGACTGTCAAGATGATGAACACACCTTTACAATTATGCGCCTAAGCCAGTTTGCAGCATGGGATGAATCGACATTAATGTCCTACTATAAAGACTTACGGGAAACCAAAAAGGATGGCCGTAACATCATGACGGAAAAATATGCCTACATGATGGCTAAGACACATCCAAATGAATTTGCCCTCATTCAAAACGATTTGCCGGCTGTAAGTATGGAAAAGCGGCAGTTAGCCCATATGATTCTTCGCCAACAACTGCATTGGATGACAGAAATAACCCGTTCTTACCCGAATATAAAAAGAAAAGGGCGCCCTTTGCGCCAGTTGGACGCAAGTGCCGGAGAAACATCCTTTGAAACCTATACCCTAGGTGAACTCCTAACCTATTCGCTGACCACGCTGCAATCACTATGGGCTCATATACAACAGTTGAAGCGGCTGGGGCGAAACTTGAATCTCGAAATACTCCAATACACGGCAGCCTTATACGGCTTTACGTCTATCGACGCATTATAAAACAAAAATAGGGTTATCACAGAAAATAGATTCCATCCTGTGATAACCCTATTTTTATCGAATTGTTTTATACAACCATCGCTTCAATGCTGGCTTATGGTATTTTCAAATACGGCACTTTTTAATATAGAGATTTAAACAATGCCATAAAATTTTGTTTGTCGACAGATCTTGGATTGTTCGGCAGGCATCGATCTTCCACGGCATTGGCTGCCATAATCGGGATTGCCTCTTCATAGATGTTTCGATCTACCCTTTCTTTCAATTCTCCAATACGACACGGCATACCCATATCAGAAATAAGTGCTTTAAGGACACCTTGAAGAATCGAAACGGCTTGTTGGGACGACAAATCCCTCGACGCCAAACCCAATTTATAAGCAAGATCGGCATATTTTTCAGCCGTTCTTTCATCATGACTATTATAAGCAATTCCGGCTGGCAAGGCGATGGCACACGCCAATCCATGAGGAATATGATACATTCCGCCTAGTTGATGGGCTATGCTGTGGACGACACCGAGTCCCCCGATATTAAAGGCTATGCCGGCCATGTTGGACGCTTTAGACATGGCTTCCCTAGCTGCCATATTGGCCCCATAATGATAGCACCGAGGCAGATAATTTAAAGCCAATTCAATCGCTTTACAAGCAATGGCATCCGTAAACTCAGTCGCACCCTTAGCGACATAGGCTTCAAGTCCATGAGTCAAGACATCAAATCCGGTATTGGCCGTAATCGAAGCCGGAACAGACAGCGTTAACTGCGGATCTAAAATGGCAATATCTGCATACATGCTGTCATCAATAAGTGCAATTTTCCGCTTCTCTTCAGCATCCGTAATAACCGCAAAAGAAGTCATTTCTGATCCCGTTCCACTGGTAGTCGGCACTACGATGAAGACAGGATCCTGTGCAAAAGAATGGGCATCACCGGCAAAATAAATAACCCCTTTTGCAGTATCAATGGCAGCCCCTCCGCCAAAAGCAACGAACACCGTAGGCTGAAAGGAAATAGCCGCAGCCAATGCTTTCGCTACGTCATTTACGTTAGGATCCGGTGAAGCATCATCAAAAATCTGAATGGTATTAGACGGTGCAAGATGACGAGTTAAGCAATCGATGGTACCTGATTGTGTCAAAAATTTGTCGCATAAGACGAAGATCCGCTCCGATGTATAGATGTTAAAGGCTTCCAAGGCGTTTTGGCCGGATATAACTTTCGTTGCAATTTGACAGATATCCATAACCCTTATCACTCCTCAACGAATATTAAACATGTCCTTGAGCACACATTCACGAAGGCGGCAGAATGATTTAGGGCTGGTAAGTCCTTCACCCGTTGGACCTGCAATCGTGAAAGTAGGATACCCTTGTCCACCAATACCCAGACCTGCATAAGACGGCCCGTTTTTAACAAAAATAGTGGTTTCCATGAGCTTGGCCATCTTGCTCAACTTCGCAATATTGGTTGAATGCATCATAGCGCTGTGGCGATTGCCGTGTTCGGCTTTATAAGCCCATTCAATAGCCTGATCTACATTGTCGCAGCGAACTAAAGGTAAAATAGGCATCAGCATTTCGTTCTGGACAAAAGGATGATTATTCGCAACTTCCATGATAATTAACTTCTTCGTATCTTCGACTTCGATCCCGATGTGATGCAAAATATATTTAGCGGATTTACCGACAAATTCGACTTTCGGTCCCGTTCCCTTTTCATTCGCTACGAGTTTCCATAACCGTTCAATCGTATCGGCATCGGTGATTTCATATGCACCTGCACCTTTCATATTGATGCGCAGGTAATCAAAGATAGAGTCAACGGCAAAGACTTCTTTTTCGGCGATACACGGTACATTGTTATCAAAAGAGCTGCCATCGACGATATCTTTAGCCGCCTTTTCTATATTTGCCGTTTCATCGACAACAACAGGAGGGTTCCCCGGGCCGGCACCAATCGCTTTCTTACCAGAAGACAAGACCTTCTTAACGATTCCGGGGCCGCCGGTGGCAACAACCATACGGACTTTAGGATTATGAATCATTTCATCCGTTGCCTCAATAGAAGGTTCCCGTACCATGGTAATCATGTTCAGCGGAGCCCCTGCTTCATATAACGCTTTATTAAGGAGTTGTACGAGAAAAACAGATGTTTTCTTAGCCCGTGGGTGCGGACTGAAAACGACCGTATTACCGCCGGCAATCATCCCAATAGAATTATTAATAATGGTTTCCGTCGGATTCGTGGTCGGTGTAATAGCTCCGATGACGCCAAAGGGGCTGTATTCGAACAAAACTAACCCATGTTCACCGGTACGGGCATCGGTTCTTAAGTCTTCAATGCCCGGCGTATACCGAGCTGCCGCCGTATTTTTAATAACCTTATCTTCATAACGGCCAATTTCGGTTTCTTCAACAGCCATACGCGACATCATCTGCATATTCGTTTTATCTAAGCAGGTTTTACGAATCACATCCACCCATTTCTGTCGTTGCGATGGCGACTGAAAGAGAAGCATGTGTTGAGCGGATTCCGATGCATTGATAGCATCCGACATCGTCGTAAACACGCCATATTCATCAGGTACGTCCGAAATATCCGATACGACCGGTTGATTCCCTTCTTTTTGCAACTGTCGTACTGCCTGAGCAACTAACTGCTGCAGAACGACAGGATCTATGGTTGTACTCATATTATGTACCTCCGTTTATTGATTCACTGCAATTCCCAATGGTGTTACGAACAGACAATCATTCGGTTTATGTACCGGAATATGCAGAGTTTTTTCAAAGACATTTTCAAATTCGCTAAAGCAACAAGCTCCACCGACAAGATAAATATTTTTTTACTTCATATTCATTCACAAAAGACTTTACAATAGACGCCATTTTTTCAACTACGGGATAAATAATAGGAAAGACAAGAGATTCTTTAGACCTGTCTATCTTTAACTTTTCTGCAGCCAGCTGATCGATTCCATAATAACCGGCTAAGACTAATGTCATATGCGTTCCGCCCGTGGCTTCATCGGCGGTATAAATAACTTTATTGTCATTTAATATGCTGATCCCCGTCGTACCGCCGCCAATATCAACGACGGCTCCATCGTGAATGTCCAGCACGGTCGCTGCGGCTGTCGGCTCATCCATAACCTTAATGACAGATAAGTCAGCACCTTCGACACAATTGACAATGCAGCGAGTATTTCCTTCTAGAATACCTGGTGGAATCGCTGTCGCTGCCTGAGTTAATTCAACGCCTAGTTTTGCTTCTAATGTCGACTTTAATTTTTCAAGGTCCTGTATCGCGCCAACATAATCAACGACAATGCCGTCACGAACAACAGTGGAATGAACAGACATTCCAGCCACTGGACGATTGTCCTGATCAACCACAGCCATCACAATATTAGCGGTTCCTAAATCAACCCCAACCTTAAGAGGTCCTTCGAAGGGGTGAACCTCCCCAGAGGAAACTAAAGAAGCAAAATCAGCTAGTTCTTTGTTTTCAATAATCATATCGTCCTCCTTGTCATTCAGGACAAATCATGACATAATCACGATTGCTCAAAGAACAGGCATTTGCCTCATCGACGTCAATATGCATTTCTAAACCAGCTGTATCCGATACACGAATGATGACATCGCCTAGAACCCCCTGGCGTTCACCAAACGTTTTGACATTGACAACTTGTCCATCTCGCAAATGACGTGCCCGTGCTTGGGCTGGGGTCATATGGATATGCCGTGCGGCAATAATGACACCGCAAGACAGTTCAACGGTCCCTTTGGGGCCAATAAGGGTTATTCCAGGAGTCCCTTGAAGATGGCCTGATAAGGTAATGGGGGCTTTTATACCTAAGCGAAAACTATCGGTCTTACTAATTTCCACCTGACTTTGTTTACGGACAGGTCCCAAGATCCGAACATGCTTAAATGTCCCTTTGGGCCCCTGTAAGGTTACCGTCTCATTTGCAGCAAACTGGCCAGGTTGACCCAGTTCACTCTTATGCGTTAACGCATACCCTTCACCGTATAGTATATCGAGATCTTCACGGCTGACATGAATGTGCCGATTGGATACTCCAATGGGTATACTAAAATTTTCATAATACTGGACACTTTCTAGAATCCTTTTAGTTAGTACTGTCACCATATCCTGACTCATAGCTTAAGCCCCCTATACGCTTATTCTTCTGCCGGAGTCGAAGGCTGTGACAAATGAGGAAGAATTTTTTCAACATCCGTATGCGGACGAGGAATTACATGGACCGACACAACTTCTCCGACAGCTTTGGCTGAAGCCGCTCCTGCATCAACAGCTGCCTTAACAGCTCCGACATCTCCACGAACCATAACGGTAACTAACCCCGATCCAATCTTTCATAACCAATCAAGGAAACATTGGCCGCTTTAACCATGGAGTCAGCCGCTTCAATGGAACCGACAAGCCCTTTGGTTCTACCATTCCGAGTGCTTCATTTGACATAATATACGCTCCTTTAATTTAAATTATCAATAATTCCAACAATAGCTAGGTCAATCGGCTTCAACCGCATCGTTTCTGCCGTTCTGGTAGCCGACCCACTGGCAACAAGAACGATCTCACCAATACCTGCACCGACATAATCCACAGCCACTTCTTCACTGCCGTAAGGAACACCGGAGCTCGATTCAAAGCGAACGATCATTAACTTACTGCCCACTAAGCCATCTTCTTTTTTTGTAGATACGACGGAGCCCGTCACTTTAGCTATTTTCATAAGTAATACCTTCTGTTTTTTATCATCAATACATTTCTACTCACAATATTTCTAATTCTGTTCAGACCCGGGACTCTTCACATCCTCCGGCTTCGAGGAAATAACGTCCGGTTCGTCGATACTAAGGGTTACACTTTCCTCTACCTTAACAGCCGGTTGTGGTTTTCGAGTTCGTCGAGGTCTCCTCGTCGTCCGTCTTGGCGGCGTCTTTTCTTTTTCTCAGCAACAGCCTGAGGTTTTTCATCCATGTAAAAATTAGGCCGATTGTTTTCTCCAGTAGGAGCCTGAAAACATGTACCTAACGATTCATGGGGCCGGGCAATGATATCGCTTGATACAAAAGCCTTACAAAGAATTGCCTTAGCTGTACCGGCTTCTACGGCTGCACGGACAGCGCCGACATTACCATTCACTTTAACCGTCATCATGCCGTTGCCACGAGCAGCTTCCAATCCTAATAAAACGACATCAGCGGCTTTTACCATGCAGTCTGCCACTTCGATGGCACTGCTCAAGCCTCTGACCTCAATAAGGCCTAACGATTTTTCCACAACTCATCACCTGCCTTTCCTCAAGTCCTGCAAATATCGATGCCCCGGCGCAGGGCTTCATCCGAAGCATACGCAGTAACAATCGTATGTTTCCCGATAATCAAAGTGGTTCCTTCTTTATAGGAATATAAATCAGCTGCCGTTAAAACAGTATCATCACGAGCTACAGTTACTGTTTTTTCTTTTTCAATACCACCGGCAACGGTGTCGGCCGGCACCTCCAGATGTCCCGGAGGAAACTGTCGGCCGATAGTCACGTTATATTCAAGGAGTTGCCGGTAATACATTAAGATTCGCTGAACGTACGCATCTGGCTCATGGCCTGTAAATCTGGTCAATCCAGACAATTGTAAGTGGACAGCAGCTCCAGCCGAAAAACACCTTGCTAACCATTTTGTTGCAAATGTGTCTGCTATCCCCAGCGCCGCTTTCACAATGAAGTCTTGCGATGCAACAGGATATACCGTTAAACTATTGCCTAAGGACAACGATATGGATTGCGCCTCGCTAACTACCTTGGCAAAAGGACAGGAGGTTTCAATACTATGCCGTAACTGCTCTATTTTACGGTCTTCAACGATAACAGTCACCGTTTCATTTGACGACAAAGAATGCAGAAAACTTGTACAGCGGCAATCGAAGGAATCTGCAAAGACGACGTATATCTGCCTTTTATCCTGATCCTGTTCGGCCAAGACTTTCCGGATGGCCCGTAAAATTAAATCCTGCAAAATTCGTTCTTTATCGCTTTCCATGTGGTTCCTTCCTATTAGTCAAGATGCGGAAGAATCTTTTCAACATCCGTGTGAGGCCGAGGAATTACATGGACGGAAACTACTTCCCCAACCATCTTTGCCGAAGCTGCCCCCGCATCGACGGCAGCTTTTACAGCGCCAACATCACCGCGGACCATAACGGTAACGAGTCCTGACCCGATTTTTTCATAACCGATCAGCGTTACATTCGCAGCTTTAACCATCGAGTCAGCTGCTTCAATCGAACCTACCAGTCCTTTTGTTTCTACCATACCTAATGCTTCATTTGTCATTATAATGCCCTCCTTTTGTTCTTCTTATTAAATATACGGTGTTGTCGTTGATTTAGGTTCATCGCCAAGAGCCCCTAACAATTTCTTACCTACTTCAATAGATGCCTTAACGGCTTGACGAACAGCTCCGGAATCCCCGCTGAAACATAAGATAACTTCGTTGGAGAAACTCGTGCCGCCATTCCCCGGCGACGAATAGCCGACAACTTCAACATTTGCTGCTTTAACAGCCGTATCGGCCAACACAACCCCGATGGCCGCCGGCCCTGCACAAGTCATGCCAAAGGCCTTCCCTAACTTAGCGCCTAACGCTTTTTCCAGGCAATAGCTTGCCCGTGCCGAATACTGGAATTCCAAATGGCCGGCCTCATTGCCATACACATCCCCAAAATACTTCGGTAATACCTGCAAAGCCGTTTCAACGGCCCGCCGAGCATCTGATACATCTTCTGCTCCAATTAAAATAAGCGATCCATGGCCGGCTCCACCTTTCGTATCTCGAGGTAATTCTACAGAAATAATTTCTGTATTGGTCGCTTTTACGGCATCATCAACAGCCATAATTTGCGGACCTGCTCCAGTACGACCGCCAATGATACCGATCGAACGGAATTTACCAAGTTTCATCGAATCTTTAAGCATGGGGTCTACACTGGCAATAACCAAACCAATCGTATCTCCCGTAGAGGTTCCAACAAATTCCGTCTGACCCAAAGCCTTGCTGATACCTGTGGCATCGCCTTTCATGAGCGACTGTCCGGCTGGTTCCGATGCAGTCGATGCAGCCGTTGAACCCAGTTCTGCCTTAACCTGGTTCATGACTTTTTCTAATAATTTCTGATCCATAATAAACCTCCTCATGACTCATCGCCTATACGGCAGCTTAACCCAGTCTGTTCGATAATAGGGCGATACTTTTCTAATTCTTCATTGCTAAGCGATTTAGCAGAAAGTCGATTCATTTTATATTCAATTCCCATCATGCGATACTTGTTTTCCCCCAAAGAGTGGTAGGGGAGCAGGTGAATGTAACGAACGTTTCCTAAAGATGCTGCAAATGCTGCAATGTCTCGGAGATCCTTCTCCGATGCATTAAATTTAGGAATGACAGGCACGCGAATGACTATCGGCGAAAAAGCACTGATTCTCCGAGCATTATTTAATATGAGCTCATTAGAAACACCGGTAAATAGCCGATGCTTTTCCGGATCCATATGCTTGATATCCATGAGAATATGATCGATATACGGCACGAGGTTGAGGTATGTTTCAGTTTCTGCACACCCTTCCGTTTCGATAGCCGTATTCCAACCTTGAGCTTTGCAGGCCTTTAAAAGTTCCCCCGCAAAGTATGACTGCATCAGTGGATCCCCGCCGGATAAGGTAATTCCGCCGCCAGAGTGGCGGAAGGTAGATCGATCTTTTTTCAGGATCTCAATGAGTTCCCCAATGCGAATCGATCTGCCCTTCATAACCAACGCATCATTCGGGCAAACAGCAGCACAGTCTCCATTCCCGGTACAAGCCTGGTAATCGAACTGCCGCTGGCCATCTGGAGTAAATTTCACAGCATGGCTTTGACAAGCCGTTTCACACCGTTTGCAGAAAACACATTTCGCTGCGTTATATAGAACCACGGGACGGCGTCTCTGTGATTCTGGATTACTACACCACCAACAGGATAACGGACATCCTTTGAGAAAAACAATTGTCCGAATTCCAGGACCGTCATTTAGGGAAAAGCGCTGAATATCGAAGATATCGCCTTCTGCATTGTAATCAATGGTAATTTTCGACATCGTTCGGCCCCTTTCTCTTGCAGGTCACCTTAAAATTCAAACTCTGTACGATCAATAATGTTATCCTGTACTTCTTTAGCCAAGGAGATAAACTGTGCCGAATACCCAGCAACCCGAACGACCAAATCTTTATGCTGTTCCGGATTTTTCTGAGCTTCTACCAGTGTTGCCTTGTCAATGACATTGAACTGAACGTGCATGCCCTTATTATCAAAGTATGCCCGGCACAGTGCGGCAAAACGCTTCAGCCCTTCATCACCTGCAAGCGCTGCGGGATTAAATTTCTGATTGTACAGCGTCCCGTTAGAGAATGTTTCATGTTCTAACTTAGCAACCGACATAACAGCGGCTGTCGGGCCATTGGTATCACAACCTGCACGCGGCGATACGCCATCAGCAAGCGGGGTCCAAGCCAATCGGCCATCCGGAAGAGGCGCAACATCTTTACCAAAAAGAACGTTTGCCGATACGGGGTAACAACCGGCTTGGAACTGGCCGCCGCGAGGATTCTTATATTTCTGTACTTCGCGAGCATAAATCTGCCCCGCTTCGCGAGTAATAATATCGACGACGTCATCATCATTCCCAAACCAAGTCGTGTTTTCCATAATTCGTTTGATTTGCTGATACCGACCCATATCGCCACTAACTTCTGCCGTCGGAGCCGTCGGTGTCGTCGAAGTCCCCTGAAGATTCTTTTGCAATTCGTTAATGTCGATACTCCCTTTGGTAGATAAGATTCGTTTAACGGCTTCATAAATTTGACGTTCATCCAAATCCTTCAACGCTGACGATTCCCCGGCAGCACAACATCCCTGGCCAAACCAAGTTGCAAGCTTTCCAGTTTCATCAGGATAGCCAAAGTTATGATCCATAGCCGCCTGCAGTTCTTCCATCGTGACTTCGCCTTTTTCAAAGACATGCTTCTGGATCGCCATGAACGAATCGCCATTATCAGCTACGCCAAAGGCTTGAGGACCGGTGAAGTTGTAAATGGCCCCGCCTTCCTGCATGGATTTACCGCGGCCTAAACAATCGTCGACAAGGGCCGATTCAAATGGCAGCGGTGCCCGTTCAGCATGGGCATAATCGACAGCGTTATCCGCTTCAACTAACAGTTTAACGAAGTATTCCATCTGTGTCTTATAGGCCTGCACTAAGTCGCTGAGGTTTTTGAAGTCTTTCATTTCACCCGTTTTAGGTCCGAGCTGAATCTGACCATTACGGCCATTATGCAAGGTAATATCTAATACTTTTGCGATGTTAAAGAATGCCGCATCGTGCCAGCCTTCCGTCTTATGAGGTACTTGCGGTTCAACACAACCGATAATACAATAGTTACGAGCATCTTTTAATGGGATGCCTCTGTTCATCATAGCCGGAATGATGACTTCATCATTATACATAGCCGGATAGCCTAACCCTAAACGAACGAGTTCACAAGCTCTGTACAGGAATTCATCGGGCGTCCGGTTCGAATATCGGATAGAAAACGACGGAGCCGCCATCGCCACGTGAGCCGCTGCATCAATCATCATATACGATAACGGATTCGTAGCATCAACACCGTCTTCATCCTGGCCGCCGCATTGAATATTTTGGAAAATAGCATAACCGGCAAAAGCCTGATCGGAGATGGCGTCACGGGTTTTATTGAGATCATTGAATTTAATCCAAACATTATCCAATAATTCTTGTGCAAAATCATGACTGATCGTGGTATCTTGTTCCAGGTAAGGATACATGTATTGATCAAAACGACCCGGAGAAATAGAATGACCGCTCGATTCAATTTGCAAAATCAGTTGGACAAACCAAAAAGATTGAAGGGCTTCCCACCATGTTCTTGCCGGATATTCCGGTACACGACGACAATTAGCAGCTATCTTCCGCAATTCATCCTGACGTGTTTGATCGCTTTCTTGAGCTGCAAGTTGTTCACATAAATCAGCATAACGATGCGCATAAGCAATCGCAGCCTTGTAGGTAATGATAACGGCGTTATAGAAGTCGCGCTTCTTAATATCTTCTGGCGAAGCACCACTCAGTTTTGCTTTTTGCGCTTCGGCTTCCTGAATAATTCCGCTAAAACCTTCGCGCAGAACTTTTCCATAATCGACACAAACGTGTCCTACACCATTAAAATAATAGTTGCCGACAGTAAATACGCCATTAGACTGTGCATCAAGGCACGGCTGGGACATGTAACTTGTTGCTAAGTCACTCGTCGTCTTGCCCGGCCAATATAAGAATGCATTATGCAGTCGTTTTGCCGTATCTTTAGGAATTTCAAAGGGATCTGCCATACGCGTTGCCATGGTATCGAATTCCTTTTCTACCCAGTCAAAAGAATATTCCGGATAAATTTGGCAGCCGTGAACACCTACGGTCAAAGAACCAACAATCAGTTCATGATCCCGAATAGCAATAGGGATTTCTGTTAAAATCTTTTCAACAGCCTTGCTGCGGCGAAGGATGATAGGCAAGCCTTCTGTTTCCTTGTAAGAAGCAGTAACTAATTCAGCTCGATCGGCTTCAACGGTCGGTGTTGCATCATAAATGGCATCACGTAATGCCAAAATACGCTGGGTCGGATTGGTAAATCCTTTTGCTAATACATCCATCATACAAAACCTCCTCATAACTATAATGACGTTTTAACGTGCTATTTGATGTGCATTAAACGCTAAATCAATATGTAAAATGCGCAATTTGATATTTCTCGTAAATTATATCATCCCTAAATACAAAATATTTATCCTCCCCGATGTAAAATACCACTATTTGGATAAATCATAATAAAAATATGAAAAAGGGAACCAACCATCTATGGTTGGTTCCCTTTTTCTCAATTTATGAACTCCCATCAACTCAAAAGATGAGACTTATTTGACAGCATCCTGCAAGGCCTGGACTTTATCAAGCTGTTCCCAGACAAACCCTTCATGTTCTCTCCCAAAGTGGCCGTAAACAGCCGTCCTGCGAAACTGTGGCCGTCGTAAATCCAATAATTGAATAATATCATTTACACTGAACGAGAATACTTTCTCTACGGCCTCATAGATCCGGCAAGTATCGATATGCTCTGAACCAAAAGTTTGAATCTGAACCGCTTCCGGATAAATACTGCCGATAGCATAGGAGATAGCGACTTCACAGCGATCACAAAAACCAGCAGCAACAATATTCTTAGCGACATAGCGAGCCATATAGGCAGCACTGCGATCAACCTTGGTTCCATCCTTCCCGGAAAAGGCTCCTCCGCCATGTCTGGCGAGCGTTCCATAGGTATCAACCATAATTTTCCGCCCCGTCAAACCCGTATCGCCCACCGGTCCGCCAATGACGAATCGCCCAGTTGCATTGATATGGATTTTAGTATCCTCTTTCATCCAAGGTTTACAAATCGGATCAATGATCACTTGCCTCAATAGTTGGCGCAAAGACGCTTCGTCAATATCTTCATTGTGTTGTGCTGATACAATTAAACTCGAAAGACCTACTGGTCTGCCTTGATTATCAAACCGCATCGTAACCTGTGACTTACCATCAGGCCGTAAGTATTTTCCAAGGGATGTGTTATGCCGAGCGAAGTCTAACTTATGAACGAGACCTTGAGCCAGATTAACCGTAAGGGGCATATAATTTTCCGTTTCATTTGTGGCATACCCATACATGATTCCCTGGTCACCGCTGCCAACAAGATAATCATCGTCGCTGCCAATAACAACGCCTTGACGGATATCCTGCGATTGTTGGTGGATATTTGTAAAAACGAGGCATGAATCTGCCGTGAAACCAATGTCCGGATCGGTATAACCAATTTCTTCAATGACCTTTCTAGCGATATCGGTCACATCGACGGTTGCATTTGATGATACTTCTCCCGCTAAGGTCAGCACATTTCCCGATACGAAGGACTCAACCGCTACATGGGATAGCGGATCCTGATTCAAATAGGCATCCACAATGGCATCTGAAATCTGATCACAAATTTTATCGGGATGACCTTCCGTAACAGCCTCCGAAGTCAAATAAGTATAGTGACAATTGTCCATGTTACACATCCTCTCTATATACCATTATAATTTATATTTTTTTCGATACGCATGGGGTGTTTCGCCGGTATACTGCTTGAATATTCTACAAAAATAACTCGTATGGTGATACCCGAGACGGCGGCTGATGACATCAATCGATTCTCGAGATGAAGCCAGGAGTTTTTCGGCCTCCCAAACACGGCATTGATTGATATACTGCATTAAATTCAGGTTCATTTCCTGTTTAAAGAGTTTAGATAAATAGGACTCACTCAAAAAAACAGAATCGGCGATGGTTCGTAAGGATAAATTACAATTCAAATGCTCCTTGATATAGATGATCGTCTTACGAATTTCTGGACGCCTTATCTTCGACAGTTCTTCCGTTTGCCCTAAATCTTGTCCAATGATGGGCGTATCAAAATCTATCGACTCTGTTTTGGGGACATATGGAAAATAACAGTTAGTCAAGGTATGAATGACCCGTGACGCACTCATGATGTCCTCATAAGAATATTGCGGAACAGACTGAAAATATCTAAAGGCTTGTCGATCGGTCTGCCAGGGAGTCTGGGCCTGTAAATTAGGAATACGTACGTCCGATGATATCATTTGCCCCGATACAATAAAACCATTCAGTTGTCCCTCAAAAACAACGGGAATAGAAAAATCAACCAACGGTACTTTCTATTATTCAAACCTAACCCACGTATCCGGATGGGCTGGTTGGAGAAGAGTTTGGCAAGAGCACTGCCTTCACGAAAACAAGTACGACCTTTTTAAACAATTAGATTACTTATCAAATTTACCCTCTCACGCTCCATTCCAATATCGTTGGAACAGACTCTTCAATATGGCGAATCATAACAATGAAGGTTTTTGGGAGGCCAAATATGCTTACACAAACCTTATCAATAATAGATTATCGATCATTCCAAACAAAAATTTAATAACAAAGATCGCATATAATGACAAAACGCCCCATGCCATAAAGAATCATCCTTTTACAAACATCAAAAACGAGGAAATCGACCATATTGTTCATCCATCTTTCATCTGTCCGGACATAGAAGCCGATTTATATTCACAAACCAAAGAATATAATACATCTTTCGAGGAACTGTATATGCCTAAAGAATACCTTTTTACTTAAAAGAGCACTTTGTCACCGCAATCCGAAATAATCATATACATCCTAAAATTCCACAGATCATTCATCAGATCTATGAGGATTTAGCGGGACCACCTCCTTCTTTAGTCGAGATTTCCCAATCATGGAAAGAGCTAAATCCCGATTGGGAGTATCGGTTTTGGAATAAAAATGATATAGAGACATTTTTGAAAACCTATTATCCGGAATTTATTCCGGCCTATAATGCTTTTCCACATAATGTACAACGTTGGGACGCAATCCGGTATTTAATACTTTATAAGTTTGGTGGTCTATATGTAGACATGGATTATGAATGTACGGAAAATATCACTCCTATATTATGTAATACAGAATGTGCCATGGGATTGGAACCGGAAGCTCACGCTTTCCGTATCCATGTGCCTTACATTGTTGGAAATGCTTTTATGGCGACAGTTCCGGAGCATCCTTATTTCAAAGAGCTGATCGATACTGTATTTTGTACTGAGAAAAATAGCAACATGTACTCTGATCTTTGCGAGTTGATTCTTAATACAACAGGCCCCTGCATGACCACTCAAGTATACAAAAACAGCAATTATCAAAAGCGTGTGACATTAATTCCAGCAGAACTAATAGCACCTCTAACCTATACAGATATAAAAACAATCATAAACAATGAAACAACCAAGAATGTAGAGAGTAAGATAGAGAAGTCATTTGCCATACATTACTTTTTCGGCAGCTGGCTAAACTAATAGAAAATAACTGATAAATAGATGTTGTTATGAACCCCATTGAAGAGTCGATCTACCAATATATAAATAATATAATTGAAATTTCAGAAGAACAAGAACCTCTTCTGATTCAATATTGTAGAATGTTTTCTGCGGTTATTACTGGTAGTTTTTACGTACTAGATATATCAAAAAAACGTTTCATCTATATCAAACCGGATGATTTATTACTATGTGGTTATTCTGTAAAGGAAGCTATGAAACTTAACTTTGATTTATTTCCTCTGATTATCCATCCTGAAGATCTATCTTTATGGAACAACTTTTTAGAAATTATCCCTCAACACCTACAAGCATTACATGAAAAGCGAAATGAGATAGATCATATTTCATGTACAGTCCGCTTGATTCGTAAGAACTCTTATACTAAAGATCCACTATCACAAGTGCTCTACCAAAGAATGATTCCTGTTTGGAAGAATGAAAAAATAAGCTATTTAATCTGTTCTGTAGAAAGTGTAGCATATAAAAAAAACGGCTTCTACTTACATTACAAAAACTCGCTAACTTATGAAAAATATGAACCTGCAGTCGGTTCTTGGAGCACACATACAATGAGTCTCCTAAACGAGCGGGAACGAATTTTATTAAATCTTTCCCGGCAAGGACTAAATTCAAATGAGATTTCAGAAACCTTATGTCGTAGTAAACATACGATACAAAATCAAATCAAGGCCCTATTCGTTAAATTGAATGTTCATTCTATACAAGAAGCCATCGAAAGAGCAAACCATTGTAACCTCCTACACCCATACAAAGAAAAAAAGATCGATTTTCCAAATGAAACAATACATAGCTCCCCCAAAAAAATCAATAAAAAAGTTGATGTGTGAAATACAAATATTATTAGATAAAGGTAAAAGCATCCGCTCAATTGCTTCCATGGTCGATATCGCAGAAAAGTACAATTCGCAGTTGGATCATAAAGAAACTACTAAAGAAGGTGAATTTCTGCGACAAAAAAAAAACAAAAAAAG